>Ga0315294_10001840_pt1 | contig 23305 bp, 26 predicted proteins | sample YL17G13_40_MG_FD_203626 | JGI IMG/M metagenome (GOLD analysis project Ga0315294, IMG submission 203626) | Sediment microbial communities from Yellowstone Lake, YNP, Wyoming, USA - YL17G13_40 | ecosystem: Environmental > Aquatic > Freshwater > Lake > Sediment | place: USA: Wyoming | collected...
ATTCCAAGAATCTGCCTCTTTGCGAGGCGTTCCTTGAATATTCTGGCTGAGAGAACAGAAATCAGAATTGGGGAAAGAAGGCACACGACAATTGCGGCGATTGAAGCGCTTGCCATCTGTATGCCAATGTACTGGATGATGAAGAAGAAGGTGATGCCCGTGAGAGCCAGAACCAGCAATGTCGGCAAATCCCTTTTCTCGACTAGAGCCTTGAAGTTTCGTTTTCTGCTCTTGGCCAAGAGAAGGGCTATGAGGAAAAGTGCGCCCGCGGTGAGAAACCTGAAAGTAGCCACTGCAACTGGAGTCAAGCCTTCCTGCATCGCTTCCTTAACGACAACGAAGGAACTGCCCCAAAAAACAATCAAACACGACATCAAGAAAGCGTCGACCCTGCTAATCGCCCTGACACCCATCTCTTTACTTCCTTCTACAACCTTGAAATCTCGACTCTTCAACGCTAGACAAGAACTACTGCAGCATATTAAATTGTATTATCCACACAACTGCGAGTCAATGCTTGGTTCAATCTACATACAAGGTGCGTAGGAGGCTCATAGAGAGCGGGTGTTTCTTCAGACATTCATCTTCCTGCCGAGAAATGGGTGTGGTGGGCCGGACCGGACTTGAACCGGCGACCTTTGGCTCGTAAAGCCAATGTCCTAACCAAGCTAGACGACCGGCCCGCCTTATCCTTCTGATTAAATCGGTCATGCTAATCTTTAATTTTTCGTTTTGAAAACGTTTTCTATCGAGCTTTTGATGTCGATTGCATTTTCATTACAGCTTTTTCGATGATGTCAACTGGGTTGTCCAAGTGTGCAAGTTTAGCCGTTACATCAACTTTCTTTCCGAGGTGTCTTTTAGCGAAATTCAGCACTTTCCGTGCATCTATCATGAAAATGGGAAAACCCTTCCGAGCAAGATAAGTGTTCACGTATGTTCGACCCATTTCAGATATCACGATGCTGGGGACCCCTTGAAGGGCAGCTTCTCTGGCTATGGTTCCGCCTGCGCTCACAACCAAGTCCGCGTTTGCAACTATTCTCGCAGAATCCACAATTTCCTCTTTACCAGTGAATCCTTCCTTTCCAGGCTCATTATATCGTTTGAGAAGAAGAACATTCCCGAGAACCTTGAGTTTTCTCGCGATTTCCAATGTGAGGTCAGCTGTTTCAAGCGCGTAAGCGGCTTTGGTTTCGAACTCCCTAACAACTATCAGCGGCTTTTTAAAGTCAGAATTTTTTGGCGGTTTCAAATCTTTAATCCAAGCAGTCTCGTCTACACCCTTAAACCGAATGATGTTATCTGGGCAATACTTTTCCAGAAATCGTTTTGGTAGAGCCTCTGAAACAACGAGCGTAGTGGCAAAAGGTATGGTTAGTCTGTTTACGGCCTTAGCATGTGGCGTGTCGGCGGTCAAAATTATTGGAATCCCCAAACCGAATGCTGTCCGACACAGTTCAACAGACTGATGAGAAATCGCTATCTCTGGAGGATTATCCCTAAACAATTTGGAAAATTGAATGACGCGATTTGCACTCTCCTCAAGTCTCGAAAAAAGTGACGCGGGGCTGTATTTTCCAACAACGATTGGATTTTCGCCGATAATACGAGCTAAAGCTAGCGTGTCAGGATGTTCTCGCGTAGTAAATATTATTTCGTGGCCAGATTTTCTAAGGCGCTTAGCGATTGCCGCACCGTATCGAACGTGCTTGCCAGTGCACGCGTCATACCAGATTTTCACGGTTGATTTTCACCTTTGTTCTGTTTTGCTCTAATGAACGCTTCGCGCTTGGCTTCATACTCTTCTTTCGTCATAATCTCTTTTGCTGGAACCCCCATCAAGACTTTTCCAGGAGGAACATTTTTAGTTACAACGCTTCCTCCGCCGATAACCGAATTTTCTCCCAAAATCACGCTGGGCAGTATTGTAACTCCTCCTCCTATTATGACGTTATCCTTTACTATTGGAGATGTTAGAAGATTGCTTTTGGGATATTTATCGTTGAGAAGAGAACTATTGGGCGCGATGAACACGTTATTGCCGAGTACGCACTCATTTGAAATCGTCACGTGGGCTTGTATGTTGCAGTTTTTACCTATAGTCACGTTTTTGCCTATGTCACAAAAGCTTCCGATGCAGGTTCCATCGCCAATTTTCGTGTTGTCGCCTATTACAACGTAATTCCAAACAACAACTTCCCTGCCGAATTGAACGTTAGCTCCGATTATTACTCCTTTTCCTGTTTTTGGCTGTGGCATAGCCTTTCCTCTTGAACTTCATGTTTAAATAGTTTAACAGTTTATTTGATTTTTCTGTTACAGGATGCGGTAGATTGACTATGGAAAAAGTCCTAGTAGTGGGTTTAGGTGAGATTGGACGCGCCTTATTCGAGCTGTTGAAAGAAGAAGATAGCTTCACCGTCTACGGATTAGATTTAGATGAAACAAAAATGCGCGCGACTGACCAAGACAGGAGCAAAATGCCGAACGAAGTAGACACGATGCACATTTGCTTTCCATGCAAAATTCAAGAAAAATTCGTCGACACAGTCGCCAGCTACGCCAAACAATTTAAACCAAAACTGCTTATCGTCAACAGCACGGTTCTGCCAGGAACGACAAAGAAAATCTATGAACAGTACAATTGCCTTGTTGCCCACTCTCCCGTTCGCGGAGTACACGAAAGCCTAGAACACATGAAGTGGGAATTGAAACGCTGGACAAAATACGCCGGTGGCGCAAACGCCAAAGCCGGAGAAGCTGCACGCCAACATTTCAAAAAGTTGGGTTTGAAGACCAAGACTCTAAAAGGCTGCGCTGAAATGGAACTGGCTAAACTGTTTGAAACCACTTATAGGGCTTGGATGGTCGCGTGTTTCCAGGAGATGCAGAGGATCAGCAGGCATTTTGGAGCCGAGTTTGACGGTGTTGTGGACTTCATTGAAGACACTCATAGAGTTAGATTTGATAGACCAGTGATGTTTCCAGGGGTGATCGGTGGACACTGCCTGATTCCAAACGTTGAGCTGTTGCTGGAAAGCTATGACTCTGAGTTTCTGAAACTGATTTTGAAGTCGAATGAGAAGCGAAAACAAGAGATTAAAAAGAAAGATGTCAAGAGCGAAGTTGAAAAAGTTAAAGCAAGAGTGGATGCGTTAGAAAAAGAACTTATAAGAAGAGAATCGTAGTCTGCTCATCATGGATATTCGGGCAAAACTACCTTAAAGCTTCCGCACTTGCGCGCGCTTGTCCTTGTTGCGTTAGATTGTCTGCCTGCAACATTAAGTCAATGTTGTAGCAAAAAAGTACTCCGTCCCTATCCTTTCAATTTTGTATTCGAACTGTTCTAGCCACCGGGTAATTTTCAGAGCATTTGACCTTTACTTTCGAATATCAAATTTGGTCGGTAATCTTTCATGGTTTGCCTTAAGCCTTGCAGAGCTTCCAGCTCAGCATCTTCCACGTCAATTTTCACTCGATCAACTTTTTCAACATGCAAACTCCTTAATATTTCGTCTAATTGCTTAGCATGGACAATGGTGTGTCCCAAATTTGCGCTTCTCTTCAAACTGTGTAAACCTGCTGATTCTCCGGTGTAAAGTCTTACTTCGCGATTTTTATTCCAAGCAGCAAGGTTATCGGAACCACATTTTCAAAGCCATTCAGTTTTATGCCTTCTTTTAAAGCTTGATAATTTTTCGGGTCGGCCTCTATAGCTATCACCAACTGTTTTCAACATTTTTTGCCATTCTAAATGCGTGTTTGCCAATGTGCGCACCAACATCTAGAAATGTTTCGCCCTTTTTTCACTTTTAAATAAGTTGGCATCCATTCTTCAAATGTTGGGGAATCTATCACGATGCTGTCAGAATCTACAAGCACATATTTAATTTTGTCAACTTGATCGATCGATCAAGTGTAATAGAAGTGGGTCGCATCTTCTAAACGATGCTTCCCGTCTCCCAAGGCAGGTCGCCATCCATAAACGAAGCAAAACCAGAAGCACAAGCCACCCCGCAAACGAATTTAGGAACAGCCATGCGCGCTGCAGAAAGCAATAGACGACTTGGGCGAAACACCCAAGATAACTGATATTGCTGAACGAGTGACAAGACTAGAAGTAACCATCAAGGACCTTGAGAACCTCAAGACATACGAACACAATCAAGACCAGACTCTCAGAAATCTAGTTGGTTGGATAGACTACCTAAAAAGAGACAACGAACGACACAAACACATTATATCAAAGTTTCTCATATTGTTTGCAGCAAGCCAAGGAAACAAAGAACTGCTCAAGACTTTCTCAGAAACAATAGAACGTGAATATGGTCTGAGGTTGACAAACGACCTAGAATTCGTGCGCATCAAAAGACACGAAAAATAGGAAACCTACTGCGTGAGCGTGCGCGACAGGCTAGAACTTTCTTCCGTAACTTATAATAGTACATTAACGCGCTGAGAAGATGAAAAGAGAGATGTACTAAGAAGCAGATTCATGAACAGCACTCGTTTGGTAGGAATTCCGCATGAACGCTAAAGACATTAGCTATCTACTTACACTAAGATATGTTCCAAAGCCTACTTTGGACGGTGTTCCGGAGTTTTCGGAAGTCAACATGACAATGGAACACGCTGTATCTGAGACCAAGAGAATACTGTTGGCAGAATTGAAGAAATATGAAGGAAATCATGGTGTAGGCATAATACTATCTGGTGGGGTGGATAGCACAACAATACTGGCCATGATTAGAGAATGTAATCCTCAAACAAGACTAGTCACGTATTCTATGGGATTTAATCAGGACTCAGATGAATTAGACGATTCTAGAATTGTAGCTGAACACTTCGAAACCGAGCACCACGAAATTATGGTTGAAGATTTTCTCAGAAAGCTGCCCAACATAATCTATAAAACAAAAATGCCAAAATGGAATCTGTATCCATACTACTTGTTCAAAGCTTGTTCAAGGCTGAAAATCAAAACCTGGTTGTCAGGCGAGGGTGGAGATGAACTATTTGGTGGTTATACATTTAGATATGAAGAGTTCTTAAAGAACAATCCTCAGACACCGTTAGAAAAGGCAAAGTTGTATCTTCAGACAAACATCCGTGATTGGGTTCCAGACCAAGAACAGCTTTTCGGCAAGAAAGTAAGATTTGATTGGAACGACATCTACGGTTTGTTTTTACCATATTTCTCCAATGGTCATTCTACCTTCAACCAAATCTTCCTAGCAGATTACTGTGGAAAACTGATGAACGAGTTTACAGTCATTGATGAAACCTGTGCTAAAGCCAACAACCTAGATATTGCTTCTCCAGTATTATCCAGAGAAATGATTCAATTTGCATCAAAGATTCCCCACAACCTAAAATACAATGCGCGCACAGGACTTGGAAAGCTAGTTCTCAGGGAGATAATAAGAAGAAAAGGAATCAAGGACAGGATAATATCCAAAACAAAGAAGGGGTTTGGTCCAAACACAGTAGAATATTGGAAGAACTATGGAAAAGAGAGAGCGGTTTCTCTGCTTTCTGATTCTGTACTCGTAAAGAAAGGCCTGTTGTCTTCAAAATGGATTAACAGCCATATGAATACTGATGACGTAAGGTACGTTAACAAGTATTTGGGAATAATAGCTTTAGAAGTGTATTACAGGCTGTTTGTGACAAAAGACATGACGAAGGATGAAGAACTATAGACGATTTTGCCTAATGTCACTAGGGCGAACTCGGGGAATGCGCAGAACAGAGACTTGACGGGAATCTAGTGGAGCAGAGTTGTGAACCTGAATTGCAGACACACGGAAGCAAGCGCTCAGACGGTTATCTGAGAATCAGACCCACGGCAACCTTGATTTCTGGACATATCTTCGATGGGTATGATTGTCCTTATAAATCAAGAGAAGTTGATATGTTAAGCACACAGGTCCAAGTTCGGCAACCAATGCCACCTTTGTCTTCTCAAAGAAGTCGCACGTGCTCTTGACATTCTTCTCAGCACTCTTCTCTGCACAGATGAAATAGACATTCGGTCTTTTTAGAAAGACTGTAGTGCGCGCGAACTGACGCGCTGAGAGCAAGAACAAATAACCCTGTAATAGTATTCAGTAGCAAACAAAAAGGGGTAGACTTGCCCAAGAAAGACATTGCGCGTCAAACGCTGGCGTTGAAGATTTGCTTAGATTGCAGGAAGCTGTTCAGATTGGACTCGCGAAAGATGTTGAAGAGCAGAAAGCGAAGCTTGCAGAAGCATACGAGTGGGTTCTTAAACTAGATGAAATGGTAACATCGTTGCAGGAAGAAGTCTTAGAACTTGGCAGAAAATCTGAACCAATCAAGAGCAAGAGCAATTTGAAAGTGCGTGATGTGAAACCCTTTGTGCCGAAGCCGAAAGTGCGAGAAGCGCGCGCACATAATATTCGAGGGGCATTAAGAGTGCGCTGGTGTTGTTCAGAGGAAAGATAGAAATTAGGGAACGATCCACTTGATGGTGGTTGTCGTGTCCTTAATGGGGATGTATAATTGCGTATATTGAATGCGTTCAATCTGGCGCAGGACGCCTACAATGTTACACAAGCCATGCGTAGTAGAAATATCGACGCAGATCTACTGATTACAAGCAGAGAGAGTTCTGTCTTCAGCATACCCTTGTGGGAAGAGGGGACAGTCGATGAGAAACTCTTCGGAGACCCTTTGAGTCCAAACCCTCAGATTGTCAAAAACTTCAGGATGCCAGAATGGGTGAAAGTTGTTGATGTGAAGCTGAGGCATCCAGTTTTCAATTCACTTGAGCTTCTGCCAAAACTGTACCCTATTTTCAAGAAATATGACATAGTCTTTGCGCACTTTCCTGGGTCAATGTTTGCCATGTTATGCAACTGCAACTACGTGCCGTATGATGAAGGGATGATCAGATACTTTCCCTTTTCTGAAAACCCTTTGCCTCCGCATAAGAAGAAAAGACTATACATGACGATCAGTTACAGCCTACTCAAAAAGAGCTATGAGAAAGCAGACATCATACTGTTCACTAACCCTGACACAATACACATTTTCGAGAAAGCAAATCTGAAGACCCAGTTTGTTCCCTTTGCAATACCGTGTGACAGATATCGCCCCGGGCCGAAAAGGGGACTATTCAAAGATTATGAACTAGTTTTTTTTATGCCGAGTAGACAACATTGGGTTGAGAAAGGGAATGACCGTGTGATCAAGGCGTATAAGAAGTTCCTTTTGCACAATCCAAATTCCTTGTTGATAATGGTTAGTTGGGGAACGGATGTGCTTGCCTCGAAAGGACTCATAAAAGAGCTCGGCATTCCTTCAAGAAACATAAGACTTGTTGAACCTATGTCAAAGAATAATCTTGTCAGAATGTATAACGAGGCTGACGTCATTCTGGACCAATTCACTCTTGGTTGTTGGGGTACTACGACGCCTGAGGCTATGGCTTGTGAGAAACCAGTTATCATGTATTATGATGAAGCAGCTATTAGACGTTGTTTCGGGAGTTTGCCGCCTGTCCTCAATGCGCATAAGCCAGAAGAGATTTGGAGCAAGATGGAGATGTGTCAGGATTCCAACTTGCGATATAAATGTGGTGAGCAAGGAAGAGAATGGGTAAAGAGAACGCATGATCCTTCTCTTGTGGTTGACATACATCTCAAAGTTGCAGAGAAAGTGCTTGAAAAGAAGATGTAATAGAAAGAGAGTGCTGCATTTGATATACGTGTTTACTGACCATTCGATCAATCGAGAACGTGGTGCTTCAGAGACTCAGGATGACCTTGGAGAGGTTTTCTGCTCCGTCAGGCAAAACTGGTTGTTCCTTTTTCTTTGCTTCATCTATGGCAGCAATCAGGTTAGAAAGGCTCACGTCCCACACTAGAGAGGCATTGACTTTTGCTGCGTAGAACTCGGCATCTGTTCTCCCGACAGTCCTTTTCCATTCCGGGTTTAGGACTATAACAGTTGGCTTTCTGTAGACCAATGCCTCTAGTGCAGTATAACCGAAATGCGTGACGACAATTTCTGCGCCAGCTACAAGTTCGAAGAATCTTGTCGAGAAACGTATTACTTTCCAGCTTGGATGTTTTCTTCTGTAATGAGCTGGGTCTATCTGTCCTGTTTGCAGAACAACATTTTCCAGGTTGCTTTCACAAATAGCATCAAATAGCTTCTTGTGTCCCATGGTCCCGCCTGTTACAAGAACATAGCCGCCGTTCCAGGGTGAGATCTCAGGTTGCGGTAACAGTGGTCCAACATGCACTCCTTTCTTAAGCAGTTTCTCCTGCTCTTTCCATTGTAGAGCAGTAACAGCCGCTAAAGGCTGCAAAATGCGGGCAGTTTGGGATGCCTTTGTGAAACGAACTGAGCTTTCAATATTAACTAGTGAGACTTTGCGGAGTCGACCGAGCAGAGAAGGGGGAATACAGAAATTGCTGCCGGTGCTGACTATGACATCGTAGCCTCCAGAAACTCGATTGAGAGATTCTAGAAAGGCTTTTACAAGCCTCGGAATGAATTCATGATTTGGTGTTTTAGCGCCACGTGCCTTCAAAAGAAAATTGACTTCACCAAATTGACTGAGCCGTTGATAGCTTAGTGCATCATCGCTCGGCACTAGAAAGCGCAATGATGCTTTGCACTTCAATCTCTGACCTAGAGCATATGCATATCCAGTATGTCCGCCTCCACCGGCTACAATCAGAACATTCTTTCTCAATCAGTCATGTTCTCCTTTCACTGATCAAGTGGGTGCGACCACTCTTTCGTCTGCTCAAATGATGAATCAATTATGAGCGCGCGCGCTAAATTATTGATAAGCCCATTTATTTACTCTTAGAATAACACAAGGCCCGCCACGTATATATTTACCCATCAGCATCGCAAGAACATGGATGACAGTGTTCTTGCAGAAGCCTTTCAGCCGAATCTAAGGCTGCAAGATCAGGTTTCCGAGTTTTCGGGGTAGTAATTTTCTTCTTTTTTCGGTCCGAAGCTCCTGACGCCTTTTCTTTTGAGCTGAGCTCTGAGTTTTTGTGCGTATTCCTTGCTAATCTCGCCTCGTTTCTCCATGTAAGCAATCATTTCTTCTGCCTGTTCTTTTGTGTCGCAGCGCCGAAGAAAATCGATGACGTCTGGTTCGTAATTGACGAATCTTTCGCGCGCGCTAAATCAAAGCCATAAGAGCACTCGTCAAGTCTGAAATGAACCAGAACAGAGTCGCCGAGTTCCTATGGTCCAAACCGTATAAAGCGAATGAAACCTTCTATGAAGGAATACGCCAAGTTATGGCTTCACACTTTCTTGAGCTCGACTTCAACGCGAGGAAACTGAATGTTCAAAGGTACTGGGAGCTCTCAAACATCGACACGTCATACAGGAACATAGACCCTGAAGAGGAAACGAGAAACTTCTATGACCTTTTCGAGAAGTCGATACGTTTCCATATGAGGTCAGACGTGCTCGTTGGAACATGCCTCAGCGGAGGCTTAGACTCGCGCGCGAAAGGCTGAATGCGCCGCTGGAAGCAATTGCTAAACGATCGCTTAAGCGTGCGAGTAAGCATTATTCCGCGCGCGCCAGTATCCTTATGCCAATACTCAGACCATCCAGCACAATTTCATGAGATTATAGGACGAGCGTTTCAAGATGTGCGTTAGTGTTTAAACAATGGGCACTTCAATCCCAAGGGAAGATCATGCAGGCACTCCTCATCTGGAGGGCTCATGCGGCATTCAAGGCAACACGGTAGCTTTCGACATGGAAAGAAAGACGGCTGAATGGGTGTAGCCGGACTGGCTTGTCAGACTACGATTGCTGGTAACGACATTGCTATAGGTGCAAGCCATTATGAGTTTTTGGAATCTGGAGAAAAACGAGTTAAATAGCGCACGCTGATAATACTAATTGTTTGAGGCCGATCAGAAATGGCTACTGGGGACATTACGATCCGCAGTTTTGACTGGCAGTGGCAGAACCTCTCAAACGATCCCTCAAAGTATCTTCTCTCCTCTCCACTTTGGCGCGAGAAGGTCGATGAGTTGATTCTAGAAGAGTTAGGTGTGGACGCGCTTTGGTTGAAGGGAAAAGAGGTCTTGGATGTCGGATGTGGGAACGGTCGCTGGCTGTATGGTTTCCAGAAGCTAGGCTGTTTCGCGTTCGGAATCGACACAAGTCCTTCCGGAGTTGAGTACGCGCGTAGTTATGGACTACAAGCGCATGTCCTGAACCTGTTTGACATGCCAAATGCAATGGAGAAGAAGTTCGACCTAGTCTGGTGCTGGGGGGTCATCCATCATACCGCCAATCCTTGTAGGGCTTTCAGTATCCTAGCCCAAGCCACAAAACCTGGAGGCCTTGTCCATTGCTACGTCTACAGCAACCCTCGCTCCCTGGGTGTCAAAGCGATGCGCTCGTTGCTTAAACCCTTCAACTTCACAGTGCGACGCAGACTCATCTCAGTATATGTGAAAATGGGTCTATATCATGGGACAGTCCATGAGGCTTTTGATGCACTCTCTCCAGCAATCAATAAGGAGATCCCTGAAAGCGAGATTCAAGGATGGTGTCGAAATTTGGGGCTAAGATACGAGAGGCGTAATCCACTGTGGGCCAAAGGTAGTAAAGACATATTCTTTAATGCTTGGCGCGCGGAGACGCAAGATGATTTCGAAAAAAGCAAAATCGAAGAAAAAAGGTGAAAGAGGTACTAGGGAAAGCGTCCACTTGCGCGGACGTCGGTTAGGAAGTTACTGAACAGGGCAAGTTTTTAAGGCTGTTGACCGTAACTACTGCACATCAACCCTGAATAAGCATGGACATGAGGTGTGTGTGGAATGGACAAGTGTTTGATTACTGGTGGAGCAGGGTTTGTAGGCTCTCACCTTGCAGACAGGCTTGTCGCACAGGGCGACGAAGTTACGGTTATGGATGATTTTTCGAACGGGTCTGAACAGAACATAAGCCACCTTTCTGTCGACCTGACGAAGGCGGATATCAGCAAGAAGTTTGCGCCGGCAACCCTCAGGAAACTCATAGACAGGAAGTTTGGCGTGATTTACCATTTAGCTTGTTTTCCGAGAAGTATGAGTTTCGACGACCCGTTCCGCGATGTGGAAGTCAACGTTGCAGGCATGGTCAACGTTCTCGAACTGGCGAAGCGGACGAAGAGTAAGGTGGTTTTCAGCAGCAACAGCGGCATCTACGGGACGCCGGAGAAGCTTCCGATAAACGAGGACTGCGAGGACAGACCATCTTCGCCGTATGATGTTGACAAGCTCGCAGCAGAATACTTTGTGAAAGTCTACAGCAAAACGTTCAGCATTCCAGCTACGATTTTCAGGTTTGGCACGGTGTATGGTTCAAGACAGAAGGTTTCTCCAACCTGGAAGCCAGTTATCGCAGAGTTTGTGTGCAAGATGCTGAAGAAGACTGCGCCAACCGTAGACGGAGACGGAGAGCAAACACGGGACTTCATCCACGTCAGCGACATCGTCGAGGCACTCGTCAAAGCAGCTGAAGTTAAAACAGACTTGAAGCCGATAATCCTTTCATCGAACACTGAAACCTCAATCAATCAACTGTACGATACCGTCGCAAAGCTGCTCAACTTCAAGAAGTCGCCCAAGAAAGCCCCGGCAAAAATAGGCGACGTCAGACGCATGTGGTACGACAACGCCCGTGCAAAGAAAGTGCTCAGATGGTCACCAAAAATGACACTGATGGAAGCATTGAAAAAAGACGTGATCCCATACTATTCCGAACGGGTAGAAGCAGGAAAAATCTAAACACACCAACACATGCAAAAAGGAGCTGCAATCTTTGACGACCATTCGAGTTGCCTAGATTTGCCTTCTCTCTCGACGATCCTCCAGCATGTTATGGTGTGCTGTGGTCCAGTGCTCTCAATTCACAACTCGGAAATTTTCTCCTTTGACCAGTCAATTCCATGTTGCCCTTAGGTGATTTGGTCTAGAGTTGATCTCCCGATTAGTCGTGCGGGTATTTCCATGTCTATTTTGAGGTGACTGCATGCTATGCCCAGAGAAGCTTTGAGTTTCTTTGTGAATGTACCCATTTGGAAGGATTGTCTGAAGCGTTTTTCGGCTCTTTGCCAGTTGTGTCCGTGCAGTGCATTTCTTCCGAAGTGGAAGTAGTCGTTGCTCAGTTGCTGGCGCATCCCGGAGAGAAGCTGCTCAAGCGTGAACCCTGTCAAGCTGCTCAGTTCGTTGCTCCGTTTTTTGAAGAAGTCTAGGGGACACTTGTAGGGCTGACTTATTTCGGCAAACCTGATTGAGCAGTTGTCTCCATGTTTTCCCCAGTAGGCTAGAACCTTATCGATGAACTGGAATTCGCCAAGCAAGCTAAGCTCAAGCCGTAGGGTAATCAACACCACAGTAGACATGTTTGAGATGTTTGAACCCGCCAACCTTTTGCAAAGCTTCTCTACGGCACATCACCGTAGGTGCAGGTATGAAGTCTCCGAGCAGAAGCTCCCGCAGCATTTGGTTTCTGCTCATGCCCACGTACCTTTGATAGTGCTCAGGAGTAACCCCGAGAACCCGACCGTCCATGTTAACGATAACGGCTTTCCCAAAAGTAAGCACGACTTCTTTCCTCGCAAACGAAGGCACTTGCGCCTCAAGCTTCCACGGAGGAACAAAGTCGTCACCTTCAAGTACAGCCACAAGCTCTCCCCTGGCAAGACCTAAGGACTTGTTGTACGTTTCAGCCAAACGCCAGATGCCCACGTTCTCCTGTCTAACGTAGTGCACCCTTTCATCCTTGAAACTGCCTGCCACTTCCCCAGTTCTGTCAGTAGACCCGTCGTCAACTATTATCTGTTCCCAGTTCGAGTAAGACTGCGCTAAAACGCTCTCTATGCATCTGCCAATGTACTTCTCATGATTGTGCGTCGAAGTTATGATTGAAACCAAGGGGCGGTGTTCCACGTCTTTCTCCTCAACCAAGTTGTCCTGCTGAAATCATGGCACGTTGAGATAAATATCGCCAACTATTTATTCTGTGCGGTGAACCGTCTGCGACATTCAAAACTGCGCCTTTTACACTTAGGCACTTGCTCTTTTAAGAGACAGGTATAAAAACAGCACGGTCGATTTGACTAGTGCAAGCACTATTCTTACGTTCGCCCTGAGAGACCCACCTATCCGCGGGCTCCTTCTCCTGCGAGGAGAAGAATAGAAGACCTCTGAGACCTTGAGACCAAGGACTTTGGCCCGTACAAGAATTTCAGCTCCGAAAGTCTCACCGCAACTTACCCTCAGCTTGGTGACCACACTTTGGTCGTATGCCCTGAAGTTAGAAAAACGTCACTGACCCCACAGACCCTGCCAAGCGTAGCGCGAGCTATCTTCTCTGAAAACCTCGGAAGAGAGACCCTGGAAGCCACAACTATGTCAGAGTCAGCAGTTCCTTTTGCCAAGACTCGAATCAGTTCGGGCGGGTTCTCCAAATCCGCATCCATAGTGACAACAGTTGGAAACTTCGCCAGTCTCATGCCTGTCAACAAAGCTACGGTCTGCCCTTCTCTTTTTTTCACGATTGCTACGTCAGCGGACTTTGCAGCCCCAAGAGTTCCATCAGTCGAAGAATCATCCACAACGATTATTTCATGCTTCACACCATTGAGAAGTCCCCGTATTGTAGAGATGAGAATGGGCAGACTTTCGCATTCGTTGTAGGTGGCGGTTACCACACTTATTCCCGATAACGAATCTGCCAATTCCCGCATCGAACCTCATGGCGGATGGTTCTTTTGTTTACTTGGTGATTTTGAAAGGTCTCAATCGGACTGAAGACAAGGTCATATCTACCGTCAAGGGCACGCCTTGATACTCTGCCAGTGTCATCGGCTTAACATTCGGCGTGGTGATCTTGGCGAGTTCATACATCGACATTCTCTCTTCACCCCGCACATGAACAATGCCAGTAAGCTTCTTTTGAACTACTAACTTGATTGCAACTGCAACGTCAGAAGCGAAAAGGTACGTGCCGTACCTGTCAACGAAGGCTCTTGGGTATGGCCACTTTTCCTTGGCTACAAAATTGGTTCTTACGATGAGAGACTTCAATCCTGAACATTTTACCACAAATTCTGCAAGCAGTTTTGTGAGAGCGTAATAGTTTTTGGGATATGGTAAGTCGGTTTCAACGTAGTTACCGACGTCACCGCGGAAAACGCAGGCTGTGGAAATCTGCACGAAATAGCATTTGGTATTATGCGCTAAACAGGCGCTTACAAGATGCTCTGTACCTGTGACGTTTGTCTCATAAGCTTCTTTTCTGTTCTCCTCACAAAAAGGCACACTCGTAAGGGCCGCAGTGTGTATTACCAGATCGGGCTTTTCCCTACCAGCGTATTTGTCCACTGAGGCCTTCATCTTTAGATCGAGTTCTTGCCTAGTCGGATGCAGAGCCCTTGGGAAAACTTTTACGAGTTCTGTTCCAAGCTTGCCTGAGCCTCCTGTTATTAGAACCTTGTCCATCAAGCCCAGCCTGCCTCTTTCAAGAGGACAAGTATTTTTTTCTTGTTCAGTCTCCTAGTCTTGTCACTCGTGTATTCTTCTAACAAGTCTTTGTGGTTAAGCTGTGAGCAGGGATGGATAATGAAGTACTTGCCCTTCTTCTGGGTCCTGTGTATCTCGTACTCCTGTATGAGGCACTCGTGAATCTTCTCTCCCGGCCTTATTCCTACAAACTTCAATGGATATTTCTCGCCCCCCATTGCCTTTGCCAAGTCGACAATGTTACACGCCGGCAAGTCAGGAACGTAGACCTCTCCACCATTGCTGTCCTCAGTAGCGTGGAAAACCAATTCGGTTGCCTGCCTGAGCGTTATGAGAAATCTAGTCATTTCAGGATGAGTGATAGGCAACGGTTTTTTCTCTTTGATCAACTGTTTGAAGTAAGGAACAACTGAGCCTCGCGACCCGATGACGTTCCCGTACCTAACCACTGCGAGCTTTATCTTCGACCCAGCTTCCTGATTTATCCAGATCTTCTCGGCCATACCCTTGGTCATTCCGTACAGGTTGACCGGTTTCACAGCCTTGTCTGTAGAGATAAGAATCCCTCGTTCCACTTGGCCGGCTATAGCAGCCCTTTTCACGTTCCATGTACCGATAACGTTAGTCTTCAAAGCTTCGACAGGGTTCTCCTCACACGAATCTATGACTTTCTGCGCTGCCGCGTGGTACAAAATGTGAACACCTTTGCAGACCTGAGCAACCCTGTCATAGTCCCTAACATCACCAATCAGGAACTTGACCCGCGAATCAGCAACCTCACGCTTAACATCAAGCTGCTTTTCTTCATCACGACTGAAAATACGAACCTCCTCAACAGGATTCTTGAGGATTTCCTTCAGAATCCATCTTCCGAACGACCCTGTTCCGCCCGTTATGAGCACAGTCTTGCCTTCGAACATTCCAGATTTCTCCGATTGGAATTTACTGTTAATGCAACGGTTTTCACAATTTAAGGTTTGTCAACATCTTGCGTCTGCAGATCCCGTCCCGCGGTTTTACTCGGAATTCATATCGTTTATAAGGATTGGCACCACCTTGAATCTGAGAAAAAGTGCAATCAGACTGCACGTGTTGCGGAGAAGGATCGGTAGCATGATGACTAGGCGGTCAGAGATTCACGTTGATGCCGAGGCTTTTGCACATTGAAAGACTCATGTGAAGGCGTTGCCATGGTCTGATTGTTGGAGATAAGGAGTATCCGGCAATGGTTGAAGCTCAGAACCAGAACATAGGCCTCAAGGAGTCCAAGGGGAAAATACCGCAAGGAAAGCCTCACCCACCCCTCACCACACGGATTTCAAGGAGAATGAGATAAGCGCAAGGTGACCGTCTCTACCGCAAGCACAGTCTAGAGGCGATTCCGACACAATTGGGGCTGTGCATGAGCAACCTCTGCAACATCAAGTGTGTCTACTGCATGCGCGAGAAATACAAACCGCCTCAAGGAATGCTGAAGCTGGAACAGATCAAGGCGCTGCTCAAGAAGATGCCCTACATCAACGGCGTGTGCATAATGGGACTCTGCGAACCATTTCTGAACCCGGAGACGCCTAACGTGCTTCGCTGGCTCAAAGACGAGGGAAAATACTCGATCTCAATCACGACGAACGGCATGGTAGACTTGAATGAGGACAAGCTTGACGCGCTCCTACGAGCGAATGACATGGTGTTCAGCATAGACACGTCCGAGCCTGAAACCTTCAAGTATCTCAGAGGCGGCGCAGACCTCAAACGAGTCACAAGCAACATGGAACGCCTCATAAAATACAAGAAAGACAGAGGCATGAAAAAAATGGACAACCCTCCGATCCACATCAACGCCGTTGTAACTTCCAAGAACTTCCACCAGATTCCAGACCTCATCAAGATGCTCGGGGCCTACGCTGATGACCTGAAATATCTCATGGTAGATCCCGTTACAAGACCAGACTATCAAGAATTTGAAGAACCTCTCATGCTTCAACGTGAAGAGTTCGACAAACATATTGAAGAATACAGAGAGCTTGCGAAAAAATCACCGCTGAAAATAGTGGGTTTTGATTACATGCTTAAAGAGAGCCGCAACTGGAGAGACTGCCACCTTACTTGGGACGGAATGTTCGTCCAGCCCAACGGTGACGCTTACTTCTGCTATGACTACGAGTATGTAATAGGCAACGTCTTCAAGGACGACCCGCTCAAAGTGTGGAACAGCGACGGAGCAAAGGAGTTCAGAAAGCGGCTCCTCACCGACGACCCTCCGTTGAAACAATGCCACTGCTGTGACTTCGCTAGGCCAGGCTGGCAAGTTGAAGGCGCATACACACGTGGGCACCAAGACGTGGGCGACCCCAGTCAGGCGACCTAGACGGTAAGGGCGAGCCTGTATGAAATGCGCTCGCCTCAAGGTTGGTGGGCAATCGTTTCTGACAGGATGACCATGAATGGTTACGATCAACACTGCTTGAGTTCATAATCATAGAATACTGTCTATGAGGCAGTGAAATGTGCGGTATCTGCGGAATACTCGGTGAACTCGACAAGCACGTACTTGACAGAATGTCTGAAGTTATCAAACACCGTGGACCCGACGATGCGGGGTGCTTCACTGACAAAGGAATCGGCATCTGCAACAGACGCTTGTCAATAATAGATCTTGCTGGGAGGCACGAGCCTGTTCACAACGAAGACAGCTCAATTTGGGTCGTGTTCAACGGCGAGATCTACAACTTCATGGAACTGAGAGAAATCCTGGAAAAAGCCGGCCACCGATTCTACACCAACTCAGACATGGAAGTCATCATCCATTCTTATGAAGAGTGGAATTTGAACTGTCTACAAAAGTTCAACGGCATGTTCGCCGTCGCAATCTGGGATTCAAAACAAAAACGTCTCCTCATTGCCAGAGACAGAACAGGAATAAAACCACTCTACTATACCAACGTCGGTGACACCTTCATTTTCGCCTCAGAGATAAAAGCAATCGTCCAAGACGACAGAGTGAAGATTCAGCCTGACTTTGACGCTATCCACCAGTATCTAAACGTTAGGTATTTTCCTTCTGAAAAAACACCTTTCCTCAACATCAAGAAATTGCTCCCCGGACATTTCATCGAAATCAAAGACGGAAAAAGAAGAACAGGCAGCTACTGGACGCTTCGACCTGTCAAATCTGAACAGTCTGAAGAGTACTACGTAGCTCAACTTGAACGAATACTCCAGTCAGCTCTCAAGAGGCACATGATAAGCGATGTTCCAATCGGGTTCTATCTTTCAGGTGGAGTCGACAGCAGTTCAGTCGTGTACTTCGCCGAGAAGAACACCAAAGCAACGTTGAAGACTTTTTGCATTGGCTTCGATGAAGATGACGACGAATTCAAAGACGCCCAACTGGTTGCAGACGAACTTGGGACTGAACATCACAATCTAGTTATTCGAAAAAGCTTACTGAAAGATTTCCCGAAAATGATCTGGTACGCAGACACGCCTAAGAGAAACCTCTACCCCTACTATGTTGCTGAACTCGCCAGAAAACATGTCAAAGTCGTGTTAACAGGTCTAGGAGCTGATGAACTGTTCGCAGGATACAACTGGAAGCCTCGCACAATGTCTCCAAAGTGAAACTGTCACTCGAGGATCCATTGTCCGAAGTCACAAACGAACAGTTCATTGCATTACTGAAGAATATGTACGCTCATAGCGAGAAAGCACGGATCTACTCGATGGTACAGTCTGCGGATCGGCTTTTCCCAGAAGAATATCAAAGCATATACGGCTCCTCATTGAAGTTTGAACCAGAAGATCTGAAAGAAGTGTACAAAAAGTATTTTTCAACGAGGCAGACTTTCACCGAACAGATTATCCAAACAGATTTCAACGTCAAAATGCCCGATGACTTTTTGCTCGCCGATGATGCCACTTCAATGGCGCACTCTCTTGAATCGCGAGTACCCTACCTAGACAGCGAACTTGTCGATTTAGCATTCACACTCCCTTTGGAAGTGAAAATACGGAACGGTTATGGAAAATACATACTCAAGAAAACGCTGGAACCGCACCTTCACATCAGCACTCTCAAAAAGAAGAAACAGGGATTTGGTCCGAATACCTACAACTCATACTTAAATGAAGTGAAGGAATGCGCCGAACAAAAACTGCTCGACGGAGAACTTGTAAAGAACCACGTCGTAAAAGAAGAATATATAAAGAAGATACTGACGTCGAAACCGAACCCAGAGTTGACAAGGAAGTATATTCTGATCTGGAATCTCCTAGGCCTAGAGGTATGGTGGGACATCTACATAAACCGTTGTCAGACAACTCAGGCGCCTAACTACAGAATGTGATAGTACTAGCGTGTGTTTGACTGCCCGGCATATGTTTATCTATACCTGTGTAGGTAGTCTAGATTTAGAGTGGCTTGACTACGCGGGTGGATCAGCAACCAATCAAAGGTAGCTAGATGTTGCGCATGGTGACCTGAAAGGAGAGCTGACGATGAAGACTCCGCTGGTAACAGTGTTAACAACAACTTACAATCATTCCAAATTCATAGCCGATTGTATTGGAAGTGTTCTTGCCCAAACCTATGATAATTGGGAACAAGTCATAGTGGATGACGGTTCTACGGATGGCACTGAGGAAATAGTAAACGAGTTCGATGACGAAAAAATTGTTTATGTTAGACAGAAACATGTTGGAGTTCATAGACTTTCAGAAACGTATAATCGCGGGTTGAAACTCGCGAAAGGCGACTTCATAGCAATACTGGAAGGGGACGACCTGTACCCTAAGCGCAAGTTGGAACTGCAAATTGATAGCCTTGCAGACGACGCTATTCTCAGTTTTGGCAAGTGTGTCATAATAGACCAAGATAAGAAGTATTTAGGAACGATCCCGTGGAATTTTAAACAGTACATGAGTATGACCAACTGGCTTCGACCATTGCTAGTGTACGACTATATTCCAGGGCTTACAGTGATGGTCAAAAAAGAAGCACTAATCAAGGTTGGTGGTTTCACTCAGCCAGCTAACACGGTTGCCGTGGATTATTCTACCTATCTTGAATTGGCGTTGGTTGGCAGGTTCCGGTTTGTGGATGAGGTGCTGGGGGTTTGGCGACGGCATGGTGGAAGCTATTCTGATTCTGTCCTTTATAACAGTATGAATCCGCTTATCAGTGATGTGGCTTTGCAGTATGTGATTCCGTTCTGCCAGACGCATGGGTTCGTGGTTGACTGGAAAGCATTAGCCGAACAGAAGGGACGCGACTTGTTTCATGTTGGCAGGCATCAACTGTTACATGGCAATAGGCGAGAGGCTTTGCAGAATTTCAAGCAGTCTTTCAAGTTGAGTTCAGGTTTCGGAAAGTTTAAGTCATTGGGAGGTGTAACTGTGTCTATAATTGGATTAGATTTTGAGAAGATTGCAGGGAAGTTGGGAAGACCAACTGAAAGATAGGGTGAATCACGTATGTTCAAAGGCAAGACTGTACTTATAACAGGTGGAATTAGGAAAATCAAATGGACTGTTTGGAAGGGTATCGCTTACATACTTCATCGGTTCCATAGCGAATATAGCATTCCAACTGGACTTGGGCTCTGTCTATCACATCTATGCAATATTCGTTGTCCTTACTGCATGAGACAAAGTTTCCAGCCGAAACCTGGCCCTATGACGCTGGAACTAGTCAAGGTACTTCTCAGTAGGATGCCATACATTTCCAATGTCTGCATAATGGGTCTATGCGAACCATTCATGAATCCTGAGGCGCCGGCAATTGTAAAGTGGCTGAAAAGTCAAGGCTACTTCATCAGTCTTACAACTAATGGAATGGTTTCTTTAACCGGAGAGAGGTTAGATTGTCTTCGCTGTGTGGACGACTTCGTCATTTCCATAGATACAGATGACCCGGAAACCTTCAGCTACCTTCGTGGAGGAGCCAAACTTCCGATAGTGATGGAAAATTTCAGGAGAGTTATAGAAATGAAGCGAAGTCTCGGATTAGGCAAAAAGGACAATCCACCCCTGCACATTAATGCCGTCATAACCTCATTGAATTTTCACCAAATCCCAAGCTTGATTAAGATGCTAGAACCGTATGCAGATGACCTCACATACCTTATGGTTGACCCTGTTTCACGACCAGACTATCAGAAGTTTGAAGACCCATTAGCAATAAAGCACGATGCGAAATTTGAGGCCCAGATATGTGAACTTCGGAAGATCGCTAGACAATCGAGACTATCTGTAGTCGGGCTTGATTATATGCTTACTCCCAGCTATCATTGGCGTGATTGTCCGATTTCATGGTTAAATATTTGGGTTCAACCAAACGGAGACATTTACAACTGTTATGCCTACGAGTACGTCGTGGGAAACGCCTTCAAGGACAACCCTTTAAGAGCTCAAAACAGTAAGAAAGCTAGAGATTTCCGCAAGAGGCTTTTAACAAACGACCCGCCTCTCCAGCAATGTCGCTGCTGTAACTTTGCTAGACCAGGGTGGCAGCTTAGCGGAGTCTATCTAACTGGACATAAGGACGTGATTGAAGATGCGCAAATTCCTAAAAAACTATATACCACAGAAAACATTGAAAATAAGGCATAGACTTGTAAAATGGCTGTGTCCCCACATTGCATATTCCCTAGAACAACTTCAGACAATGCACAACTACATCACCAAGACACCGAGACCGATGATTCTTGCGGCCAGAAAGCATTTTCCTGAAGGGCAGCTCCTAAGATGTATTGAAATTGGAGTCGCTGTTGGTGACAACTCATTAAGCATCCTTAAGGAATTGGCTGTTGACAAATTGTTTCTGATTGACCCATACATTCCTTATGAAGATGCACTAGGGCACGCTGATTTTTCTGCTGACTATGCAATTGCACATACTAAACTTGCAGAGTATCCGCAAGTAGTTTGGTTGCGGAAGACATCGGAATCTGCCATCAGAGAGTTTCAGAATGAAGAGGCTTTTAACTTTGTTTACATTGACGGAGACCACTCTTACGAATCTGTTAAGAAGGATCTCACGCTTTACTATCCATTGATGAGGAGCAACGGTTTAATCGGTGGGCATGACTATACACCTTATTACGAGACCGTGATGAGGGCAGTGAACGAGTTTGCTAAAGAGGCTAAACTTGAGCTTCACACGGTCTTTCCTGATTGGTGGTTCATTGTTAGACGAAAATAGAACTCAGAGAGAAAAAAAAGTAGAAGAGGTTTCAGATTGAGTAAGCGTGTTCTGATTCGTGATTTGAAAACCGAGTTGGAGTTTGTCATGATCGATCGATCGAAATGAGCCAGAAAAAGATGTTAAGACTTACTGGTTCTTTACGCCCAAGACAGTGCCAGACAAGGAACTCTTGGAGCTGATTGACAACCCTAAACATGAGGTGGCGCTTCATGTTGTCAACGATCCATACGCAGAACTCAGAAACATGGAACAGAAAACTGGAAAAAAGATAAATTGTTATACCATTCACGGAACATCCCGTCTGCTCGCAAGGATAATGTGGAGACGTTGGAGATCAAAAACTCCGAAAATCCCTGAAGACTTTCCGCTGCAGTCTTTTCATCAATTTCCTACGACCGGTATAGATAGTCTGTGCCACTTGTACCCAGCACAAGAGGTCAAGGAAATGGTAAAAGAGAGTATCCGAAGGGGTGATGTCATATACTTCCATCCGATATGGCTTTTTCAACGCGGCAAACGCAACCATAGAGGCCCTTTCTATGAAGTGCTAAGGTGGATATTGGATGTCTAACAAAGAGCTTCAAACAGTCACAATTCGGCAAAGAATCTTCTTCAAGATGGCGAAAGACATTACTGAATACATTAGGGACATTACTCCTTCAGACGAACTCATCCAGAAGCTTCGCGACAGAGGAGCAGACATCTTCACTTTTCTTGAAAGAAAATGGTGCCGCACGATGCCGAACTCAGCTAAATCGTGGGCAAAGACACAAGACAACATCGCACTCTTCCACGTGACAACCTACGAAGAATGGCTCAGAATCGTAGGAAAGAAAACGCAACATGATTCGCAAAGCAGAAAAAGCGGGGCAAGGACAGATGTTGCCGAACCAAACGAAAAACTGGCTGAAAGCATATGGAAAATCTACAATGAAACACCAATACGGCAAGAAAGGGGTTTCTAACCTTACGGAATCTCCTTGCACCAAGCGGTAGCAAGCCTACATTCAGCGCAAAATTGCATTTACATTGGAGCATACTTCCATGATGAACTTACAGGGTTCATACAGCTCGTCCACGGCGATAACATAACGATAAAATCTCGAATACTTTCACTGCAGAAACATTGGGACAAGGCAGTAAACAACGCGCTAGTAGCCAAAGCGATTCAAGTCCGTGCGAGCAAGGGTGTGAAATGGATGATGTATGGCAGAATGGGAAACCACCCGATGCTGGACAATTTCAAACAAAACAATGGTTGCGTCAAGTTTGAATTAACGCGATACTACGTACCCCTCACCAGGAAAGGCAAGATAGCCACACGACTCGGAGTGCACAGAGAAATGAAAGACGCCTTACCACAGTCGATAAAATACCGACTGATTCCAGTCTACAACTGGATAAGCAGAACCAGAGTAAGGATCAAGCTGAGATCGAAACAAAAGCTTTAGCTTACATGTCGGTCGAAGCAAAGCCAACACAAGACAAATTACGTCCTTAGGATTATTCACCATTGAAACAGCAAAGGTGAACGTTTGACAAGAAAGCAAATCAGAATGCACTA
>Ga0315294_10001841_pt1 | contig 23301 bp, 22 predicted proteins | sample YL17G13_40_MG_FD_203626 | JGI IMG/M metagenome (GOLD analysis project Ga0315294, IMG submission 203626) | Sediment microbial communities from Yellowstone Lake, YNP, Wyoming, USA - YL17G13_40 | ecosystem: Environmental > Aquatic > Freshwater > Lake > Sediment | place: USA: Wyoming | collected...
CCAAGGGAATATGCGGCCCGCATCGGGTTGAACGACCTCGACGTCACCGCGATACTGAAGAACCTGACCGGGGAGGCCAAGGGATTGAAGGCCCAGACGTATCCGAAGGGCCAGCCCACCACGACTACCCAGCCGTCATCGAAAAACCAGACAAGTAACGCATCAAAGGACAGTTGCTTAACGGACGACGACTGCGTCCTCGTGCAGGCGGACTGCTGCGGCTGCACCGCAGGCGGAGGGAACACGGTCTACTCGAGAGAGTATGCGCCGGTGTGGAACGCCCTCCTGGGGGAAAGATGCAAAGAAACCTATTGCATGGAGATGATATCGAACGACCCGACATGCTCGTCAGCCCCTGTGTGCGTCAACAAAACCTGCGGCCTCAGGTATGTCGAGCCTGCGAAGACGACGACGACCCGCACGACTACGACGAGGACGACGGCGACGGTGAGGACGACCACGATACCTACTACGACGCTTGAGCCGACGACTACCACGGTGGTTGAGGAAAGGCATGGCGGGTCTAACGCGTTCCTCTACATTGTCGGACTCTTGGTGGTGTTGGGCGGCGCATACATGATGTACACGCTACTCCAAGGCGAAGACAGGAAGCTCATGAGGGACGAAGACCGGAAAAGGGGCCTGAGAGGCCTTTCCGGGAGGGGGGAGACGTCCATCGAATTAGGGGGTCCCTCAACCCTTGCCGACGCTGACAGGACTCCCAGGAAAAAGGAGCTCATACCGCTGAAGGAGAGGGAAGCAAGGGAGAGGGAGCAAAGGAGGGCGAGGCCTCCCGAGCCTCCGAAGGAGGAGCCGAAGGAGGACACGCCGTCCGACAAGCGGAGGCTAAGAAGCAACCTGCGCGACACTGAGAAGGACGACACGACATTGGGGCGAAGGTAAATCTACGCCTTGCCTTTCGATTGTCCCGACACTATCCCTGACGCTATTATGTGGGCCGCCCGCAGCGGCTCCGGAAGTAGGCTTCTCGTGGCCGAGAGCTTCACAATCGCCTCAGCATCCTTGGAGGATATCCCCGCCGCCTGTATGAACACGTTCTTTCCCGGGCGGGTCTCGACAGGCTTCGGCTTCCCTGCTTTTTTGATGATGCCCCAGCGGATTTCGTAGTCTGGTATGTGTTTGAGCGCGGACCTGATGTCTGGGAAGTCCGGCATGTCCCTGACGACGACGATTACGGGCAGCCCGGTCTCTTCATATATCCTCCATATGTCGACGACGTTGAATCCGCCGAACGCTATGCCGTCGACCATCACCACCCTAACATCCTCGAACCTAAGCGTTCGAATGAGCGAAATCAGCTTCTCTGTGGCGTCCAAGCCGTCTACAGCCACCTTGGTCGAGAGGACTCCGTCCATCCACCTGCCGCCGCGGAAGACCACGCCCACAACGAGGGTTGTTTTGTCGCCTCGTTTGAACGGGCCGTCATCGAATCCGAGGACCCTCACCTCATCCTTTATCCGGTAGAATTTTACTGGCATCTTCAATCGTGGAATTCCATCATCTCCTCGGACTTCAGCGCCTCGACCCTGACCTTCACCCTGTAGATGCTCTTCCATTCCACGAGGAGGGGATATGAGGCGAGGATGAACCCCGCAGGTATGAACGCGTTCTGGAATCCGCCGAACAGGAATTCGCACGCTACGACCGACGCGACGCCGGCCAGCCTCCCGAAGTTGAGCATAACCTCCCGCACGTACATGGCGTCCGTGGTGTTCTTCACCCTGTCCAAGACGATGGATGTGGTGAACGGATTCGAGACCGCGACGAAGAACCCGACTATCGCCCTGACTACGAACCAGTTCACGACGTCGGAGGTGAACGCGGACATCACGGTCGCGGCCGAGGTCATCACAAGCGATGGGTAGAGGTAGTTGACGCGGTTGCCGGACCTGTCCGACAGGCGGCAGAAGTAGAGGGTCGATAACGCGCCGACAAGCGAAAGCCACGCGAAGAACCCGCCGAAAGACGTGCCAGACGTGAGGAAGTACAGGCTGACAAGAGGCACACATAGCCAGTCCACACCCTGCCAATAGCCCTGTACGAAAACAAGCGTCCGCAAGCCCTTCCCGACCGTGAAGGCCTTCTTGACATGGACGGCTATGCCCCCGCCCTTCTCCCAACCATAGTAGATGCCGCATACCGCGAACATGAGAGCCCCGAGGTAGAACACTACGGCGGGCCCGGCCGAGTCGTAGACGAGGCCGCCGATGACGGGGACGACCACCCCGAGGAGCGGCGGAATCATGAAGAGGATGCCGGCAAGGAATGCGCTCTCCCTGCCTTTCCGCTGGCTGAAGTAGAGGGTGTTATAGGGTATCCAGAAGAGGGGGAATGTGAGGCCGTCGACGGCGCCTATCAATGCTATATGCCATGAGAGCTTCGCAAACGGTAGGATGAAGAGTATCGCCGCGGCGCCGATGAAGCCGAAGCCGATGTGGCGCATCGACTTGTAGCTGCGGACCGAGAAGAGCGTGATGAGCGCGAACGTGTAAAGCATCACCTTGTATAGGATGATGTCAAGGTATGAGAACCCCGCCTGCACCATGTAGAGGAACATGAAGGTGGCGCTGAAGGAGCCGGCGAACATGTAGGCGGTCTGTATGGCGTAGAGTTTCCGCATAGCAGGGCTTCCGTACATGGAAAACCTATTCAGCGGCTGATTTTATTAAGGGAGCACTAATTGTATCCATGGATTCCGCAGGGCTTGTCGTGAAATCCGAGGGCTCGACGGTCGAAGTCCTCGTCCAAAGCGAGAAGGTGGAGCTTGGGAGCATCCTCAACATAGGAGGCCACTTCGGCATAGTCGCCGGCATGCGGTACGACGAAGACGACAAAATCGGAAACCGCCAAAGGCTCATCGCCGTTACGCAGATATTCGGCAGACTCGAAGACGGCCGCCTCCACAAGGTGAAAAAGCCAGTGCGGCCGAGCGAGCGGGCGAAATTTGCCGAAGAGGGGGAGCTTGAGAGGATACTCTCAGCCGACGAGAAGATCAGCATCGGCAACGTCCTCGGCACCAAGGCAAGGGCGTACCTGAAGGCCGGGGAGTACGACAGGCACACGGCGATACTCGCCTCGACAGGCGCCGGAAAAAGCTACACGGCAGCGAACCTCATCAGGGAGTACGCCAGATTAGGGCTTCCCGTGGTCGTGGTGGACACCCATGGCGAATACGGCAAGCTTCTCGAAAAGCTCGCCGAAGACGGCTCGTTCGCAATAAGGACCTACACCGTCAAGTTCGAGCGTAAAGGCATGGAAAAGCTCCGAATACCGCTCGCAGACATCGAAGCGAAAGACCTCCACCACTTCATCGGCCTCACGGAGCCGCAGGAGACGGCGGCTGCGATGATAATCGAAAAGCTCTCAGGGACGGACTACACCATAGACGACATGATAGGGGAATGCGGGAAACTGGACCTCAACATAATCCACGAAGCCACCCAGCAGGCTCTGACAAGGAAGCTGATGAAGTTGAAGGGGATTGCGAAGGGGATATTCGACAGGTACGGGACGGACATAAACGAGTTCGTGGACTCAGGCCAGGTCACGGTCATAGACGCATCGATGGCAGGCGACGGAGTCAGGAGGTCCGTCATATCATACCTTTCGAAGGAGCTCCTACAGGGGAGGATGAACAAAATCAACGAACTCGGGGGCAGAAAACTCGATTACCCGCTCCTTTTCGTCGTGGAGGAAGCCCACAACTTCGCAGGCGCCAACCTCACCCACAGCTGCAAAAACCAGCTCCAACGGATAGCATCCGAAGGCCGCAAATTCGGCATAGGCCTTGTGGTGATATCGCAGAAGCCTTCGAAGATAGACGAGGAGATACTCTCGCAGTGCAACAGCGGAATCTACATGCACATCACCAACCCCAAGGACAAGGAACACATCAAGAAAAGCTTCGAGGCCATCAGCGAAGAGATAGTCGCAGGCCTCGACAGCCTCGACGTCGGAGAGGCCATAATCGCGGGAGCCCTCCTCGACATCCCCTTCCTCATGTGCAAAGTAGACAGGATAGACATAGCGAAGGAGAGGAAGAGCAAGTTCGACTTCAAAAAGAGAGTACTACTCAAGACGGGGGGGTTCGAGTACGCGTGAGATTCAGTAGCGTGGGATTATCCTTTTTCCGAAGTTTTTCACCGCGAATTCTATGGCTTTTTCCAAATCTCTTCTGCTTACGGTTTCATCTTCCCATCTCGCGGAGCCGTCCTTCTTCAGCTTCCTCAGATGCTCTATGTACACCTGGGTCGCCTCCTGGGCGGCATCGAATATCTCGAAGCTGAAGGTGAACTCCTTTTCCCTCACGGCCTTGTCGAAAGCATCTGCCACCGCAGGGCTTCGTATTTTGGAGCCGGTCGTGCCGCGGAAATTCCCCCCTAAGCCGTGCAGGGTGAAATATCGTATGTGGTCCCACATCCCCTCCTCTCCGAAGCGTTCCCGCAGGTAGTTGTAGTAATTTGAGCCGCGGTGGGGGTTGACGGACTCGAGTATTCTGAAGCTTACATTCGGAGTGTCTTTTCCCGGTTCGAACTCGGGGACAATCCGTTTCAGCTGATGCATGTAGTACAGGTCTTCCATCTGCTCAAGCGGCGTCAGGTCTACGTCGGACATTATCATGAAATGCATTTGGCCTACGCCAAGGTCTGCAAGCCGCCGAGCCACCTCGAACACGTGCTTTCGGCGGTGCGGGGCCTTCAGTCTCCTGAGGCGGGAGTCTGACAGGCTTTCAAGCCCGAAGCCGACGGAGGCAAGAGGGCGTGATTTGCCGCCTCCACGGTCCACCTTCTCCGCCAGGCACTGGATGAGCTCTTCGTTTAACTCGTCCTTCCCCCTCCGGTAGAGACTCCTCGCGTTCGTCAGAAAACTCAGCCAAAGGTATTTTGCGTAGGGTTTCTTCTTAAGGCCGTCAAGGATTTCCATGGCCCTTTTGGGGTCATGTAGGAAGTCGTTGTCTCCGAGGCCCACGCTGATTCGCCGGGTGATTCTCGGGCCGAGAAATTCAGCTAATGCGTCGAACTCGGCCAGGACTTCAGCCGGGCTTTTTCCGGCCCAACCTCCGCCGGGTTGGGAGCAGAATGTGCAGTTGAAGTCGCAGCCTTCGGAGGCGGTATAGGCTATGAAGTCGGCGCCCATCTCAGAGCCGGTGAGGGGATCTCCTCCGACGCCTGCAGGATAGAGCATCAGGTTACTGCCGAGGCTCCAGTCAGTCTTGGGGCCGGCTAAAGGTGTATCTGCCTTGATGGTTGGTCGGTCTTTTCTGTCCTTCATCGTGGAGTTGATGTACCACCTCCCCCCGTATCCGAACACCAGGCCTTCGACGTCAAGGAGTTCACCCCACTGTTCTCGTGTGAGCTCACCCCTCTTGGCATCCCCGACTACCTGCAGGAACCTCCTGAATGAAGCCTCCGACGCTTTTATGAATCCGAAGTCGGCACCGGAGGCCGCGACCACGTCAACTCCGCTGTTGGTGACTTCCGCACCGCCGACCACGATGAACGAGTCAGGGAGGTTTTTCCGAAGGGTGCGTATCTCCTCGAAAGAGTCGCGGGGGTTTGGGTCGAAAATCTGCACCCCAAGGACGTTGGGCTTCTCACGGATGATTGTCTTGAGATGGTCGCTCTTCCGGGACGAGCCCCCCCTTGAACGGGGGACTATCGAACCGTACACTGAGACATCAGCAACCTCCTGAGCAGACGTCCCCACCCGGATTATGCCAGGGGACCAATCATGTGATAGCAAGGCGACCTTCGCTCTACCCCTCGACTCAGGCCCCCTGAGCGTCGGCAGGGATTCACCCCGCTTTTCCGCTTCTTTTCTGGCCTCCATGATAGGTACTGGGAAGGAAAAGTATTAATCCGCATTGTGGGTTTCTAAGGCGGCTGATGATATTTATTTCGTGTTTTGCATTAAGTTAACGCATGCCAGCCATTCACAAGCTCCTCGTCGAAGGCCAGCAGTTCGTGGGAAAGACTACCATAGCCAACAACCTGGCCAGACGGTACCTGACAGGCAACCCGTTCCTGTTCAAGCTGTCGGGGCCGTCCTCGGGCGTCGATGACAAGTCGTTCAAATGCTACATGGACGACCTCCTCCTTGACTACGCCGGCCTCTTCAGGCACATCAAATCCAACAGCATAATCTGCGACAAATTCCACGTCTCGGAGCAGGTCTACGGGAAATTCTACCGCGGCTACGAACACGACCCCGAGGTGGTGGAGGCCGTCGAGTCGATACTCCACGAGCTGGGGTTCAGGATAGTATTCCTTGAAATGGACGACAGGCTCCTGGAGGAGCGGCTGCTCCTCAAGGAGGTGGAGTTCCAGACGACCAGGGACAAACTCCCCCCGGTCAAGGACCAGAAGGAGATAAAGAGGCTCTACGAACAATATGTGAAAAAATCCAGATTGAAAGTCATAAAGGTCGACGTGACCGGGAAATCCGTGTTGCAGACCATCCAAGAGGTTGTTGAAGGCCTGTGACTTTTATTGTGTCAACCCCTATTTTATTCTGGAATGGACTTGCACCCGCATGAGATAAAGGTGTTGAAGGCCTTGAAGAAGGACTCGTCGCCTGAGGAGATGGCGGCTTCCGCAAAGCTGCCGGTTGATGCGGTCCTCAGGGCCGCCTCCTGGCTTAAGACGAAAGGCCTTGTGGAGGTCTCCGAGACGGTGACCGAGGACGTCGAACTCGGGCCTGAAGGGAGAGAGTATGTGAAAGGCGGCCTTCCGGAACGGCAGCTTCTTACGGCCATCGGCGGGGGTGTGAGGCTCGAGGAGCTGAAGGCGAAGGTATCGCCCGATGTCTTCAACATCGGCTTCGGCTGGCTTAGGAGGAAGAAGCAGGTCGAAGTCAAAGACGGCATCGTGAAGGTCGTCGACCAGAAGAAGACCGCGGATGAGGCGGTCTTCGAAATGCTTTCTGAGGGGCAGGCGAACACGGGGTCGTTCGACAAGGCGAAGCTCGAAGGCCTTTCGCTTCTGAAGTCGAGGAAGAACGTCGTCGTGACCACGGAGGTGAAAAAGATTACGCTGAAGCCGCTGAAGGAGGGGCTTGCGCTTTCGTCGACTGTGAAAGACGACGACAGACTGTCGCAGCTCACCCCCGAACTCCTCGTCGGCGGGGGGTGGAAGGGGAAGAGTTTCAGGCCGTACGACACCAGCGTCTACGTGAAGCCGCAGCCGCCGGTCAAGAAGCATCCGCTCCGCAGGCAGATTAACAAGGTGAGGGGGATTTTCACAGGGATGGGGTTCGCCGAGATTAAGGGACCGCTCGTGGAAAGCGCCTTCTGGAACTTCGACGCGCTCTTCCAACCGCAGGACCATCCTGCACGCGAGATGCACGACACATTCTACCTGAAGCACCCGAAGAGAATCGACATCGAAGGGTTCGGCAGGTTCAGGGAGAGGATAAAGGAAACCCATGAGACCGGGTGGGAGACCGGCTCCACAGGCTGGGGGTATAAGTGGAGTGAGGACGTGTCGAAGAAGACCCTCCTCAGGACTCACACGACCGCGGTCACCGCACGCTACCTCGGGAAGATTAAGGCGGAGGACCTGCCCGTGAAGGTCTTCTCTATCGGGAAGGTTTTCCGCAACGAGGCGGTGGACTACAAGCACCTCCCGGAGTTCTACCAGGTCGAAGGCATCGTCGTCGACCCCGAAGTCAACTTCACCAACCTCCTCGGGATTCTGAAGCAGTTCTACCAGGAGATGGGGTTCGAAAAAATCAGGTTCAGGCCGGGATACTTCCCCTACACCGAGATGAGCGTCGAGCCGGAGGTATGGTTTGCGGAGAAGAAGGAGTGGGTTGAATTGGGAGGTGCCGGCATATTCAGGCCGGAGGTCGTAGCCCCGCTTCTCGGCTTCGAATGCCCGGTCCTCGCATGGGGCCTCGGCCTCGACAGGATAGTGACATTGGGTCTGGGATTGAAGGACATCAGGCAGCTGTACATGAGCGACGTCGAATGGCTGAAGGAGGCCTGAACCTCAGGGTTGCGGCTCTCGTTTCTTCTTGGTCCTGAGTATCGCGAGGGCGAGGACTGCAATCGCGAGGAGTGCGATGGCCACTGCAACGTAGACGATGGGTGAGGTCTTCACCTGCACCCCGGCTTCAGCGCCCTTGTAGCCGAGCATGTCGGCCTGTATCTTCCACCCGCCGGTCTGGTCTGTTTCGACGTTGATGACCCCGGAGTCGTCTGTCTTGTAGACTGTGGTCTTCCCGTCAGGCCTTGTCACCCTCAAAAGGGATGCGATTCCCATGTTGCCTGACTTCACCTGGACTGACAGGACCTCGCCGACAGTCAGCGTCTCAGGGACTGTAAGCGCCAGGGCGCCTTTGAAGATGCATGGGCCACATGGGCCGCCGCAGTCGACGGCTGCTTCCCCGTCGTCTTGGACGCCGTTTCCGCAGTGGCATGGCATGCATGGGCCGCCGCAGTCGACGTTTTCCTCGCCGGAGTCCTGTTTTTTGTTCCCGCACGATTCGGGATATATTTTGAAGGCCGACTTGTTGGTTGCTTTGTCTTCTGCGCCGTCTGCGACTTCAACGACACAGTTCCATTCCCCCGGTCTTGTGTCGGCTGAGACCGCAAACCCCACAATGACGTTGCCTTTGACGACTGAAACCTGCTGTGACTCCATGAAGCTGGTATCGACCCGCTGTATGAATCCTGCGTCCGAAGGTATGCCTATGAAGGCGGAGGTCGTTTTGATGTCTTTGAAGCTGTTCAGGTCCTCTGCCGTGGCTGTGCACCATACGATGTCGGTCCCCCCGGATTTCACCACTGAAGACGGGTGTACGTCGCCGACCTTCGGGGGGCTGTTAACGATCTGTACTTTCACGTCAGTGACCTGCGATGAGGAAAGAGAAGCGAGGAGCAGGACTGCTAAAATGACGGCAAATAACCCCCCGACGTTGTTTGTAAGACTCATCAGCGCACCGAATAAGCAGATACTTATTAGATTAGGCGGTAATAAAAAAGAGCCTTACAACCAAAAGGCATTAAACATTGTTTTTTCCCGGCTAGAATAGGGCGGGGGTTATGTAGACTTCCGTGAATGCCGCGATGAAGAGGACGAGAACGGATAGTATCGCAAGGTCGAGGGAATCCCGGACTATGTGCCAGAAGTTCGGTGACGTATAGTGGTGGCATGAGACAGCCACCGAGATTATGCCGCCAGCCAAGGACCCGAGGAAGTAGCTCACAATCTCCGGGAGGCCGTGGACAAGGTATGAGAACCCGACGGGGATGATGGCGAAGTAGTGGATTATCGTCGGACTGTGGCCGATTTCTCCGAGGTGCTGGAGGCCGTCTCGTATGACGTTGCCGATTGCCACTCCTATCACCGACGCATTCCATGTGAGTATGAATATCGCTCCTGCGCCGTAGAGGAACGAGAAGAGTATGCAGAACGCGAGGACCCTGAGGTTGTTCGCGATTATCGCCTCAAGCCTAGCCTCCTTCGACGTCGCCGCACCTATGGACGACACCTTCGCCCCTATGGACCCTATGGTCTCCATCTGGCTTGAGCAGAGCTTGTTCACCATCTCCGGAGGAAGCACCGTGAACCAGAAGCTGTAGGCGACGACCATCCCCAGGAAGAGGTATATGAAGAACCAGAGGATGTGCATGTGCTCCTTCATCAGGATGGACTCCTCGCATATCTCCAGGTCCTTCTCCTCCTCGCAGTTGATGGCCCGGTACATTATCACCACAAGCGGGATTGTCGTCAGGAATATGCCTGCGATGCTCGCGTACTTCCCGAACACCCAGAGGCCGAGGAACATCCCGATTGTGGCGTATGTGAACCCGATTATGAACATCCTCTTAGGATGCAATTCCCAGCTCTCCGGCACCACGATGGATTCTAGGACCATGCCTAGGATATTAGACGGCTAAAAATAAAGGGGGATTAGTTCGCTTCCAGCGCGTGCATGACGTTCAACACCTTCTGGTCTTCGAGCGGCTTCCCGATTACGTGCAAACCTGTCGGGATGCCTTCGACCGTCCCGGCCGGGACGCTCCCCGCGGGGAGGCCTGCGAGGTTTGCGGGGGTCGTGAATATGTCGTATGCGTACATGACCCTCGGGTCCGTGATTTTCCCACCCAGCTTGTGCGGCAGCTTCGGGACTACGGGGCCTACGAGGACGTCGACCTCCTTGAGGGCGGCCGCGAGTTCCGCCCGTATTAGTGAGCGGGCCTGGAGGGCCTTCCGGTAGTATCGTCCCGAGTATTCCTTCTGGCTTATGTATTTTCCGAGGAGTATCCTGCGGAGGACTTCTTCGCCGCATACTTCCTCTATCCGGTGGCCGTATCTTCTGCCGTCGTATTTTCTTGTGGCGCTGAAGAATTCCACGTAGACGTTCAGGTAGTATGTCGGCAGGGCGAGTTCGAGGTTTGGGAGGCTCACGTCGATTATTTCCGCCCCTCCCTTCGCCAGTTTGTCGACTGCGGCGTGGACTACCGTGGCTATTCCCTTGTCTGCGACGAGGTCGTCGAATTCCTTCGCATACCCGAGCTTGACGCCTTTGAGCTTTGGGTTCAGGTTCTCTGCGAACGGTTTGAGCTTCACATGAAGCGACGTCGAGTCTCTCCTGTCGTGTCCGCCCACGACATCCAACACCTTCGCGCAGGTTGCTACGTCCTTTGCGAGCGGGCCTATCTGGTCAAGGCTCATGGCCAGGTCAATCAACCCGTACCTTGAGACGAGACCGTATGTCGGCTTGAACCCGACTACGCCGCAGTGCGAGGCGGGGTTTCTGATGCTGCCTCCGGTGTCTGAGCCGAGTGCGGCGTCAACGAAGCCTGCCGCGACCGCGGCGGCGGAGCCGCTTGACGAGCCCCCCGGTATCCTACCCGGCGCCGAGGGGTTGTCTGTCGGGCCGAAGTATGATGTCTCGCCTGAGGCGCCGCATGCGAACTCGTCCATGTTCGCCATCCCCTGTACCGCCGCACCCTCCGTTTTCAGCCGCTCGACCACGGTTGCATCGTATGGGGCGACGTAGTTTTCAAGGGTTTTGGAGCCTGCCGTCGTGAGCTGGCCTTGGACGCAGATGTTGGATTTCACCGCCATCCTAAGGCCTGAAAGCCTCCCAACGCCCCCTTGCGGGTTTTCGTTGATTGCGATGAAGGCGCGTATCTTGGAGTCGCGCTCCCTCAAATCCATGACATATCTTATGGATGAGAGGGTTATTTAACGGTAACGGAGGCCGTGCCTGGGTTTTTAACGGTGTAGGGGTAATTAGTTCAACGGGGGGTTGAGCTGATTCTGTATAGCGGAAATGTTGTCTGAGCAGAGGCTATTGGATGCGCTCCCCTGGGAAGAGGTCAAGCTAGGCCCTTTATCTAAGGATGTCAAAGCCGATAAAAAGGCGGTCTTAGAGGTGTGTTCCCGTCTTGAAAAGAAGGGCTTCATCAGGATGAGAAAGCCGCTTTTTAGGGACCATAGGATTCTGAAGCTGAAGGCCAAATTCGAGGAGGGTACGAGGGTCATCGCGGTGATGAACCTCAAAGGAGGCGTCGGGAAGACGGTCACCTCGTTGAACCTTGCCGCGTCGCTTGCCAGCCTCGGACACAAGACATTGCTCGTCGACCTAGACCCCCAAGCCAACGCATCAACCTGCCTCAACATCAGGGGGAAGAACACGGTCTACAGCCTCCTAGTCGGCACGAAGGTCCCTTCGAAGACGGTTCACAAGACGGACTACGAGAACCTCGACGTCATACCGTCTGAACTGAACCTCGCAGGCGCTGAAGTGGAGATGACGGGAGTCGACAGCGCATACCGCCTGTGGGAGGCGCTGGAATGGATAAAGGACGGATACGAGTACATCGTCATCGACTGCCCAGCATCGCTTAGCATCCTCTCAATCAACGCGTTGACTGCCGCAGACTCCATCATAGTCCCGGTGCAGTGCGACGCCTTCGCCCTTGAAAGCCTGGACATGCTCATGGAGACCGTGTCCCTCGTTAGGAAAGTCAATGAAGGCCTCCACATCGAGGGGATACTCCTCACCATGTACGACCCTATGAACGAAGTCGCGGTCGAGACCGCAAGGAACGTCCGCAGCGTATTCGGGAGCTTCATATACGATGCGGTCGTCAAGAGGGAGCAGGCGCTGGGGGAGGCCACGTACAAGGGGATGCCGGTCATACACTACAGCAAGGACTGTGACGCTAGCAAGGCGTATATGAAGCTCGCAACGGAGGTGATGGGAAGTGGAGGGTAAAGGCGTTGCTGCGCTCATTGAGGAGCGGCCGGTGGACCCGGACGTGAAGGCGGTGCTTGCGATGATGAACGACCTTCTGGGTAGCCTCCCGAAGGACGTCCTAGGAAGGTTCGCGAAGTCGAAAGACTTCGAAAAGTACCATACGGTGCTTGAAAGGTACGGGGTAGGATAACATGGGTTTGAAGGGGAAGGCTTCGCATCTGAGGGAGATGCTGGATGTCTGCGAACGGCTTGCCGACGCCGTTGAGAAGGCGGGGCCCGTAGACCTCGAATATGTGAAGGAGGCCGTCGGCGCCGACGAGAAGACGCTGAAGGCCGCCGCGGGGAAGCTGGAGGCCGACGGGGTGTTGGAGATTAAGAGGGGTTTTTGGGGGGATGTCATGTTCGTCCCGAAACGGCGGAAGCACCATGGGAGGGACATCAACGACTTCATGGCGCTTCTCGAATCCAATGATTTTTTGAGCTTCAGGAAGGCGGCTGCGAAGCTGCAGGTCCCCGAGGGTGTGGTCGCGCAGTGGTGCAAGGTCTTGGAGGCTGACGGCACCCTTGAGGTCAGGGCAGGGCTTATCAGGGGAGACAAGACCCACATACTCAAGCACAGGATAGCGCATGACATCAGGGAACGGAAGAGGAAATGCAAGGCAATATACACGGCAGCCGACTACCTCGTGAGGATTGCGGAGGCCATTGGCGGGGTGGGGTTGGATGAGGTTGCCGCCGCGTTGAACATCAGTCCTGAGGTCTGCGAGGAGAAGGCTGTGAAGCTTGGCGCCCTTGTGAAGCTCGACTACCAGTACGGCATATTCGGCTCGCCAAGGCTGCTTCCTGCGAGGAAACCTGAAAGGAAGCTCGACAACAAACTCCATGGGAAGGTCGCCGAAACCTACAGGATAAGCGCGAGGGGAGTGCCTGCCACGGTCTCTCTCGTCGAAGTGGAGGGCGATGCCCCGCCGACGTATGTGGTTTCCCCACCTGAGGTCGGGGAGGGGACGAAGGCGCTCTTAAAGTCCCTGAGGGACGGTTTCGAAGTATACCTCTCAGGCCCCGACCAAGACATCGAGAAGGCACGGCCTATCGCGTTGGAGGTCGCAAGGAGGAACTTCGAAGTCCAGGACGAAGACCTCCACATACTCTCCTCGATGCTGCTGCACGACGGTCTCGGATTAGGGGACATAGAATACCTCATGCACGACGATTACGTCGACGAGGTGTGCGTGAGCGAGGGGGAGGTCACCGCATACCACCGCAGGTTCGGGTGGGTGAAGACGAACATAACGGTCGGGAAGGAGAACAGGCTGTACTGGATGATGCAAAGCATCAAAGACGAGTCGAAGGAGGCTTCTGAAACGTCGATTCTGGAGACCCAGCTTCCAGGCGGCGACAAGATATCAGCAGCACCCTATCCGATATCGACTTATGGGACCACAATCACGATAGGTAAATATGCGAGAAGTCCGTGGACGATGACAAGATACCTCGGCCACGACATAAATGCCCTCAGCCTCGAGATGGCGGCCTTTCTCTGGACCTGCACACAGTACGAGCTGAACATCATGGTCTGCGGCCCGAAAGGGTCGGGTAAGACGAGCATGTTGAACAGCCTCTGCTGCCTCATCCAGCCAGCCCAGAGGGTTGTGACAGTCGAAGAGCACAGGCAGATAAGCCTGCCGAAGACGATGAGGTGGGGTTGGACTTCCCTGACCCTGGCAGGCTCGCCCCCAAAGTGGCGGGATAAGATGGATTTGAAGGACCTCGTCGACGTCTCATTGAAGATGAAGCCGGATAGGTTGGTCCTCGGGGAGACCAAAGGCAGGGACGAAGCACACGCCCTGTTCCAGTCCATGCTCTCACACCCGACATATTCGACGGCCATGGCCGACACAGCTGAAGACCTGAAAAGCCTCCTCTTGTCCGAGCCTGTAAAGCTTCCTCCGAACGCCTTTGCGAAAATCCACGTCATAGTGGTCCTCAACAGGGACAGAAAGACCGGGAGGCGGAGGGTGTCGGAGATAACAGAGGTCATACCGGCATTCGACGGAGGAGAACCGATGCTCAACAGCCTCTACAGGTGGAACTTAGGCGACGAAATGCACGTGAAGGCAGCCGACAGCATCAGGGTAAGGGACGAGCTGAGGCTTCATGCAGGGATGAGCGCTGACGACCTCAGGAGGGACGTCCAAGACAAAGAGGCGGCACTTAAGTGGATGCTGGCCAACAGGGTAACAGACGTCGAATCATTCGGCGTCGCAGTGGAAGAATACTACAAGAGCCGCGGGAGAAACCAGGGGAGGGTCAGACAGCACCCAGCTCTCTCAGCACAAAAACTATGAACCATGCGATGAAGCCGACCACTATGAGCATGAAGCCTATCTCCTTCATCTGAAGACCCAGAGCGACCGTGTTCGTCTTGGCGAGGGCGAAGGGCGCCGAGATGGAAAGTACGTATCCGAGCGCCATCACGGCCGTGCCAACGCCGATTATGCCCCATCCGCCGGCTGAACGCAGGATACTCATGTCAAAACACCGTGTAATCTGATTAGCTTTTTAATAAATATACGAAGAAAACAAATAAACAGTTTGATGAGAAGGACCTTCTGCCTGGCGGTCGCATTGCTTGCCCTGGGCAGCTTGGCCTGCGGACAAAACAGCGTCTTCAGACACGACCCGCTTTGGAAATACCACGTGCCGGGGAAGGTTAACATAATGGAGTCCGTCGGCAACCGCACGCTTGTCGGCGCCGAAAACGGGGCCTACCTCATGGACTATGGAGGCAAAATCGTATGGTTCCATCCGACCGGAGGCAGCGTGACGTCAATCCGCCCATACGAGGACAAGGTGCTTGTCGCATCGTCGGACGGCCTCCTGAAGCTCCTTTTCGGGAACGGTACCGTTATTTGGGAAAGGACGGTGCCGGGATATGTGGGGTATAATGATGCGGTGGCCGCCGACCGGCGTGGGATTGTTGCAGGCTCGATGGATGGGTACGTGTACATGCTTGATGGAACGGCTCCTACATGTGGAAGCATCTTGTCGGCAGTTTCGTAACGGGGGCGTATCTTCTCGCAGACAGGGTGGTTGCGGTCTCGGACAGGCAGGTCTACGTGCTGGATGTCGACGGAACGGTGAGACTCAACCTTGATATCTCGGGGTACATCCGGCAGGCCATGGTCTCCGAAGACCTTATCGTCGTAGGGACCGACGGCGGATACCTCAAAGCCTACGGCACAAACGGAGAGAAGCGGTGGGAGGAGAAGCTTGGGGAGTACATTTCCGTGGTTGACGGGAACGGGAACGTGACCGTGGGCACGAGGGAGCAGCATCTTTTCAGCTACGGCGAAAACGGGAAGCTCCGCTGGAAGCTCAACATGACAGACGGAGTCGTCGCCCTCAAATCCACGGATGACATGGTCGTCGTAGGCACGAAAGACAACAAGGTTTTCATCTACAGCTCCGACGGCAGCCTCAGATGGTTTTACCCCACCGAAGGCCGGGCCTCGGCGATTGCCGTGGATAACGGGAATGTGTTATCGGGAACCACCGACGGGTGGATTTATTACTCGAAACTGCCTAGGCGTGACATGTTGGGCTCGTTCGTCATAGCCGTCGCGGTCGTGGTCGTCGTCACGGCAGCATTAACGATGGTGTCAAGGTCATGGAAGTAGGGGTCGTTGGAAAACCGAACGTCGGCAAAAGCACGCTTTTCAAGGCGCTCACGTTAGCGGACGCGGAGATAGCGAACTTCCCGTTCACCACGATAAAGGCGAACATCGGCGTAGGCTACGTCCGAAGCCCATGCCCCTGCAAGGAGCATAAGATATCCTGCAACCCGAGAAACAGCATATGCCGCGGCGGAGTCAGGTTCACGCCCGTGAGGATGATAGACGTCGCAGGCCTCGTCCCAGGAGCCCACGAAGGCAAGGGGATGGGCAACCAGTTCCTGGACGACCTGCGACAGGCGGACGTCCTCATACACGTCGTCGACATCTCAGGGAGGACTAACGAGGGCGGCGAAGCGGTCGAAGGCCACGACCCTGAGGTGGACATCGCGTTCCTCATAGACGAAGTCAACCTCTGGTTCGCCGCAATCGTGAGGAAGAACTGGGCGACGGTGAAGAGCAAGATAAAATACGAGAACAAGAAAATCGTCCAGGAGCTTATGGGCGTGCTTTCTGGCCTCGGGATAACCGAGTACCACGTCAAGAAGGCGCTTTCCGACTCGGGCCTCGAGGGGGGAAGCGATTGGAGCGACGAGGACTGCCAGAGGTTCGCAATCAAGCTCCGGGAGATTTCGAAGCCGATAATAATCGCAGCCAACAAGATAGACCAGGGGAAAGCCAACTTCGAAAGGCTTAGGGGAAAATACGACATGGTCCCGGTCTGCGCGGAAGCCGAGCTCGCCCTAAGGGAGGCGGACAAGAACAAGCTCATCGAGTACGTGCCCGGCGACGGCTCCTTCATGGTTTTGGGAGACCTCGACGAGAAGAGGAAGAAAGGCCTCGACTACATCAGCGAGAAGATACTGAAGGTGTGGGGCTCAACAGGGGCGCAGCAGGTCCTCAACAAGGCAGTCTACGGAACACTGGGATACATCACCGTCTACCCTGTCGAGAACGAGAACAAACTCGCAGACGGCAAAGGCATGGTCCTCCCGGACAGCTTCCTCATGCCCCGCGACATAACAGCCCACGAGATGGCCTACAAAATCCACACCGACATAGGCGACAAGTTCATAGGCGCCATAGACTGCAGGACGAAGATGAAGGTCGGCAAGGACCACAGGCTCAAAGACTGCGACGTAATAAAGATAATAACAGGCCGCTGAATAGGTAATTAAAGTCTTCTTCCCAGTCTTATCTGATGCAGAAGGGCAAGAACCCCGGGGAAAGGGCCCGTGATATGGTGAGTGCTGCGGCCCAAGAGGCCGCCCAGTCAGGTAAATCGCCCGTTGACGTATTCATGGCCGAAGTCGGAAGAATGGGCTGGGACCGGGAGCTCGCGGTGGTCTTCGGCGCAGGGGAGCGCGGTGAGTTCCAGGACGCAGCCAGGACCTTCTTCCGGAATGCGACGGAAAGCCCTGTTCCGCCTGAACGGCTTGGGGAGCCCAGGACAATCGGCCAAGCCGGGGTGGCGGCTGCGGTCCCCGGCGAGATAGTGCAGATAACGGTCCAAACCGGCGAACGGACCATGAGGTTCCCGGAGGACTTCATCGCCAATGAGGACTTTTGGAGATTCTTTCCGATTGAGCGAGCCAGGAGGCTTCTGAAGGAGTCAAGCTACGGCGGCGCGCCGCTTAGAAACCTGCGCGACATAGCGCTTACTGTCGACCCGACCATCGACGGCACAATGAGGCTGACTTTAGCCGAGGACGGCAAGAGGGTCGAAGCAGCCTTCAGACATGGGCCGAGGCTCATAGACATGCTGCGCGTACTGAACCAGCTCATCACCGTTCCTGAGGAGAACGTCGCGTTCACGCCGCGTGAATACGCCCGACGGCTGGGTGCGACGTTGCATGCAGATGATGAGGCGAGAATCGACGACACCATCAGGTGGAGGAAGTTAGACTACGATGACGCAGACAGGCGGGCTTTCACCTGGAATCTAAGGCACGAGCCCAGTGTCCGAACTCCAAACGGGATAGTCAGGTACAGGAATGCGAAGGCCAAGGCTTCGACGGACTTCTGCATAGCGCCGCCTTCGACGGAACCATACCGCCCCCAGGGACATCCCGCAGGAAGGATTCTGGTGCAACCTGACGGCAGAATCACCTTCGAGGAACGTGAATGGTTCAGGGGCGGCCTCTACCTTGAGGATGCGGTGAACGAAGCCGGCATCATGGAACAACTCCATCAGAGGGGCCTTGCCATCGACCTTCCGTACAAAACCGGCGAATACCCCGACCGGAAATTCAAAGGCGCAAGGACAGGCAACGTCGTAATACTCACGCCCGGGGAGGAGGTCACCGTCGAGAAGCTGGTTGACAAGGTTATCGACGGCCTCGTGAAACCTCTTCAGGGAGCGGCTTCCGGGGAAAGAGCCGCCAGATTAAATAGGAGTATTATCGAGATGGGCGGACGCTCAGGTTTCAAGAAGGCCATGGAGGGCTTGTTCTTCAGGTATGGCGAAAGGCTCAGGGAATTGCACGACGCAGGCTACTACCACGGGACGCCGCACTTCAACAACATCAAACGGCACAACAACCGCTTCTTCTGGAAGGACTTCTCCTACTCCAGGCACATAGGCGACGAGCCAGCGGGAAGGAAGGCCGCCTACAGGCTGATTGACCTTTACATGACCTTCGAACACCTTCCCCAGATGGGGTTCATGCAGGAGCTCCGGAGGTATCCGGAGTTCCAGGAGCTCTTCCCATCCCTCCCGGTTGAACATCTTACACTGGGTTACTTCAGCGACAGACTATCGGACAGGAGGGTCAAGCAGGTGACGCCTGAGATGATACAAAGCACATTCCAGGAGGGGATGGGCAGGCCGGTAAGCCAAATCAACAATCCGCTCACGCAACTGCTGAATGATATGTCCTGGGGCCATGTCCCTGAGGACAAACACACAATCGCCGGCGGGCCGCTCGTCTACGTCTACCCGATGACCTCAAGGTCCGGGGTGGACGTCCTAAACGGGATAATGCAGGCTGGAAATATTAACAGGCACATCGACAGGCTCGGGAAAAACGGGGTCATCTCGCTGACCCTGGAGCAGCTCCCGATAGAAAAACCAAAGGCCGCCTGGGACCAAGACAGCAGGGGACTGCACATACTGCTGCCAAGAGGCCTCGGCCACGAACAGACGCTGGAGTTCATCATGGAATCGTGCGACAGATTCGTGGAAAAACAGGAGGGGAAAAGAGGGCATCAGAGGTAGCAGACTTACCCCCACATCTCTGCGAGCTTCCTCTTGCTGATTTGGAGGTATTCCCTGTCGTCGGCGTGTATTTCGAGGGTTATGGTCTTGTCGTAGCCGGAGTTTTTTAGGCCTTTGACTATCTTCGGCAGGTCTATGGTGCCGACGCCCAAGGGGAGGTGCTCGTCCCGGAAGCCGTGGTTGTCGTGCATGTGGACGTGGTTGAGGTACGGCCTGAGCTCGTTCATCATGTTGAGGACGTTGTCGGTCTTCTTCACCCTCATGTAGGCGTGGCCTACGTCGAGGGTGAATTTCAGGCCTGAAGCCTCCGAGAGTATCTGCTTCAGGTTGTCGACCGAGAAGTAGTCTTCCTCGAAGTTCTCGAGGCAGAGGGTGAGGTTGTGTTTCAGGGCCCGCGCGACCAGTATCTTCAGGGAGTCGACGGTCAATTCCACAAGCTCCGCCTCCCCCCGTTTGAGCTTCATGAAGTCGGGGTGTATGGTCACGTGTTCTATGCCAAGCTCCGCACACATTGCGAATATTTTATCACACTCTGAAATCACCGCAGCCCTTACGCTGTCGTAGGGGTGGATTATGTTGAGGAACCACGGCATGTGGCCGACAAGGCCGAGGTCGTATGTTGAGATGAGGTCTTTTAGGGCTTTCATGTCAGCCCTGATTTTCTCCGGGGTCGCCGCCGGGTATTCTATCGTGAGGTCCAGGAATTCGAACCCGTATTCTCCGATGAGCTTGACTTCCGCTAGTAGTTTCTTCCGCGGGTTGTTCATTGCGCCGACTTTCATCGCAGTGTACCCTCTAATTGAAGCATTTTTGCCTTTAAATCCGTCCCGCCCGAGAAGCCGCCGACCCCGGACGCCGCAACGACACGGTGACATGGTATGAGCAGCGGAATCGGATTCGCACCCAGCGCCTGGCCGACGGCACGACATGAGGACGGTTTGCCTACGGCTCGTGCTACGTCCCCATATGTGGCTGTTTCCCCGTAGGGTATCCTTGACGCGGCTTTCCAGACCAGCTTTTGAAACTCTGTCGCATCCTTGTAGTCCAGCCGATAGTCTTTGAACGAGACCCTACCGCCTTTGAAGTATCGGACTATGTCCCTCTCAAGTGCTGAAAGCAGTGGTGTTGATGAGAGGCTAGCGTCAGACACCATCTTACGGACTAAGGTTTTGCTTTGCGTTGGGAGCACAACCTCGCACACGCCTTTTTCAGTGGCTGCCACGGCAGCCCAGCCGAAGTCCGTCTTGAATATCGTGCCGTCCATATGCTACCTCTTCACCAGGCGCGAAAGCAGCGCCTCGGTCGAAGCCTTGTCCTTACTCGGCTTGGAATGGTGGCCGGTGAACGGGCATAGGTACGCGGTCTTTTCCCCGTCATATTCCATGTGGGTTATCTCGACGCATTCCCACAGGAGCATCCCCGCCCTCCCAGCCTTCACCACGCTCTTCAGCGGAATCCGGTGGAACATCCCGTCGGTGCCAACGCTTCCGCCCCAGAACAGCGCATCCTCTGTGACAATCAGGAACACGGGCATGTTGTCTGCGCCGTGAGCCAGCTTCGACCTCACGAGAGCTTGCATGAACAGTATCTCCTCCGCGTTCCCTATCTCCTCCAAGACCGTGTCAAAATCCACAAGCGGCATCTTAGACCATCTTCAGAAAGTACTCATGGACCCGTGTGTCGCAGGTCAGCTCAGGATGGAATGCGGAGACCAATAGGTTATCCTGCCTTGCAAACACAACCTTCCCCCCATACCTGCATAGGCTCCTGCAGCGGCCCCACACCTTCACAAGCGCCGGAGCCCTGATGAAAACACCATGATACCCCCTCTTCCCCAGAACAGGTATGTTCAACTCAGCCTCGAAACTGTCCTTCTGGCGGCCGTATGCGTTCCTGACCACCTTCGCGTCCACGAGGCCTAGGAGCGGCTGCCCGTCCTTCATCCTGGCGCCTTCCTTAGCCAGGAGGACCATCCCAGCGCATGTGCCGAATACTGGGATGTCACAGGCTACGTCCGTTACCGCGTCTAACATACCGTACTTGCGCATCAATGAACCGATTGTGGTGCTTTCCCCGCCGGGCAATACCAGAGCTGAGAGGGACTTTATCGCAGCCGGTGTCCTGACCTCCAACACCTTGGCCGTCAAACCCAGCGAAAACGCAGCCTCCCGGACGGCGGCCACATGCTCCTTAACGTCGCCTTGAACGTCCAAGACACCGACTTTCATCAGGATAGACTAAGCGTAGCTGGGTAAAAAACTATTTTTTCCCGGCTTTTCCCCTATGTTTTTTATCTGCTGGCAGTTCAGTAGGTGCTAGTATAGCAGGTAAGAGTTCTTCCAACTGTGCAGGATGGATTTGGGTAAGGTCTGTTTTTCCGACTCCCGGGACAACTGCGGATGCCTCATCGCCTTTCACCCGTATCCTAGTTCTTCTTTTTGGGCCTGGAGGAGTAGCCATAAACATCATTGATGATGGCTTGATTAAATAGTATTTTTTACCTTGCACTTGCGTTCAACCTATACAAACCTTGAGAGGATAACCCTTGGAAAGTTACCCACCAAAAAGGGATATAAACCAACGAGTACATACTAAAAACCAGAACATTGTATTTGGGGGTGATTCGTCATTAAACAATGTTTTTAGCCGGGAGTAGTTACTTGGGGAGAGTATCGCCCGTTACCGGGATAATAACCGTTTGGAACCTATCGCCATTAAATAGGAGTAAGCCGTATCTTGAATTGTTGGGGTGGCTGGCTGAGGTTTAGCTGCTTCTCACCCCCCTAGAGAGAAGACAGACGTAGGTTTCATACCTACTCCCCATGCCGCCCCAACAAACGTTAAGCCGATTATAGCCAGAACAAGCTGTTTCCTTCAAAGAAGAACGAACCTGAAAAGCAGATATACTGAGACTAAAGCCGCCGCGAACCCGAAATAGACCGGCTTACTCCACCCCCAAACCTTCTCCCCGTCGAAACCTGGCGCAGGAAGCATGTTGAAGACAGCCAACCAGATGTTCACATCATAGCCGTATGCGCCGACTACGCCTACCAAACCGCCCACCAGCATTAGGGGGGCGAAAGCCAAGGCCAATAAAAAGTTGGTCGCAGGGCCTGCAAGGGATATGAGGCCGCTCGCCCTCCTAGTGATGGGCTTTCCGATGCTTTGTATGACGACAGCCCCCGGAGAAAGCAGTATCCACCCTGCGAAGGCGAAGAGGATGGACATATACGGGAAGCCCCCGCCCCGATAATGGGCGACGTAACCCGTCCTCCTCGCCAGGAACCGGTGCATAAACTCGTGGAATATGAACCCCGTGCCCGCAGCAACCAATGTGATTACGAAGACTATCGCCACCAACAAGGGGTCCGGCTTCGGACGCTCAGCTATGGTGAAGACCAATGCCACGATAAACGTGGACTTCAGAAGCTCCCAACCCTCTTCAGATGAAAATCCAAGCATCTTAGACCTGGAGGACCTTCAATAGGTCTGTCCTGTTTATCATCCCGTCCAGGCAGTGGTTTACGACCGGGATTCCTCCGAACCTGCGTTCGACCATCAGCTTCGCCGCGGCCGCCGCGTCTGCTTTCCGGGATATCGTCACCGGATTGTGGGTCATGATGTCTTCGGCTTTGAGGCTGCTTGTCGGGTCGACTTCCTTGCAGGTCTTCTTTTTCCTAAACAATGCTATGGTTATGTCTTGGGTGGAGATTATGCCTTTGAGGCTTTCGCCTGAGAGGACCAGTATCCTCTTCGCGCAGGTCCTCTTCATCTCCTCGATGACTTCACCGAGCGGCGTGTAGTCGAACACCGTCGAGGGGTTGTAGTGCATTAGGTCAGCGACCTTGAACCGGCCTTTAAGTTCCGCGGCGAAGACTTTTGTCATGTCGCCTTTCGACACGAGACCCACAACCTTACCCCTGTCCAATACTGGGAGCCGGTCGACTATGCCCTTCTGGGTGAGGAGCAATGCCACGGCACGCTGTAGGTCGTCTTCTGCGCCGATGCAGTCTACGTCGGGCTCCATCAAATCAGAGACCAGAAGGGATTCCATGGGCCTTTCGCAGACTTTCTCCAGGTTTGCTATGAACGTCTCCTTGCTGAGTATCCCCCTGAATTCGTCGCCTTCCAATACCAATGCTGCTGCGATACGCTTTAACTCCATGTGGTTGCCGA
>Ga0315294_10001842_pt1 | contig 23300 bp, 22 predicted proteins | sample YL17G13_40_MG_FD_203626 | JGI IMG/M metagenome (GOLD analysis project Ga0315294, IMG submission 203626) | Sediment microbial communities from Yellowstone Lake, YNP, Wyoming, USA - YL17G13_40 | ecosystem: Environmental > Aquatic > Freshwater > Lake > Sediment | place: USA: Wyoming | collected...
TGGGAGCGACCGCTGGACGGGCTCGATGCCGAAATTTTCGGATCGAAATACGTCGAGGCCCGGAGCGAGCTTGAGTCTGAAGGATTATTGCGGCCGCGCAATGGAAAATGGTACCTCTCGCCGCAATTGTCGTATCCGGCGGAAGGGGTGAATATCCGTTCCGCCTCGTCGGACCGCTACAGCGTGATCGATGTCGCGGACGGCAACCGGGAGATCGAGACGGTGGATGCATCGGTGGCCTTCTTCCAGCTGCACCCCAACGCCATATACCTGCATCAGGGCGAGACCTATCTCGTCACTGAGTTGGACATCCCGTCGCGCACGGCTTATGTCAAGCCAGTCGATGTCGAGTATTACACGCAGGTGCGGGAGGTCGAGGATTTGTCCATCCAGAGCACCGTGAAGAACAAGGATGTTGGAGAGGTAAAGGTGTGCCTGGGCGGCGTCACCGTGACCAACCACGTCATCAGCTACCGTAAGCGGCGGCAGTTCAGCGAGGAGGTCATCGGCGAGGAGCCGCTGGACCTGCCGCAGACGATCTTCCCTACCGTGACCTTCTGGTTCGATATCCCCCGGAAGATTGTCCATCAGCTTGCGGAACTGGGTCTCGACTTCGCCGGCGGCATCCATGCCACCGAGCACGCCGCCATCGCGCTCCTGCCCCTCTTTGCCCTGTGCGACAGGAACGATATCGGCGGCGTATCAACGCCCGCTCATGCCGATACGGGCAAGCCACAGATATTCATCTACGATGCCTATCCCGGCGGCGTGGGCATCGCCGAGCGCGGGTTCGAGTTCATCGAGGAATTATGGAAGGCAACGCTTGCATTAGTGAAAGACTGTCCCTGCGAGTCCGGCTGCCCGGCGTGTGTGCAGTCGCCCAAGTGCGGCAACTACAACGAACCGTTGGATAAGAAGGCGGCGGTGGTTATTTTGGAGGGGTTGGTGGGTGGGGTGGCCCGTAGGGGCGAATAATTATTCGCCCCTACACGATGACCAAAATATTGGGGGATACAGGTGGGTACTAACGCTTATCCTCCCCGTACGGTGCGCGGTGCTCACGCAGCAGGTGCATACAGTAGGTGTTCAGGCTCTCACCTTCGCGCAGTGCCTCTATCGTCAGTGTTTTGTGCAAGTCCTCGCCGACACGAAGCACGAATTTGCCTGAATATTTCTTCCCGGCAGTCGGCGCAGGCAGCGGCTCGCCGTCTTCCTGATAAATTTTAATCCACTCCTCCACCGTCTGGCACAATTCCTTATAGACCTCACCCTCGTCGTCGCCGTGCACGCCGCCCAGCATCAGGCCGGGGCAGGTGCCGACATAGCATTTGTCTTCCTCCGACCACTCGACGATTTTTAAATAGCGATCACTTGGTTTCATCTTGCACCTCACGGATGGCTCTCTCCATGTCTCGCTCCTGATATCGCTTGGCATCTTGATCCGGGTTGCCGCTGATGGCAATTCTTGCTCCTTTGGGATGCTTGAAGTTGCGATGGCTTCCCTTTCCGCCGCGATCCACAAATCCCGCCTTCTTCAAGTCCTGTAGCAACTCCCGGATTTTCCTCGGCATGGTAGTATATAGTACTATAATAGTACTATAATGTCAAGTGCGGCAATTACAACGAGCCGCTGGATAAGAAGGCGGCGGTGGTTATCTTGGAGAGGTTGGTGGGGAGTGAAAAGCTGAAACAGTCGAATGGCAACACGTTAAAGCTGTTCTAAATCTTTTTCCTTCTTTGCCGGTCCCCGCTGGCGTACCATTTCAGAGTAGTTTTTCCAGTCAAGCACAATGAGGAAAAGATTAATGGTAAGGAAGACCAAGGGTAAAATGAATTCCAATAATAAGGCAGTTGTACCATAAGTAGAGCGATTTTCAAGCGATGTGTATATATAAGAGATACAGGTAATCTCGGCGCACAGAATCAAGACGGTGACTATCCAAGCCAGCCTTCTCCTGAGAAACAGCAACATGCCAGGTATGATAAGACAGACAGTGCCAATTGATCCATAAGTAAACAGGGGCCCTATATATTCCTTCTCCGATTGATAGCTAAGCAATATGAACAAGAGCCACAGGATTGTCCAAGCCATCCCTGCTGTAATAAGCAAGCAGGCTGCTACTGTACTTTTTGTCGGGAGGTTGGACTTGGTCAACTTGACTATCTGGTTGTTTGTCATAAGTCTTGACTTGCTTTTCTTGCTTCACGCATCATGCGAGAAGTTGTAATAAATAAGTGAATGAAGGGGATTAATAGTATTACGAACAGTAAAAACAATACTGGCAGTAGAAATGGCCAAGCAAGTCCGAGGTCGATAGAAAAGGGTTTACTAATTGCCGTTGCTACTATAGATATCAAGTACCAAATACCCAGCGGGAAAAGGTATATCCAGATAAATAAAAACTTAGAAGTCCGCCAGCTTCTTGAGGACATTACCAAGCCCGCTTTATCGCAGAACCAGCGCATGGCAATAATGAACGAAATGATCGCGGCAAGCATTATGATTTGAAACAGATTGATAATGATGATTAATTCGTTGGGTAATGGTGTGACGAAATGCGCGCGTATCGAATCCAATATTGACAGAATAGCTATGGTTTGAACAAACCTCATGACTGACGTATATTTACGGTGTACCTGCATGCTGGCAAGGCGGGAAACTCCAAATGCTATTAGTATTGTTCCGACAGTGTCATCAAATATATCTAGCTGAAATCCCTGACCGTTGGTCGTTATAGTGAATGTTATATCGATGATGCATAGCAATGCACCCCAGAAGATCAGGCGCAAGGGCAAAATCGACTTTCTTACATCGAGCATATTGATAGCGGCTGTCATTGAAGGTTCAATTATTAAGAGACCCTTTAAAGTTTGATGATATTTTATATATGGGTCATATTCTATATGAATACGGTGTAGAAGTCAAAGCTTGAATGCCCGTGCGAGTCCGGCTGCCCGGCGTGCGTGCAGTCGCCCAAGTGCGGTAACTACAACGAACCGTTGGATAAGAAGGCGGCGGTGGTTATCTTGGAGGGGTTGGTGGGTGGAGGGTAATTCTATTTATTCCCATACCACTGGCGCATGTTACTCCCCACCAGCTTGATCATCTGCTTTCGTGGCAATATCCGCGCTGCCATGAAAAGGGTCCAGCGGTTCCTTCTTCCCGGGATGCGGCTCGGTGATTTGCCCAATGCTTTCAATGCTTCGGTGACCGTCGGTTTAGTCTCCATTATCGGCGCTACCGTGCGTCCTGTATTCGGTTTCGAAAGCACGAAGCCGGTGGTGCGTGTCGCTCCCGGCATGAACCCCAGGACATCAACGCCGTGCTCACCCAGTTCATCCCATAGGCTCTCCGCCAGAATCAGGTTGTAGGCCTTCGTCGCAGCGTAGCTCGCTATATAAGCCACACCCTGCAGGGCGGATGCTGACGCTACCATGATGATCCCTCCGCGCTTACGGGCCACCATCTTCGCCCCGAACTCCTGCACCAATATGAGCGGCGCCCGCACATTCACGTCTATCATTCTCAACTTGTCTTCCAGGCTTTGATCAAAGAAGAGCCCCACCGGGGGATAAGCTGCGTTGCTCACCAGCAGTCCCACCTCTATGTCGCTGGTCTGCTGCCGCATAGTCTCAATGAAATCCGGCCGCGATAGGTCCACCACTACGGTTTTGATCTCCACTGTGCTATTCCGCCGGATTTCGTCCGCTACCTTTGCCAGCTCATCTGCAAGCATATCGACCAGCACCAGGTTGAGTCCTAACGCTGCAATCTGGCGGGAGAACTCCGTGCCCATGCCGCGGGCCGCGCCGGTTACCAGAGCCCATGGACCGTATTTAGACTTGAAGGCCTTTGACGATGACATTTAACCTCTCCTTTTACCCGCGACTCTATACTTTGAAGACTGCCTTCAGCCGCTGAATTCGAGCTGACTCCACAGGAGTTTACACCGAGAGTTTGACTTTACGCAACAATCTTGTCAACTGAATGTCCCTGCGACTCCGGCTGCCCGAGCTGCGTGCAGTCGCCCAGGTGCGGCAACTACAACGAGCCTCTGGATAAGAAGGCGGCGGTGGTTATCTTGGAGGGGTTGGTGGTGGGTTAGGTTGGGGGATATATGCTTCTGCTTCAAGTAATCAGACGTGTGTTCTGCTCAGACATTTGATATATGGTCTCCATTATTGCACGATCGCAGAATAGCAGTCAAAGAATTTAGTTGCATAGTGATAGAAATGCCTGGAAAACATGACAATAGTCAAATTACACCAAAATATATTGACAATTATTGACAATTGTTATATTCTTCTTTAGAGGTTATTCATAAAAAGAGAAGTAAAGAGGATTTGAGCAATAGAGTAATAAAGGAGAAGGAGGTAAACTATGAAAAGAGGTAACATGAGATGTCCACCAGTAATCGAGCAGAAGTAGTTAGTTTTCTTTTAAATATAAAATATATAATCCAAGATGATAAATGCCTTATCCGGTTTTTACGTCCAGAATATATAGATACGGCTAGTCAATTAGGCATAGATCAAAAAGATGTAATAGAAGAGATAAAAAGTCTCTCCGTGGAAGATTATTTCAGAGGACCATCAAAGGATCGGGATTTAAAAAGCGGGGATGTTTGGGAGTTCGGGAAACAAATACTTGGTCACGAGGTATATATAAAATTGGTACTTAAAGGTAATAAAAAAGAGCAATGGCTTACTGTATTATCATTTCATTTCCCTGAGTTTAAAATAACGTATCCTTTTAGGAATATGTAAGATAGTTTGATTATGAAAGGTTGAGGTTTATGAGATGTGCGAGGTGCGATGGTGAGCTTTCGCCTGAGCCGGTTAAAGCACAAGAAGAAATCGTAGTAAGAGCTGAGCCCATTAAAGTAGATGTAGAGTACCATATCTGTTCTCAATGCAGTGAAAAATACCTAATACCTAGTCTTGATAAGGATCCGCTAAAAGCAGCATATGAACGCTACCGCGAAAAACACAAAATGCTTAATGCTAACGAGATTAAGAATTGGCGGAAGAAGCATGACCTTACTCAAGAGCAGGTTTCTGGATTACTAGGTATAGCGGCTGCTACATTGAGCAGATATGAGAGTGGGAAGTTGCAAGATGAGGCGCACGAAAAAATGTTGCGTATGGCTATGGAACCCACGTGCTTACAGCGCTTAGTCGCTAATTCAGTCGGTGTTTTTAACGACGAGGAGAAGAAACATGTGATAGAGACTATAAAGGCGGAAGCGGAGGAAGAACTTTCCTTAGACCATTGGATTACAATTAATTTGAGTAATTATGATGCCGATGAGTATAGTGGATTCAAGAAGTTCGATATGCGCAAGTTTCGTAATGCTGTTCTGTACTTATGTAGGGGAGGAACAATAACAACTAAATTAAATAAATTGCTCTTCTATTCTGATTTTGTGCATTTCAATCAATATACAGTGTCAATCACCGGCACGAGATATGCTAAGGTCCCATACGGACCAGCGCCAAACGACTTTCGAATATATTATTCGAGCTTGATAAAACAAGGGAGCATTAAAATAAATGAGAAAATCTATACGAACTTCACAGGCGAAGAAATGGTAGCAGTACAAGAACCTGAATTAACAGTATTCAAAGATAGTGAACTGAAGATTTTAGCTTCTGTTAAAGAGCATTTTAAACAGCATAATGCTTCTGAGATAAGTTCTGTATCACACACAGAACGTGGATATAAAGTGACGAAACAGGGGGAATTGATCTCTTATAAATATGCCAAGGATTTGTCACTGGAGATATAGGCGTTACCATATGTCGATTATCTGAAAGGTGAACATGGAATCCAGCTTTTTCATATTGGTAATAGCAGCTTTTATAGGACTTGTGGTAAAGTCATTATTTGGCTTTAATCCTTGGGCTTTACTATCGTCACTCAGTTTGTTAGCCTTGGTTCTGCCTTTAATTCCTCTGAGTTTAGAGCGAGATCCACAAGTAGTTCAGGCAATGGCCAATAGTTACATAACAACGACTGTGAATTCTTTCCCTACAATCGTAATCGGAGAGGCTGCTGGTATATTCGCTAGCAACATATTTAATGCGTTGCGGCAACTCTTCTGATTAATTAGCATCAATAATAGCTGGTCAAGCACTATTACCGTATCGACTTCTCAAACCTGAAGTCGTCCATGATGTACCCCCCGCCAATGTCCATCACAACCTCCCCGGCCCTGGCAAATCCCAGCCGCTCGTACCACGCGATGGATTCCGCGTTGTACTTGTTCACCGTGAGCCACAGCTTCCCGATACCGGATTTGCGGCACAGCCCTGCAACAAAGTCCATCGACTCTTTGCCCAGCCCGAGGCCGCGCAGGCTCTTGCGGATGTAGAGCTTGCTGAGCTGGGAGCTGGATTTGACGGGGTCGGGCACTACAGCGAGGTAGCCCGCGGGTTCGGCGTTGTGGAGTATGAGATAGTATTCGTAGCCGCTGGCGATCTGCGCGGCGATGGCATGTTTGCTCTGGTAATTCTTCACCATGTAGTCCACCTGCGCCTGCCCGATGATTTTTGTGTAGTGCTCGTTCCAAATCTCGTGCGCCAGGCGCGCGGTCTCCGCGATGTCTTTTTTTGATTTGACGCGGGTGAAGTTTGTCATCTTGGTAATAGCTCAGCTTAAAGCTAATCAACCCCCTGTATCCCCCGATATTTCGGTCATCGTGTAGGGGCGAATAATTATTCGCCCCTACGGGACACCCCTAAAACCCTGGCAGGAGAGAAATCTCCTGCACCTCTTATCATCCTCCCTTAAATTCCCTCCCCTCAAGGGAGGGAAAACAGCTACCCTCTCCCTCCGCAGGGGAGAGGGTCAGGGTGAGGGCGCACCCGTCATTCCGGCGGAGGCCGGAATCCATGATAGGGCGAACACAGGGGTTCGCCCCTACATCTATCGATTATTTGAAGACCTGGTTCAGGTAGTTAATCGTGTTGATGTTTATCGGCATGAGGTAAACGCTTGAGTTACAGGCGCTGATCGATTTTATGGCCCGTCTGGCGAAGGCGGCGTTCCACTCCATGGTCGGCTGGAAGTCGGGCGGGAAGAAGGCGTTGTTCTTGCTCTCCCAGTAGTTCTTCATCGCCTCCTTGAGCACGGGGCTGATGCCCCAGAAGACCTCGTAGCCCTTGAGCAGATCGAGGTATATCTCAAGGAGCCTGACATCGAAGAAGGGCTGGGTGAAGAAGCCGTCGGCGCCGGCGATCTTCTTGTCCTCAATGTAGTCCATCTCCTGGCGGAAGCTGTTGCGGTACTGGTCCAGCGCGGCGTAAATCTTTATCTCAGGGGCCTCCTTCTTGAAGATGCGGATGAGCTCAAGGCAGGAGTTCCTGTAAACGATCCTCGTTATGCCCTGCGGCTTGTCGCCGGTGACGATGAGCACGGAGTTAATTTTGTTCTTTTTGAAATAAGGAATCAGCTTGAACGGCTCCCTCAGGTTGAAGTCGATGGCGCGCAGGTGCGGCACAACGTTGGTGAAGTACTTGGTGCCGATTTTGGCCGCCTCCCAGCTGCGGATCTCGAAGTCCAGCAGGTCCGGGATGTTGAGGACGTTGATATTGGGGTAGGCTTTTCTTATCGCCGCAGCTTCTTTTTCAAACTGCTTGAAGGTGCGCGGCGCTATTTCAATTGAAATGTTTTTCATGGTTTAAAATTATGAAAGACTATGATTTAGTCTTCTCAACCCCCTGTATCCCCCAGTCATGGGGGAGGTTTAGGTATCTGGGGGACACCCCCAAACCCCCGGCAGGAGAGTTCTCCTGCACCTCTATATATCGACATGCGGGGCGATTTATTATCCTACCTCCTTAATCAATATTTTGGTCATCGTGTAGAGACGCATGATTATGCGTCTCTACGTCCCCAACCCCCGGTCCTTCCGCAGGAGGACACCTCTTAAATCACAGCTTCGGAAATAATACACTTTTATCGGGATTATGTCCATGTTGCGCGCTTGTATTCAACAATCGGATCAGACATTGATGACGTAGGTTTCGGCGAGCTTATCGTGCAGCCCCTGCTTGCGCTTATCGAATGCTATGATTAGGAAACCCAACCCGAGCGTCAATCCGCAGATCAGATACCCTATAAATCGAATGGCTGAGGTCCTCAGGTCAACGGGCTTGCCGTCAATCCTTATCACCTTGACGTTGGTTATCATCTGCCCCAGCGTCTGCCCTTTCCAGGCCCACATGCCGATGAAGTACACGATGTTGGCCCCGCCCCAGCTGATGAAACAGAGAAGGATGACATCTATGAAGAAGGCTAAAAACCGACTCATGAAACCGGCATACTCGGGTTTCTTCTCGATTACTTCTTTGGTTTCAGGATTTGTGCTCATTCTGCCCACCTCGAATTGTTATTATTTTAGGATGCTGATGATAGCTGTTCTATGATAATTTGTCAACTTATTGTAAAGCTCCTCGGGTTCAACCTCCTGTGTCCCCCAATCATGGGGGAAGTAAAAAAGAATAGGGGATACCCCTATAACCCCGGTCCTTCCGCGGAAGGACACCTGCTTTTTTAAATACCTCTCCCTTGAGGGGAGAGGCTAGGTGAGGGTGCGAGTGGGATGATGGAGAGGGAGGAATTTAGCAACCCCCTGCATCCCTTGTTTTAAACAAACGTCATTTAGAGTCGGGAAGTCCAGAGGGATCACCCTCTGGCGGGGGTTTGGGGGATACCCCCAATCTCCAAAGTCCCCCTGTAGGGGCGAGTTTTATACTCGCCCTATCTCTAGAATTAATGGGGGACAAACAGGTGGTTTGGACAATATTACATATTAACTTGCCAGCGAATCGTATTTAAATTACAATCCAGAAAGACCTTTGAATTGTCGACATTGAACAGACTGGAGTAATAGAGAGTGCAGATAAAACTGGGGTTCTACGGCGCAGCGCGTAACGTCACCGGCTCGCGGTACTATCTTGAGGCGAACGGTAATAAATTCCTCGTCGATTGCGGATTGTACCAGGAGAGATTTTTAAAAGACAGGAACTGGGAGGCTTTTCCCATCCCACCCGATACGCTGGATGCGGTCCTGCTGACCCATGCCCACATCGACCACTGCGGCCTCTTGCCAAAGCTGGTGCGCGAGGGATTCCGCGGGCGCATATACTGCAACGATGCCACCGCAGATATTGCCAAAATAATGCTTGCTGATTCTGCACGCCTGCAGGAAGAAGATGCGCAGTTCAAGAAGAAAAGGCATGAGAAAGAGGGCCGGAAAGGGCCTTATCCTGAGGTGCCGCTCTATACGGTAAAGGATGCTGAGGCATGCTTCCCTCTGTTCTATCCGGTTCCCTACGGAAAATTGCTGCGCCTGGCCGATGGCATCGAAGCCGTTTTCCACGATGCGGGCCATGTCCTGGGTTCTTCCATGCTGATGCTCAACATAGACCGGAACGGCGAGAGCAGAAAGGTTCTGTTTTCCGGTGACGTGGGCCGCCGCAACAGGCCGATACTGAAGGATCCCACGCTGTTCAAAGAAGCGGACTACATTATAGTCGAATCAACGTACGGCGACAGGCTGCATGATGACGGGGACAAGATCGGAGAGCAGCTCGCGGAGATAATAAATTCAACCGTTAAAGCCGGGGGGAACATCGTAGTGCCGAGCTTTGCGCTGGAGCGGGCGCAGGAGATACTCTATTACATGAACGAGCTTCTGTCTGCTAACCGCATACCGCATATAATGGTCTTCTTTGACAGCCCGATGGCTGTGAGTATAACGGAGGTCTTCGAACGGCATCTGGAGTTGTTCGACAAAGAGGCGCTGGCTATCATCAAGAGCGGCAAATCGCCTTTCGATTTCCCTGGCCTTACCAGGGTCAGCACGACTGATGAATCGAAGGCTATCAACAATATATCCGGCAGCATTATGATAATCGCCGGCTCAGGCATGTGCAACGGCGGCAGGATCAAGCACCACCTGGTGAGCAACATCTCAAGGCGTGAAAGCACAATCCTTTTTGTCGGCTATCAGGCGGTGGGAACGCTGGGACGGCAGATCGTCGATGGCGCAACGGATGTCCGGATACTGGGCAGGAAATATAAAGTGAAGGCTAAAATCGTCCAGATGAACGGCTTCTCGGCACATGCGGATAAGCAGGAGCTCTTTCACTGGTTATCCGCTATTAAGAATCAGCCGAGAGGGGTATTTGTTGTGCATGGGGAGGAGGAGGTTTCCAACGGCTTTGCAGATTACCTTAAGGACAAACTGGGGTGGAAGGTATCGGTGCCACAATATAAGGATGAGATCGTTCTGGATTAAGCATAAACAGAGCAGTATTTTGCCGCAATAACACCGCTACGATAATCGAGCCAGGGCTTTTCTGCCCATGATCTCCTGCTTCAGATACCAGTTCTGAACCGTCTGAGCCACCTCTTCCGGTTTGTCGCTCACGCGGAGCAGGTTGAAGTCCTTCTCGCTGATAAGCCCTTTCAGCAGAACGGTGTTTTCCAGCCAGTTTAAGAAGCCTTCCCAGTACATGGAATTAAAAAGTACCACCGGGAACGGCTTGATCTTGTGAGTTTGTATCAGGGTGAGTATCTCTGTCAGCTCATCCAGCGTGCCCAGTCCGCCGGGCATTATTACAAATGCGGTGGCGTACTTCACCAGCATTACCTTGCGCACGAAGAAATGATTAAAGCTCAACGTTTTTGTGGTGAAAGTATTAAGCGCCTGATGTTCCGGCAGGATGATGTTGAGTCCTATAGAATTTACCCCTGCTCTCATCGCTCCTTTATTGGCTGCTTCCATCACGCCCGGTCCGCCGCCGGTGATGATAGAAAACCCCATTTTGCCCAGCCTGTAGGCGATTTCCTCTGCGTTTTTGTATATCTCGTCATCCGACTTCACCCGCGCCGAGCCGTAGATGCTTACTGCTGGTTCTATGCCGCTGAGCCTGTCGAAACCCTCCACAAGCTCCCCCATGATGCGGAACATGCGCCATGATTCTTCTTTTGCTAGTTCATTAATCTCATATCCGTTTGGCATATGTTTCTCCTCTAAGGTTTGTAAGATTGTACCACATTTGATAGGGGAGCAGACAATCGGCTTTAACCAACCCCCTAAATCCCCCGTACTCGGGGGACTTTTTATTAAAGTTGGGGGACACCCCCAATTCCCCTGGGCAAGAGGTATCCTGCACCTCTTATCCCAACCGTCATTGCCTGACTTGATCAGGCAATCCAGAGGGAGCACTTTTTTTGGATCATCCGGTCAAGCCGTATGATGACTTTTTAACCAACCCCCTAAATCCCCCGCAACTTTGAAGATAGGGCGAGTATATAAACTCGCCCCTACAGGGGGATTTTTTATTAAAGTTTGGGGGACACCCCCAATTCCCCCGAGCAGGAGGTATCCTGCACCTCTTTGTAAATTGAGGCAGATACAAATAGTAAATGGGGAAAATGTATTCAAATATCGTTAGAATATAAAGATAAGAGGGGATTATTTGAAACGTTCCGGGAAGATGCGCTTGGATACGATTTCGCGAGCCGCCTTCAGGGCGGGGGAGTCCGGAAGGCCCAGAATCGATTTGCCCATCAGGTCGAAGTACGCTACCTTATCGTCCTGAGGAATGAATCCGAAGATCTCAACACCGATCTCGGCGGCGGCCTTCTTCAGGACGTCCTGGTTCCCGTATACCCTGTTGAAGACCATGCCCAGCTTCTCGGTTTTGATGACCTTCTCAATATGCACCATGTGCTCGATCTGAGCTGCGGTCTTGAGTCCGCGCGAGGTGGCATCGCTTACGATGATAAGAGTGTCAACCTGCCCTACCACCTGCCGGTTGATCTGCTCAAGGCCGGCCTCGCCGTCGATGAGAATTGTATCGAAGCTCTTGGAAAGCGTGCCTATCGTATCCTTGAGTATGCTGTTGACGGGGCAGTAGCACCCGAGCGTTTCCGTGCGCCCCATGGCCAGGAGGGCGAAGCCGTCCACCTCGTTGAGCGCCTCGAAGGTCATATAATCAAGCATTTGCGCAACCCGGCGCTTCTCCTCTTCTTTAGCTCCCCTGGCTGTTTTGATTATCTCCTCGCGTATCTGGCCCATCGTCCGCTTGACGTTTACTCCGAGCGCCAAGGGTAAGCCCATGGCCGGGTCGGCATCTATCAGGAGCAGCTTGCCCGCCTTACCGCTGTCCAAGAGCACCTTGGTCATCATGGAGGTGAAGACCGTTTTACCTGTACCGCCCTTCCCGCAGGCGGCTACCAGTCTCTTGCGCATGGTTTTTGCTTCTGACATGTTGTCCTCGATCTCGAATTACGATTCTTTATCAGCTTTGCTGTCGGCCTTGGTCTTCTTGCGCACGTTGACCATCTCTTTTATTTCATCGCAGACGGTGCTATCGGGACAGTTCTTGCAGTCGAAGGGGGAGAAACATTCTATATCATAGCCCTTCGATTTCCATATCTCCTTGGTCATGTTTTTCGATATCTCGCGGATTTGCTCGCCCATTTCTTCCAGCGGCTGCAGATCCTCTTTGCTGGTCGTGACGAAAACCACCTCGACTGCCTCAATATCGGGCACCGATGATTTGAATATGGCCATGAGCGCTTTCCCCAGCATCTCGAAGGAGAATCCCTTTCTGGCGGTATCCTTGCTTATCCTGCTCCATATCTGCCGCGACATGCTCTTCAGCATGTAGCCCTCTATCTGGTCCGAGACATACTGCGTGCGCTCAATCAGCTCATGCTTATCGCCGCTGAGTTTTACCCCTGCAACGATTATCACCTGCCCGAACGGGAGGCTAGCGCCTTCTGACTCGGGAACGTCCGGCCCGATGAGTGTAACCCGGCCGCTTTTTACCAGGGATGGATCGTCAGCCCATAGTAAGAAAGAGGCTGAACCGACATCCGGATTGCCCAGTTCGAGGAAGGTGTCGCCGCGAAGGACTAATTCCGACCCGGCCTTAGGCCCTACGCGCACCGGCAGCCCGCTGAGAAGGGCATCGATCGATTTTGGACAATCGAACTCGCGAATCTTCCTGCCTTTACGCCGGAGGTCAGCTGTGTATTGGGATACTTTATTTATATAAGGATCGAATAGGGACATAAATAACTTCCATTTCGATAGTATAGCACCGGTTGGGGATGATTTCTGGTCTGCCCTCGCTTACCTTGATGAAGGCAGACCAGAATGGATGTTTATTTGTTATGGCGCCGGGTTCAGGCTTTTTTGCCTACCTCTTCGCGCTGTTGAACCCTCTCCGCAGCGATAAGCGCGGCCCCCAGCGCTCCTGCGATCTGCGGGTCCTCAGGCAGATGCACTACTTTTACGCCCAGCTTGTTCTCTAACGCTTTGGCCAGGCCTTCGTTCTTGGCACAGCCTCCGGTCAGAGCGACATCTTCAATGAGGCCCACTTTTCGTACCATGGAGCTCAACCTTGAAGCTATTGAGTTATGCAGACCGGCGGATATGTCGGTAAGCTCCCGCCCTTCATTCACCAGCGTTACCACCTCTGATTCGGCGAACACGCTGCACTGGCTGGAGATGACAGCAGGATTCTTTCCTTCAAGCGCCAGTTTTGATAATCCCTCCAGATCGACCTGCAGTGCTCGCGCCATCGCTTCAAAAAAGCGTCCTGTGCCGGCGGCGCACCTGTCGTTCATCACGAACTCAAGGACCTTGCCCTTCGCATCGATAGACATAACCTTGCAGTCCTGCCCTCCGATGTCAACGACCGTCCTCACAGACGAGCACAGCCAGTTCGCGCCGCGGGCGTGGCAGGTGATCTCTGAGACATTTTCTTTCGCAAACGGGACTTTCAGACGGCCGTATCCTGTACCTACTATGTAATCCAGCTCCTCCATCGAGACAAGGCCGAGATAGCCCATGGCTTCTTCCATAGCCATCTTCGCCGTCACCTCAGGCCTGGTCGTAGATGTGACAATGCTGTAAGCAGAAATCTGCCCATCTGTCATTATGACAGCCTTGCCCGTGGTAGAGCCTATGTCGCAACCACCAACAATCATTGTTTTCCTTTCGATGTCTAAATACACGAATCTTTATTGTGTATTTTTAGTGTAACCTATTTTTTCTGTCCCAGTCCAGAAGCCTGGAAGAACTTGGAAATCCTGTCCTTGACCTCATCAATTGCTGTATATCTCTTGTCAAAGAGGTCCAGCCCGATGGACAGGAAAGGCACGCCGAGCTCGCGGCATTTCTCTCTCATCATGCCGATGCTGGCGTTTCCATCCTTATGCCCCATGTGGCCCGGCCAGATAACACAGTCGATCTTGTAATCTTTGACTATGCGCTCTATGTCTCCGAGGAAGTTATCTGCTACGCCTCGTGCCTGTCTGATCATAGGCACCTGAGACAGGGACCGCTTCGCCAGGCCACGGAACATTGTAGTTTCGTTTTTAGTATCAATCGGCTCGTAAGGGGTATATCCGAACATATTCATTACGATGTTCACGCCCCATTCCTGTTCCAGCCAGGGGCTTATGTCGAACTGCCACATGATGGGCAGGATATCGAACCACAAGGCCCTGATGCGCTCGCCGGCGGCCATCCCCTGTTTGGCCTTCACACGCTTCTCCGCGTTGGCTACGAGTTTCTTGAACCAATCTACCGCCTCGATCTTGCCGGGGTAGTAGTAGCAGGCAAGCGCGAAACATTGCGGAGGGCCGATGGTCCAGTCATGCGGGCACGGCACTGCCTTTCTCAAATCATTATAGTCTGCCCATAACTGATATGTCTGGTTTGATATCTTGCATACCTCGCGCAGGCGGTCTATGTCCAGCTTCTTACCGGTGCACTGAGTTACGAAATCGACCATCCTCTTGGTCTCTTCGCCGTAGTACTTGTAGGTTCGTTCATCATCCCAGTACGGTGAATCCGCGCCGAATACAGGCACATCATGCCATGCTTTGCTCTTTGCAATTGCCTGGTGGATGACTACAGTGCCGTCGCAGGGATGGAGCAAGGCGATAAGCCCCGCTGGCTTGGGGGTGAGGTCTTTCTCTACGTAGAACATCGCCAGCCTGAGCACTGTGCAGAAATCGGTGGCCAAGCCCATCTTCTCCGTTTCGTCTGTATCCGAAGCCAAAAACGGGGATGAAACGCCGAGGAATGGTGTCTGGAGGAAGATCCACCAGGGCACATCCATGGCGGTGAATATCTCAGGACAGTTGGCGAAATAGGCTGCCATAAAAGGTATATCGTTCTCGGCGCAGTTCATGATCTCGTCATATTTGTCCATAACCGTCTTGAGAACAAAGCGGTTTATATCCGCTTCTTCTGAGGGATCCAGCCCAAGCATATCCACGAAGGACTGGAGCAGGGCCTTATCTCCTCTCAGCCGTTCCAGCTGTTTGTCTAGTCTCGCTTTATCAATTTTGCTCATTGCTTACCTCCCCATGCTTTCTAGAAATGCCTGTACACGGGTTCTCACTTGGCCAGCGCCGGCCATGATGTATTCCCTCTCTAGTTTCAGGAAAGGGATGCCTGCTTGTTTTAAGTCGTCATTTAACATGTATATCTCACCGGCCCACAGATCGCAGAATACAATACGTTGGCCGATGACGCCATCGACCTTGAATTCTTTAACCAAATCTTTTACAAGCTGGGCTCTCCGCGGCTGGTCTCCGAACATGCGCGGGCACGACGGACGATCTGCTATGTAATACTTGGCGAGCGCGGCGATGGGGTCTTTCATCTTTTCGTCGATCTCCGCCCGGAAGTTCTTGGTGCCGAAGCAGAGTACATCGGTTACCACCAGTCCGCCGGTGCTTTCGATCACCTTAATATATTCCGGGTCATCGAGTACGCCGCCTATGACCAGCAGACGTGCTTTAGCTTTGCCTACGCCCTCGCTCTTGCTGAGGTCGTCGACAAGTTCCTTGAGCATCTGATTGTACTGCTTTAGCGGGAGAGCAGTTGCGGCAACCATGACCGCCAGTGTATCGGCGCCGGTGATAGGCGGATTATCCTTCTTTCTTAAATCGTATAACTTACGCTGCAGACGCCGGGTCTCGTTGTGCAGCTTTATCGCCTCTCGCAGCTTATCATCGGTGATCTTTACGTTGAATTTGTCCTCAATGACTTTTTTCACTATCTTCAGCTCGTCATAATACCATTGGATTGACGGGTCTGAGATCTTCTTGGGGAGGCTCATCATCTGTACGAGCGGGGTTTTAATCTTGCGCCTCCAGTTATCGTAGATGCGGCGCACGTGGTCGCAGTTATTGAGGACGATGAGGCCGTCGAGGAAGTCGTAATCTCCAGCCAGTCCCAGATTCAGGGCGTTGCGGCAGAAACTGCAGTTGATGTTACTGAGATATGCATCCGAGAGGTCTGTCCCTGGACTGCCTACAGCCCTGATGCGGAAGGGTATCATGCCGGCGGCTGTGATTATCTCAGCCGGGCCGTAGGAGCAGAAATAGCCAATTATCTTAGCTCCTTTATCCTTCTCCTTTTTGAGCGCCGGATTCATGAGGGTCTTACTTGCTTCTTGGAACTCTTGTAATACCCGAGACTTGGTTTTTGTCTCCAATTTACTCGCTCCTTTCTCGTGGATGTTTAAAACAGCTTTTAATTTTTTATCTGATATATGGAAAGGTCGTCTATCGTCTGTGTATTATGATACGCACTACCTATTTAATAAAACTAACAATTGCAAAAAAATAGAGTGTTGACTAATATAACACATATTTTAGCAGTTATATTGGTATATAACAACTATAGATACGTGATGTGAGTTTCGAAAACACTCCACCTGAATGAATATAAGTATTCATGTTTATATATTGTTATGCTTCTTTGTAATTTGAGGATAAATTGAAACATCCTTGATAACAATAGACAAAAGAGGGGACAATCCCTAGACTAAAGGCTAGGTTCACAAATTCCGAGGTCTATCACTGCTCGACCAGGTGTTGTCGTATCGCTAGTGTTGCTGCCTCGGTGCGAGTGGAGGCCCCCAGTTTATGAAGGATGTTGCTGACATGGAACCTCACCGTGGAAGGGCTGAGAACCAGCTTCTCGGCTATATTTGGATTGCTCAATCCTTGTGCCATGAGTGCGAGCACCTGCATTTCGCTCTCCGTAAGCTTGTAATCTTGAGCCTTGAGCGCATTCCTGTCCATGCCGAATGCATCTTTTAGCTCCTGCTCACGCTCGGTGATGTCACGTAAATTGAGTACAATTCCTTTAACCGCAGGTATGTGTACAAGGCTGTATGCCACGACCTCGATCACGCGGCTCTTGCCATCCCTTATAAGGGTGCGACCGATTATACGGATGGTTTCACCGGGGCTTTGCGCCAGTTGCTGAAGCATATTTGCTACCCTGGATAGGTCATCGGGGTGCACAATACCCAACGGGTCTCTGCCGACCACAGTCCCTTCCTTAAAGCCTAACATACGTGATGCAGAGGGGCTTTCGTATAGCAGCTCCATCTCTTTGTTCAATACGAGTATGGCATCCTGGGAGTTAACGATCAACGAATGGAAAAATTTCAGCCTCTCTCTATCCCCCTGCTCCGCGCGGGCAAGCCTAAGCTCCGATTCCAGTTCGCCGACCCGCTGATACAGTTTCAGCATGCCGTGTAAGGGCCTCTCCTCCCCGTCTCGCAGAGAGCGGATAAGTTTTATTACTTCGGGGTTTATGTGTTCAAGAAATTGCGACGGCACCTTTTTGGCAAGGCCGAATAGCTCATCCGCATCCGTGTCTAAGGCGTTGGCCAAATCCGTGATTGTTTTCCCACGCGGCGGCTGCATGGCTCCATTTTCGATTTTACTGAGGTATGTGAAGCTGATGCCGACCTTGTCCGCCAGTTCCCTTTGTGTCATGCCCTTGGCTTTTCTTAGCTCTCTCAATCTTTGTCCGAAGGTCACGGCAAGTCTCCTAGGTTGATGTTGGTTTAACCACTTCAAGAGTAAATAATGTTGAGTTGATTGTCAAGTTCAACTATTTATTCGATTTGATGTAAATCAGCGTGTAGAAACCGGGGGAAGAGCAATGTGTGAAAATTTATTTTTATTGCCCGTACAAATATAAGAATAATGATGATTTAAAACACGTACAATACTACCTTCTAAAAGGCTGTTTTTACGTATAAAATATTAAAATCCCTTTTTGCAATTCGGGCATATGAAATGTGTAGAAAACCAGTGGCCGTCGGTTCGCTTGTTATCAGGGATCAGTTCCTGAACAACGCTTTCAGAGCATACTGAACATGAGAACAGTACGGAAAGGCCTATTTCCTGCTCCAAACGGGCCGCATCAAGCTTTCTCTCTTTGACTGACAGTTTGTATGTTTTGATATTTCTGCTTGGTCCACTACTAGTTTGCTGGTCCTTGTTCAGTATTTCATTTATTTTCACCAATATCTCACGGGGTGAATAGAACCCCTTTACCAGATAATCGGTTGCGCCAAGCTTCAGTCCTTTTTTAACATTTTCTTGCTCTCCGACGACGGTTAGGATGATTACAGGGACGTCTTTGGTGGCCACATCGGTTCGGATGTTCTTGAGCACCTCGAAACCGTGAAGTCTGGGCAGCGCCAGGTCGAGCAAGACCACATCAGGGATCTCCGTTCTGGTCAACAGCCAGCCGCTTTCTCCATCTTCGGCTGTCAGCACGTTATAGCCGTCACTTTCGAGAAGATCCTTAAATATATTTCTAAAGGCAGCTTCATCCTCAACTATTATTACTTTCCCTTTTGTCCCCTTGGTAGTAGCAGCCATTAGTTTCCTCCTAGATTAATTTCATTCTTCTTTGTATAAAGGAACTTTCAATATGAAAGAGCTACCCTTGTCTATAGTTGATGTAGCGGTAATATCACCATTTTGTGCTTTCATGAACCCTTTGACTATATATAACCCGAGACCTGCGCCGCCCCCAGCTACCGGCCCGCCGCTTAGGATTTTCTCCCGTTTGAACATCTCCTCCAGCGTCTCGCCCGACATCCCCCTGCCCGTGTCTTTTACTTCAACGATACCGTATTCATTATCATGGCTTACCTTAATGGCAATGGAGCCTTGCTCTGTAAATTTAATGCAGTTATTAATAATATTGCTCAATGATTCGATAAACTTATCTCTATCTGCAAGAACGACTATTTCCTGGCCCTTCATACCCTCGGCTTTCAGTGCCAGGCCTTTCTCCTCAATTTTACCATAATAATCTTTGATTACCGTATTAACTACGTCACTCAATTTTGTCGGTCCCAGGTCTATCGACAGCATGCCGCGTTCAATCATCGATGTATTCAGAAGGTCGGAAATCAGCCTGTAGTTCCTCAAGCATAGCGCCCGCATATCGGAGAGGTACCGCTTCTGTTTTTCATTAAGTTCACCGGTCAGGCCATCGAGCATGTTTTCTATGTAACCTCTTATCCCTGCAACAGGTGTCTTCAGCTGGTGGGATACGAGGGCCACAAAATCGCTTTTGGCCCGGTCCATTTTTTTCCGAGCGGTTATATCTCGTATAGCGCATATAAAACCGGACGGATTCCCGGCACCGTCGCGCAATATAGTGGCGCTTATCTCTCCTTCGAACTCGTTTCCGTACTTATCTGCCAGTGTAAATTCCTTTGTATATCCCGTACCTTGTTCCAGTGCTTTCAGTAATGAGAGCTTTGCCTCTTCGCGGTTTTTCTCTGCGATGAATGCTAAGCTGTCCTGTCCAATGATTTCCTCTTTACTGTTGTACCCGAACATCCGCAATCCAGCCTGGTTTTCCTCAACGATTTTTCCACTGAGGTCGGTAATAACAATTCCGTCTCCGATAGATTCGAACATAAATCGCAGTTTTTCTTCTGATGCCCTGACCAGGTTCTCCATGCGTTTACGCCCTGTGATGTCGTGTATTATTGTGACAAAGCCGGCGAGGGCCCCGTCTGCGTTGTGAAGCGTGCTTACACCGATTTCGGAGTAGAATTCCTCTCCGAGTTTGCCGATTAATTTAAAGTCACCCCAGTCGATAGGGCGACCACCTTTAACAGCCTCATTCATTGGTTTCAAGGCTTTTTCCATATCTTCGGCAGCGATAAAATCAAGCGCATTTTGCCCTATCATATCTTCCTTGGTTGTATATCCGGCCATGCGCCTAGCCGCTTCATTGACCTGCAACATATTAATTTTTAAATCGGTAACAACGATCCCGTCTTTGATAGCATCGAATACTATTTTTAACTTTTCTTCCGATTCCCGCAGCGCTTGTTCCGCATGTTTTAGCTCAGTGACATCCAGAGCGATTGCTAAAGCGGCCCGCTTCGCTTTAAATTTAATGGAAACCAATTTCTCCATTACCCAGACGGTACTCCCGTCCTTTTTCATGAGCCTGAATTCATGAGGTGACTTAATATTGCCCTTAAGGCTGGCGATAGCCTCTTTAATGACCCGTTCCCTGTCGTCCGGATGTATATAATCAGCGGTAGGTTTGCCTATAAGCTCCTGGCTCGTATAATCCAGCATTTCTTCAAAAATAGGGTTCACATATTGAAACTTGCCGTCTTGTACAATACTCACACCAGTAACCGCGTTTTCCAGGGTTATCCGGGACATCTCACGGGATTCACGCAGCTTTTGTGTATTAACTAAAGCCTCATCGTAGAGACGGGCTTTATCTATTGCAATCGCAGCCTGATTGGCTAGAATCCACAAGGGCTGTTCCTCAGTTTCGAGAATCTCCTCACGATTGGTGAAAGCCAATATATTGCCTAAAAGGCGGCCTCTTGCTGTGAGGGGCATGGAGATCATGCTCTTGGCGCCGAGCATCTTCTGTACGGCATTATATTCAGAGGAAGACGAGGACTCAACTTCAACATCTTGGCCGTCTTTTATATTTGTGGATTTAACATCCAATGGCTCGGCCCTTTCCTGTGTGCCGGCAGCTTTCAGAGTTTGTTTCACGGATGTTTCCACATCTTTTGCCAGTTCCAGGCCTGATTTACTGAAGAAGGCCGTTTCTGACGGGATGTTTTTATCTTCGTCGAAAGCTATTACAAAGGAGTGGTCGTATCCCAGAATGTTAACAGCAGCTTCGGCAACTCTCGTGAGAATGTCTCTTAAAGCCATTGTGCCGTGAATGGTTGTACATGCTCTTTGCAGTGCAAGGAATTGATCAATTTTCTTTTCTAACTCCGCCTGGCTGCCCTTTGGATTTTCGTCATCTCCGTTGCGTTTAACAATCTCTACTGTATGATTAGAGACGTTCTTGGCTACATCAGCCAGCTTTTTAAGGGGTTTCTTTTTTGTTTTGTCTTTATCCATTTACTGAACCTCGAAAGGGGTAGGCCCACGCTTCAGATTGTTAATGCTTTTTATGTATTGTGGTACACTTTTACTACTTACTTCGACATAAGTCAAGCCATAAAAGAACACCGGATTACGATGTAGAAAGTATATTAGATAGATTATCCTTTATTAATTTTCAGTAATTATATATTATTTATAATCGGTTTGTAAACTAAATATTTAAAACTGTTTTTGACAATTGGGGCAAACAAAGCGGGCTGAGAAGAAGTGCTTGTCCTCTTTTACTGCATCGAGGGTCAGTTCCAGATATACTTCCAATCTGCAACTGGGGCAGCAATAGTATATGCCTAAGCCGACCTCCTGCTCTAAAGTCATTCCGTCGAGGAGCCTCTCTTTTACTTCAATTTTATATTTGGTTTTTCTCTCTTTTGCTCCTGACAGCGCAGTGTTGATTTTCCGCAGAGTTTCAACCGGCGTGCACAACCCTTTTATCAGGTAGCCTGTCGCGCCAAGTTCGGACCCCTTCTTAATATCTTTATCTGACCCCTGCACAGTTAATATGATAACAGGCATGCCGTTTGTGGATTTGTTCGTCCTGATACTCTTTAGCACTTCGAATCCGTGGAGCTTGGGTAAGTTCAAGTCAAGCAGGACCAGATCCGGTTTTTGCGATAGAGCCATCTGCAATCCGGCCTCGCCATCCGCGGCTGTGAAAACATGAAAGCCGTCGCTGTCGAGCATATCCTGGTATATGGTTCTGAAGGCTGCCTCGTCTTCGATAAGGAGTATCGTCTTTTTATCCGGGGCGTCCATATTTTTTGGCCTCCTGCTATTCGAAGGTTGGCGTACTGCTTATTTCTGGTGTCGAGGCGCAAGAATTTTTCTGTGTAAGCTGGCGCAACTATATACGTAAACGATGGTAAAAATCAAGTAGTTCTGAGTTCTGGGATAGGGGCAATTAATAATCCAACCCCCTGTAATCCCTCCAGATATGTGATACAGGGCGATTCATGAATCGCCCCTACAGGGTGACTTTGTTAAAGATGGGGGACACCCCTAATCCTTCCGCGGAAGGACCGGCAGGAAGAATCCTGTACCTCTTTTTGTAACCGTAACGTAGGGGCACGTCTTGCGCGTGCCCTTATTTCCAAACATTTATTCCGTAGCGGTGGGTTTTAAACCGACCCTACACTTTACGAGGCTAGAACATGATTATATTACGTTTGCGCTTTCTCAGGAAGAAGCCCGCAACAAGACCGACGATCAAGCCTCCGAGATGGGCTTGCCATGCCACCCCGGGCAGGAAGGACATCAGCAGGAATCCGCCGATAATTGCAACCCACAGCGGTATGGGCGCTGGGATGGGGAAGACTAATACCTTGAGCTTGGGAGCCAGCACAGTGAAGGCTCCGCAAACGGCGAATATTGCGCCGGAGGCACCGATAACCACGCTGTTCGGATTGGCGAGTGGTGTGTATAAACTGAAAAGGATGAAGAAGAAGCTGCCGATAATCCCACCGATGAAGTAGACAATAAGAAATCTTTTATCTCCGATCATGTTGCATAAATAGCTGCCGAGGAAATACAGAGTGAACATGTTGGCGATGATATGTCCGATGCCTCCATGCATGAACATGCTGGTCAGGATCGTCCAAGGCTCCTTGGTCCATGTGGATGGCTGCAGTCCTAATGTGCCGATGAGTGTGTCGTTGAACAATGAGGCTATAAATAGTATAAGGTTCAGGCCGATCAGCACCAGCACTGATTTGGCTTCAGGCCATTGGGCTCTTCTGCTATAAGTCATTCAATTGCTCAGGATTACAAATAACTCTTATGATGATAACCGTATTCAGGTATCTATTTCAAGTGCAGAGGGCAGTAGATTTTGTATAAATGCTGTAACAGTTATAATCAACCCCCTGTTATCCCCCATACTTTGGGGGACTTTGAAAATTGGGGGATACCCCCAAACCCCCAGCAGGAGACTTTTCTCCTGCACCTCGAACTCCCCTAGCCCCCTCTTTACAAAAGAGGGGGAATTAGTAAAGCC
>Ga0315294_10001844_pt1 | contig 23294 bp, 25 predicted proteins | sample YL17G13_40_MG_FD_203626 | JGI IMG/M metagenome (GOLD analysis project Ga0315294, IMG submission 203626) | Sediment microbial communities from Yellowstone Lake, YNP, Wyoming, USA - YL17G13_40 | ecosystem: Environmental > Aquatic > Freshwater > Lake > Sediment | place: USA: Wyoming | collected...
CCGGCCTTTCCGTCTTTGAGCATGGCGGCCAGCAGGTCGAGCACTTTGTTGGTGTTGGTCACATAGCCCTGATACAGGGTGAAGTGGTTCTTGAGCAATGTCTCGCTGAAACCGGGCGTGCCGATCAGCTTCGAATAATCCTTGGCTGTATAACTCATCTCCTTCTCCTCCTTTGTCCCAGGGGACACTCCGGAAGGCCTTGGGCTGCGCAGAAAAAGAGCAGCCCCGGCCGCACCGGTCATTCTTAAAAATTCCCTCCGGTCGGGCATTCGACCCTCTTTTTTTATAGTATCATAACCTCCCGCCATTTCAACTTAATACAACTTCATCCCAGAGCCTCAGGCCGGGGATGACCGAAAAATGATTATCATATGTTAACAGAATTGAACCCGTCTCCAGAGCATGGGCGGCGATCCAGATATCGTTGACGGGGATCGGCCGGCCTGATGTTCTCAGCGTGTTTTTGATCAAGCCGAAGATCTCGGCCGTCTCTCTTGTGGCCTGAAGGACAGAGACCGATGGCCTATCAAGGAATTCGTTTAAGAGCCGCCTATTCTGTCTGTCCTTGGCCCCGGCCCGGAAACCGGCATACAATTCTCCTAGCACAAACACGGACATGTGGACCACATCGGCCTGGGCCAGCCAGGCCAGCGTTTTTTCGTCCCCTCCCAGAAAGCGGGTGAAGGCATTTGTATCGAGCAGCAGCTTTCTCATTTCCAGTCTTCCGGATTGACCGTTTCCAGGTCTTTAATGGCTTCCTGGAAGCTTTTTTGTTCATCCGCCGTCCAGACCCCGAAAAAATCAAGGAATTCTGATCTGTTGTCTTTTTTTTCAGGGCCAAGGCCAAGGCTTTTTCGCAGGAGTTCTTTCACGAACTTATTGACGCTCATTTTCGCGTTTTTTGCTCGCTTGTTTATTAATTTCTCCATCTCTGCATCCAGGCCGTGAATAGATAAGGATTTCATCTGGCCTCCAATAATTCATTTTATGAATCAATTTGATTCATATTATAAATCATTATTATTAATAATTCAAACAAATTGGAATGGGTTTGTCGTTTACAGCCTGGGGCCGAATCAAAAGGACGACGGCGGCTCAGGGACCTGGGGCTTCTTAGGCGTTCAGCCGCCAGATGGCGAAGTTCAAGGCCGAGGCGAAGCTGACCCACAGAAGGTAGGGCAGGAGCAGAAGTCCGGCTACTCTGGACAGGCGCCAGAAGACTATCATGGTCAGCAGGATGAACAGCCACAGGACGACGATCTCCAAGAAAGCCCAGCCAGGTTGGTGCAATCCGAAGAAAAGGACCGACCACAGTGTGTTTAAGGCCAGCTGCACAAAAAAGATGATGAGGGCTGGCCTCACACCTTTGGCTGCCCCCCACTGTCTCCACACCAGGAAAAGGGAGATGCTCATCATCAGGTAGAGGGAGAGCCAGACCGGTCCAAAAATGGCGTTGGGCGGATTGAAGCTGGGCTTGGCGACAGTCTTGTACCAGGTGGCGATGGAAGGCGTGGTGGCCAGCGAGCCCAAGAACCCGGCAGCCTGACAGATGAGAATGGAAAAGACAACCTTCAGGATATCGGAGCCTTTCATGGTCGGCCTCCTTGATCTTACTTTGCCTTCTCTTTCTCTCTTTTGCTCTCGGCCTTTTCAGCCTTGGCTTCCTGGCCAGAGGCCTTAGCCTCTTTCGGCTCGTCGTCGGGAATAAGGCCCATCTTTTTGCGGATTTCCTGCTCCAACTTTCCGGCCAGGTCTTTGTTGCCCTCGAGGAGCTTCTTGACGTTGTCCCGGCCCTGGCCGAGCCGTTCTCCCTTGTAGGAATACCAGGTGCCCGATCTTTCCAGAATAGCCGCATCGATGCCGCAGTCCACCAGGTCACCTTCCCGCGAGATGCCCTTGCCAAACATAATGTCGAAGAAGGCCTCCCGGAAAGGCGGGGCCATCTTGTTTTTAACGATCTTGACCTTGACCCGGTTGCCGACGATGCTCTCGCCCTCCTTGATAGACGACACTCGCCGGATGTCCACCCGCAAGGAGGCGTAGAACTTCAGGGCCCGCCCGCCGGTAGTCGTCTCCGGGTTGCCGATGAACATGCCGATTTTCTCCCGGAGCTGGTTGACGAAGATGAAGCAGGTCTTAGAGCGGGCCACGATGGCCGTCAGCTTCCGCAGGGCCTGGCTCATGAGCCGCGCCTGGAGGCCCATGTGGGCGTCGCCCATCTCCCCCTCCAGCTCCGCCTTGGGAACCAGGGCCGCCACCGAGTCCACGACGATGACGTCCACCGCCCCGCTGCGCACCAGGACCTCGGCGATCTCCAGGCCCTGCTCGCCGTAGTCCGGCTGGGAGATGAGCAGGCTGTCCACGTTCACGCCCACGCTGGCGGCGTATCTCGTGTCCAGGGCGTGCTCGGCGTCGATGTAGGCCGCCTGACCGCCCTTCTTCTGCGATTCGGCGATGACATGGAGGGCCAGGGTGGACTTGCCCGTGGCCTCCGGCCCGAAGACCTCCACCACCCGACCGCGCGGGAAGCCGCCGATGCCCAGGGCGTAATCGAAGGCGATGGAGCCGGTGGGGATGGCCTGGACCCTGATGGCCGCCTCCTTCTGGCCGAGCCGCATGACCGCGCCCTTGCCGAACTGCTTCTCGATCTGCGACACCGCGGCCTCAATGGCCTTTCCCCGCGAGATGTTCTTCTGTTCGATATCTTCTTCTTTCATGCTCACCTCCCGGCCTTCCGGGCCTGAAGCCCGGTTTCCGGAAACGCCTTATCCGAAATTTCTTATTTCTGCTGGCTGTAGTCGTAGAAGCCCCGGCCCGACTTCCGCCCCAGGTAGCCGGCGTCCACCATCTTGCGCAGCAGGGGGCAGGGCCGGTATTTCGTATCGGCGAACCCCTGGTGCAGGACCTCCATGATGAACAGGCAGACATCCAGGCCGATGAGGTCGGCCAGGGCCAGGGGGCCCATGGGATGGTTCATGCCCAGCTTCATGACCGTATCGATGGCCTCCGGCGTGCCCACGCCCTCCATCAGGGCATAGACGGCCTCGTTGATCATGGGCATCAGGATGCGGTTGGCGATAAAGCCGGGATAGTCGTTGGCCTCCACCGGCACTTTGCCCATTTTCTCCGCCAGGGCCTTGACCGCGGCGAAGGTTTCGGCCGTGGTGGCGATCCCCTTGATCAGCTCGACCAGGGTCATGAGCGGCACGGGGTTCATGAAATGCATGCCCATGAACCGGCCGGGCCGCTTGGTCAGGGCGGCCAGGCGGGTGATGGAGATGGAAGAGGTGTTGGAGGCCAGAATGACCTCGGGAGCCAGAATTCGGTCGAGCTCCTGGAGGACCTTCTTCTTGACCTCGAAATCCTCGGTCACGGCCTCGACGGCAAAGTGGGCCCCTTTCATCTCCTCCAGGCGGGTGGCGGTCTTGATGCGCCCCAGCAGCGCTTCTTTGGGGCCGGCCACTTTCCCCTTCTCGATGAGCTTGGCCAAGCTTTTATCGATGCCGGCCACGGCTTTTTTGAGGAGGTCGTCCGAGACGTCAGCCAGAATGACCTCCAGCCCCGAGCAGGCGGCCACCTGGGCGATTCCCGAGCCCATGGTTCCCGAACCGATGATACCGATGGTCTTGATGTCCATTGTCCGCTCCTTCCTACACAATCTCGATGGCCATAGCCACCGCGTCGCCGCCGCCCAAGCACAACGCGGCCACGCCCTTCTTCAGCCCCCGATGCCGCAGGGCATAGATCAGGGTCAGCAGGATACGGCAGCCCGAGGCGCCGATGGGATGGCCCAGGGCCACGGCGCCCCCATGGACGTTCACTTTCTCCCGGTCCAGGCCCAGCTCCTTGATGAGGACGACCAGCTGCGAAGAGAAAGCTTCATTGATCTCAAAGAGGTCCACGTCCTTGACTTTCCAACCCACCCGGCCGAGCAGCTTCTCAATGGCGCCCTTGGGGGCGTACATGACCAGGGACGGTTCAACTCCGTTGGTCGTCACAGCCAGGATCTTAGCCAGGGGCTTGAGCCCCTTATCCTTGACCGTATCCGCGCCGGCCAGCACAACGGCCGCCGCCCCGTCATTGAGAGTAGACGCGTTTCCGGCCGTTACTGTCCCATCCTTCTTGAAAACCGGCCTGAGCTTGGAGAGCTTCTCCAGGGTCGAATCTTTTTTAGGCCCCTCGTCCACGGCGAAAAGAACGGGGTCTCCCTTCCTCTGGGGGACCGGGACGGCTACGATCTCGTCCTTGAAATAGCCTTTTTCGATGGCCTGAACAGCCTTCTGCTGGCTGCTCAGGGCAAAGGCGTCCTGCGCCTCGCGGCTGGCCCCGAACTTCTCGGCCACCACCTCGCCGGTCAGGCCCATGTGGATGTTGTCGAAGGCGCACCACAGACCGTCCAGGATCATGGCGTCCTGGAGCTTGGCGTCGCCGAACTTGACTCCCTCGCGCAGCCCCCACAGCAGGTAGGGCGACCGGCTCATGCTCTCCATCCCGCCGGCCACCACGATGTTCTTCTCCTCGAGCTGGATGGCCTGAGCGCCCAGGGCCACGGCTTTGAGGGCCGAGCCGCAGACCTTGTTGACGGCGAAGCAGCTCACGGTGACGGGCAGCCCTCCCAGGACGGCGGCTTTCTTGGCCGGGGCCTGCCCCACGCCGGCCGAGACAACGTTGCCCATGATGACTTCGTCCACCTCAGCGGCTTTGACCCCTGCCCGCTGGACGGCTTCTTTGATGGCGAACCCGCCCAGCTGCGGCGCCGTGAAATCCTTGAGCGTACCCAGGAAGTTGCCGATGGCTGTGCGGGCCCCGCCGACGATAAAGACATCCTTGAGCTCACACATCTATGACTCCTTTATGCGGGGATAAATACCTGACGGACTCATTTTTATCACAATCAGGGGCAGGAGTAAATCAGGTCTCAAGTCTTCTTTTTAGCGGCAGCTGGCAGTTCTAATCCGATATTTAGCCTATTATCCAAACTTAAGCATTTCTTCCACGGTCATATGAATGTCCTTGGCAATTTGCTTGAGAAGGATTGGCGAAATGTCCCGCCCCTGATGAAAAGGAACAGTTGTGGAGCGACCGTCTATATGTCGATATTGTTTATGAGAACCTTTCTGACGAACTTCTGAAAAGCCAAGCTTCTGGAGTATCGAAACTACCTCTAACGGTTTAAGAACCGGATACTTTGCCATTATCTATCAATCATTATGCTTTGAGTCCCTACGAATTCCGTCTCGATTGTGAGCTCTTCATCCTCAAGAAGCAATTCAATGACCTCGCGAAGGTTGCTTTGCAATTCGTCTAATGTTTTCCCCTGAGTATGTGCACCCGGGAAGCCAGGAACATATCCAACATAAAGACCTGTATCTGGGCATTTTTCGATTACGGCGGTAAAAGTCTTCATTTTATCCTCCCAGTGTTATTTTATCACAAATGAGATATTTATATGCGCCTAACGCTTCCGGCTCACCCGCGGCGCGGCGCCGGCTGCATCGAACAAAACCCCCGCGGCAACGTCGGGTGTAGCCGGTTGTAAGCCGGCCTACGATTCAGTCGACTTTCCCCAGAGATGTGCCAGTGCTGCTTGCTTGTTGAACGGCGGCCGTTCCCCGTGTTCAGCCTCAAAGGCAAGCAGCAACTCCGACTCCAGGTCAGCTGCTTCCCCTGCGTCATGCGTGACCACGTAGGCCAACTCGAGCGCTACTCCTTCGAGGAGCCGAGCCTTCATCGCCAAGTTCGTCGACTGTTGCCAGCCGGGATGAAAGTACTGGCGAATACGGCCCTGCAATCCGTTCTGGTTGGTACCTTTGCCAATGTACGCGATGTCAGACTCGCCACGAAGCCTTGAGTCCGCGCGAGTGAACCGCATTGAATAGACACCAGGAGAGGTAGGGAGCTGTCTTAGAAGCTCGCGCTCAGCCTTAATCGTGAACGCTCGCCAAGGCCCGAACCCGCGTTTGCCGAGATCAAACGATTTCATGAAAGTGGCCTCACAGGGCTACAGGTGAATCCGGCCAACGTTCCGATGTCCGGATAACGCTGCAAATCAGCCGCGCCATAGGCGTCGGCTGCATTTGCCTTATTAGGCAAGTCTCTATGCTTTCCTTTGAGCTTCAATAGCAACTGCCCACGCTGAACGTCCAAACAGAACAAATCGGTATTCTTCTCCATGTTTCGTGTAGACGGCAAGGGAATTGGGAAATAGCGGAATGAATCCGAGGAACCTCGTCCAGCATGTGTGCGACGACTGAATGTCAGATAGATTCAATTCGGTAACTCCGCCTTGCATATTGAACTTGTGGGCCTCGAAAACCAGCCGTTGGTTCGTCAAGCACAGCTTGCCGCCCACAGTTTCGATGCCCTTCTGGAGATTTGCTGCACCTTCTTTGACGACTTGTTCGCCCTGTCGTAGTTCAGCTTTCACGCTTGTCTCCTTCGCTAACGCTCCGGTTCAGCGGCGGGCCGCGCAGCGGACCGGCCGCTGCAACCGGTTGTTAGGCTCTGGCCCACCGCCACACACCCACACGAACCCCATTCCCTAGCCGCCAGCCAGACTCGCCTCCACGGAAATCGATCTTACCACTGCGGTCGCAGGGAGCCGTCGGCCGGCAAGTCGCCCAGCCAGCTCCCGCGAGCGAGATGGCCAAGTGTTGACATGCAGGGTCATCGGAAGTTGAGGAATCGGCGTCGGGTCCCAGTTAGCCCGTTCGTGAACCAGATGATCATCAACCAGCCACCGCATTTTGCTCGGGGCCCATTCGATTGCATACCGATGCAGGGACTCTGACGCGTCGAAGCCAAGTTCAATGAAACTTGGTGAGCCCCTGTACCCATAGTCGAAGCTAGCCCCTGCGCCACCAGGATTATAGAAGACATTGACCAGGAGACGGTCTGACCGCCTTCCTACGATTTCAACATCGACTTCTTGCCGTGGCGAGTCGCGATGCAGAAAGAACCCAGTGACGATGCCGGGCACCTTCGTTGCCTGCAATTCGGCCTCAAACCTGCCAAATAGGAAGCGATCGCGACTCGAAATGGAAGCTGCACTGTAGTCCCGAACACCTAGTGATTCCCTCTTCACAGTAAGCACAGCCCCAATCCCCTCACGCAACTCAACGTTAGAGGGACGGAACAGCGCCAGGTTGCCCGCAAAGGTGTCATCCCGCAGGAACCATCGATTCGTTTCAAGATTCTCTAACAGGCTATTGAAGCTCACGTGGGTTCCGACTCTCGTCGACAGATTGGCTGCAGGGACCGAACGAATTCCTCTCCATCCCCGACGGGAAGCCACCACCCAGGGCGAACTATCTCGCTTGGCATCCTTTCCGGCTGTGACCAAACTAGGTTCCACGCTAACATCCAGCAGCCGACGCTGACCAGCATCTGTAATCTCCGGGAAAGGACAAACGGGCGGAGGGCACCTCAGGTGCTCGCAGACCACCTTCCATTTACTGGCAGCCTCCGCGGGCAATACAGCAACATTCCGGCCATTCACGCCCTCCACCATGTCCAGCGTCCTGGCGACCGAACTCCCGTCTTGGCTCCTTGTGATGAAGAACTTGGCCCCGGGGTATCGCTCACCTAGCGTCCCTGCCTTCGCCTGCAGAGACCCGATGTTCACGTAGGCGTCGAACACCCGATCGGGCCGTCCCGCGAGAAGGTGCTCAAGTTCCGTCGCTGGAAGGTCCTGAAGATCACTGCAGCACCTATACCCGAGCATTGAGAGGGCCATGGCAAGTGATGAGAGCCCGGAGCCCTCAGGTCCGAAGGCGAAAACCGGCCGCTCCTGTGGGCGAATCCGAAAGAGCGACTCGCCCTCGCTATCGAGAACGCCAATCTTCGTCAGTGCGGGGAGGACGGAATAGAAGTTGGCGGAACCACCATCGCGTCGTTGACTGATGATGGACCGCGTGGTTGCCCGCACATCAAGCGCTCCGAACTGGTGATTAATCCAGAGGTCCACGGGCCCCCAACAAGGCAAGAGGGTAAGTAGCTTCGCGGCACCCTCGCGCGAGAGAACATATCCGGACAGGTACCAGAGCCCTCGCACCGGCCGGAAGACGCTGCGGGAAAGGAAGATCTTCTGGGCCCCGTGCTTCACCTCCTTGTATGACAAGTAAAGAACGTCGAAGCGCTGGGTATCGCCGCCTTCGCCGTCCATCTCTGCCCACGCCCGATCGAGATGTCGAGCAAATCCTCGGTGGAACCAGACATCGTCCTCGAGAACGAGCGCGTATGCATGTCCGCCGGTAGCGATTTGGCGCCAAACGCCGATGTGTGAGCGCGCCACGGCTACTTCGGGTCGACTCATTCGAATCGGGCGATCGAGCTCCAGTCGGTCCGGCAGGGCACGCGGTTGGGGCTCTACGAAGAGCTGGTCCCCGAGGGTATAGAAAGGGTCAACGTCCTCCCCCTCAAGCGGCGGCTGTGCGAAGGTCCTGGCGTCGACGGCAGGGTATCGTACGGTCCGCTTCGTGAGTGCAGCTCGCGACGAATCCAGCACTTGGTTGAGTTCCCGACTCACCTCGGCCCATCGGTCAGGTTGACGATCAAGGTTGATGACATAGATCCGTCCAATCCTATGTGGTTCCGACTCGGTCGATGGTCCGAATGTATGGGACTGCTGCCGTGGCAGCAGCCTCCGGCTCTTCAAGCCGATGCTATAGAGCAGCTTTGTAGGTGCTAGCAGGGGACTTGACAGGTTCATTCACCGCCACCCTTCGCACGCGCGCGCATATATCCTCGATATTCTCGCTGGTTCGAGAGCCTCCAGTTCCTCACGTCGCGCCTGTAGCTGAGCGACCACCTGCTGGTTGCGACATCTTCCCAGCCACGAAGCACGACCAAGCTGTCTTCGATCTCGCCGTGTTCCGTCGCAAGGTCGAAGACCGATTTCGTAAGATTTCCGGGACCCGTGGTTGACTGGATTTCTGGCAGTTCACCCGATGCGGGTCGCTCAAGGGCTTCGGTGGCTCTTGCGAGCGCCCTCTCTACGATGGGGTGCCCGCGCGCCGCAAGCAGCGGATTATTGTTGAAGTAGAAGATCCACGATGAAGCATTTGCGCCCAGCTCGGTGAAGACTGAAGGCGGTATCATCTGGTTCGTCAAGATGTCGTAGCATAGAGGTTGAATCCTCAATCGACCATCGCCAAACAGGTGGTCAATCGCAGACCCTCGATAGACATCGTCAGCATCTAGATAGCAGCCGCCCTCAATGAGGACGTAGCAGAGACGAAAGTAGTCCGACTGCATCGCAGGGTGATAGCACTTGCTGTAGGCCTCTCCATAGCGCGGTCCTAACTTCCGTGCAATAAAGTCACTTGCTCCGTCATCGTCGAACAGGAGCAACTCGAAGCCACGCGTCTCGAGCTTCCGCCATGACTGGATGCACTCCCTAACGTCGGCTGGCAGTCGATTCAGGTCGTCCCAGAATTGCACGATCGTACTTGGGGTTTCGGCCGAGAATGCAGCCGGCATGACCTCATCGTCGCGGCGGCGCTGCACCAATTCCCGAACAAATTCGGAGCGTGCCTGGTGATCTTCTTGGGGGGGATGCCTCGCTTCCACGTAAGCGTCACCTTGATGCAGACGGGCCCACGGTACCGTAGGCGGGTGTCTCCAAGAAGTCCAGCCGCCATCGGCTTGTCAGTGTAGGGGCCTGACCTCGGATGCTCATCTCACCCGGAGGCTCAGCATCGCTTGGTGTTGGCTGCAACGACGTCTCCAGGCGTCGGGCTTCCGGCCTGCGGCAACAAGACCCTGACGCCAACAGAAACAGCGGATTCACGTCCGTCACGCTTGGTTCCACTCGTAATGTGCCATCTCACCACCCATAGGGACGTGGTCCGCTGGAGGAGGCGCTGAACACACGTTGAGACCCGGCACAGCGTCGCATCCATGAGCCTAACGTCCAAAATCAGCGGCGGCGTTTTACGCCGTCCGCTGGATTTGCTTGTTATACGCTAACGGTTACTTTTAATTATTTATTGTCTTCCCAGAATTTTCTTCCTTTTTCCGAAATCTCCCAAATGCCTCTTGGAGAGTCAGGTTTTAAGAGCCCTTCTTTACTCATCCTAAATCTTGCAAACGCAACATTTTTTTTCCATCTTAAAGTATAACCATCACTAAGAACCTCAAGGTCTAAATTATTGAACGCCGTTCCCATTTTTTGTCCTATAATCTCAAAAACTTCACTTTGTGTTGTTTTACCACCTTTTTCTAAAAGAGTTTCTAATATTAGTAACCGATATTCTTTTTGTGGAATAGCTCCTCGAGTTCTGGTTATTTTAGTTTTTCGTATTGGAGGATTTACTATATCACTCACTTTTTGCATTCCATCATTACAACTTCTTGCCCTATTACAATATCTGTGACTAAGGCGTGCATTTGATGGTATTGTTTTACCTCCTCTCCAATATTGCTCTATGTGGTCAACTTCGGCATCATCAAGAAGATGTATTTTTTGTCCGCAAATAGCACAGGTAGCATCAGTCTCATAGAGTTGTTTTTTGTATTGTAAAGAAAAATTTCTAGGCTCAACTCTATTAATTCCTACAATTTCTTTTAATGCAGAGTGCCATTTGTCAAAGCGAGTAATCGTTTTCTCCTTATTATCAGTCCCACTTCCTGAAATTGAATCTATAAAAACTTCATCATGAGTCATAAGCCATAATAATTCTTCTCTTATAGTGTCGCTACTTGGCACAATCTGATTTTCTTCATACATTGTAAAGCCAAACATTATTATCTCAAATAGACCCTTATTTCTTTTCTTTTCCCAGTAACCATTGGAATCTTTGACAGAACCACCTGAAAATCGTATGAAAGCCTTATCTCCAAAAACTGTTTTTGATAATCTGGCACTTTTCTTAAAGATTTTTCTAAGTTCTTTTTCTTCGGCTTCGTTTAAATTTCTATATTGTTCCATTTCTTTATTTAAAAAATGTTTCATTGAAGGAGTATATTTAAGATGGGTATTATGGTAAAAGGCAAAAAAACGCAGAATCAATTCTCTGTCTTGCATACGAGAATGGAGTCCCTTAATGCCCAAAAGGAATTGGAAGTCTTTGTCTTCGGATAGTTCTTTTAATAAAGCATTGTATCTGCCCCGATAAATACAATTACGTAACTCTTGAGCATTAAGTTGAACAGCCCCTGTATTTAATCGTTCAAATATTTCAAATTTTACATCAGGGTGGGATTCTTTTCTGATTTCTATAATACGAATAGTGGCATTTTCAAATTTATCCTGAAGATGTTTTGGAATATCTTGAAATTTATTACCATTCTGTTCAGTTAAAATTCTTAAGCCGCTTAACCTCAGGCTATTTTCAAGAAATTTGATAAAGGCATTCAACCTCTGTTGTCCATCTATAACTGAATACTTACTATCTGATTCTTCACTTAAATAAATAACAGGTATCGGAACTTCTAACAATACAGATTCAATCAGGCGGCTTGATTTTGAATTATCCCAAACATGAAGTCTTTGAAATTCTGGCTGTAATTCTAAATTGCCTTTTTGATACTGGCGATACAATTCAAAAATACTTCTATCAGGTTTATCTGAATAAAGCCGTCGCTCTTTAGGTAGTATCTCGGTTGGTTGTTCTTCTTCCTGCTCCTCAAATTCAAGTTCTTCTTCCTTCATCAAGACTCCTTATTATGTGACTAATGGCGCATAACGGCCTCGAGCTAAGCTGCCCGGCGGAAGCGGGCAAGCCCTCCCCCACTCTACGTCACGCAGGCGGGCAGAGCAAGCAGCACTCACGGCTTAGCCCGCCGGGTAAGCTTCAGCGAGTTGTTAGGCGGCCACTGTACTCCTGCGAGATAGCGAGCGCTCTCACCTCCGGCGGGGTTCGCGAACCCTCCTCACGGGGCGTGGCGGCTCCCGTTGGGATTCGTAAGGGATTGGCGCAGCGACGCGGCTCTCGTCAACTGCCCCGAACATCTTGACTATCTGGAGGAGGATGGCCCGAAGATCGGCGGGAACATCCTCGGGGGTGAGCTCGCCAAGGATCTCGATATCAGAGAAAGACAATCCGAAGGTTTGGTCGATCTCCGTCCTTAGCGCTTTCAGGACGGACTTTGCGTCGAGCAGTTTCCAAGGGACCTCGCTTGCCGCGAGAGGTGCCATGTATGCCTCCTCGAAGTAAGCCTTGAGTTCTAGGAGGCGGGCCTCTCTGTGGTCCGCGGTGCCGCGAAGAGCGGGCTCGTGCTCGACCTCGAGCTCCGCTTGAGTCTTGACCCTCAGGGCCTCTGCCTGACCAAGCACGAAAGATGTGATCCCGGGACTAGTCAATAGGTCTGGGACTCTCTCTTTGGGATTCCGTTTCGCCCACTTCTTCATCAGTAGGCGGGACATGGCCCCGGGGTTCAGAATATACGATTCTCTATGACGACGCTCCAGGTGGAGGAGATGTCTGCCCTCGCGGGAGGCGCGTTCGTTTCTGCCTTCGATTTCTGCTTCTGTATAGAAGTCTCTGTCGGCAACAAGGTTGTATTGGATGGGGACGCCAATCAGTTGATGGAAAACGTCAATGGCCTCGAAAGGCCAGGAAGTGTTCCCTCTCGTCTCGAATACAGTGAGTCCCCTAACCGCGATCTGGAAGTCCTTGTAGATGATGGCCCCCATCGCGGATATGAACTCTGTGTAATCTTTCTCTGTGCCCTCGACGAAAAGGCATCTCCGGCTTTGGAGTGTATTCATTATCTTGGTTGGGGGCAGAGAAATGCCGCGCTCAGCCAGAAGGGGTACAAGTTCCTCGACGTTTTTGGGGCGCAGCGGCGAAGGAAACCCCCTGTCGACTAGGTGGACCGTGGCAAGGCCGGCTGCGTCTATGAACGTAGTGCTGTGAGTAGCGATGATTAGCTGGATTTCCTTCTCGTTGGCGAGCCTTCCGAGCAGCGTGAAGGCTAGACGCTGAAGATCGTCGTGTAAGTGGGAATCGGGCTCATCAAGGAGCGCGACGCGAGAGGAGTGGAGGAAAAGGAACGCGAGGAGGTTGGCGATCTGAAGGAACCCTGAGCCGGCTGAAATGAAATCGAGATTGCACTGCCCCTCTTGGTAGGTTGCGGTCAGCCATTCATCGCGGGTCTCGTCGAATGGCACATCAAGTCCCTGAAGGCGAAAGAGGCTGTTCATGATCTCCACGAATGAGGGCCAAGCCGGCGTTGGCCGGAGCCTGTAGATAAGGTTGCGTAGAACCTGGTTCTGTCGGCCCTCGGCAATAAGACGTTCCTGCGCGACCTGTCTGTAAAGCTCCTCTCGGGAGGTGATGCCTATGGTGCTGGGCACAAAGATGGGACGGAGCTCCAAGAGACGCTCGTACTGTTGTCTCTTGATTGTGGCGTCGGCTCCGTCGACCATTAGGTTCCGGCTGAACGCGGGGTAGATTGTGAATTCGAGTCGAGGAGCAGCGGTGGTCTCGATCGCAAGGCGGATCCGTGTTGGGGCATTTCCCGCGCGGATGCGCTGGTTGTGGAAGAGATCCTTCGTATTAAAATAGGGCAAGGCTCCGATCTCGGGGACCTGGGTCTTCTTGAATGTGACCTTCGTGTCTCCGATGTCGGAAGTCTGTTCTATACACCAGAAGACAAGCTGTAGAGCGTGGAAAATGGTGGTTTTCCCCGAGTTGTTGCCTCCAACTAGAAGGTTGATTGGGCCGAGGGCGATATCGTATGTGCGGAAGCCCTTCAGATTCTCTATGTGGAGCGTGTTGATCATCTCGTTATCCCCCTAGGCCTTTGAATGAGGGGTGGCCAGTGCCGCGAACCGGATTTGGCCGCCTAACAATGTTTATATTGACCCGCATAAAACTCTAAATACAGTTTCGATTGCCGCATAAGACGCCTTTAAAGAAGGCTTCACATAGGTGTAGATAATTGTGGTCATAGGTTTGTTTCCCCCCGCAAGCACAGCCGAAGATTAGATCATGAAGCCGGGAATGTCAAGATTTAGTCGAATACAAAGACCAACTACATCATCCTTCAACCCTATCTCCATTTTCCGGTGACCGAGGGCGGGCCGGATGAGGCCGGAGTCTTCGCTAACGCTCCACTCTCATGTAGCGGCATACAACGCCGTGCTTAAGTACTTCATCCCTGAATCGACTGCGATTGTGACCACCGTACGGCCAGGTCCCAGACGATCGGCTACCCGCAACGCGACCGCCACATTTGCTCCTGTGGAGGTGCCAGCAAAGATGCCTTCATCCCGGGCGAGGCGCCGGGCCGTCGCCATCGCTTCCTGAGTCGAAACCGTCTGGATCTCGTTAGCAAGTGTTTCGGTCCATAACGGTACTATGAACCCAGCGCCGGTGCCTTCGATCTTATGCGACCCGCTCGGCCTGCCCGACAGCACGGCCGACTCCTCGGGTTCTACCGCGACGATGTACACCTCTTTGTTATGGGCTCGCAGGCATGTGGAGATCCCCCGCAATGATCCGCAAGTGCCCACGCTCTGGACGAAGGCGCTCACCTGCCCGTTGGCCTGCTCCCATATCTCCTCGCCCATGCCCTCGTAGCTGGAAAGCTGATCAGTGTTGTTCAACTGGTCCGTCCAGTAGCTTCCGGGAGCGGAGGCGAGTTTCTTAGCAGTCTCGATCATCTCCAGAGTGAGAGCCTTGGTCGTCCCGCCGGTGGGGCTAGCGACAAGTGTGAGGCGGGCACCCAACGCCTTCATGTGGTCCCGTTTCTCCTTGCTGAATGCCTCCGATGTCACTATCTGAAGAGGGATGCGCTTCGCGGCGCACACGAAGGCGAGCGACACACCCGTGCTTCCACCCGTGTACTCAACCACCGAACCACCCGGCCGCAGCCGTCCAGCCGCCTCGGCCGCCTCAACCATGGCCAGCGCCATACGGTCCTTCATGCTCCCCGTCGGGTTCTCGTATTCCAGCTTGACTAGAATCCTGGAGCTCCCCTCCGGGACTATATGCTGGAGTGGAATGAGCCTAGTTTGGCCGATCAGGTTGAGTATCGTCATGCTCTTCTCTCCCTTTCCACGATGATCACTGACTTTGCCTCAGTTGGACCGCAAGGTCCCTGGCCGATGTCTTCCTAATGCTCGCGCTCACCTGCTGCTATGGAGCGCAGCGAAATAAAAGAATTCACTTGGCAACCCTGCCATAAAACATCGAACAGGTAAAGAACGCGTAATAATCTGGATGCTTCAAAATGAACTCTGGTGACTCCGGCAGGCAAAGACGCTGATACTCTGACCAGTCTTCCTGTGTCAGCTCTGATTCCACACTCGGCCAGCGCATCTCAAAGAGTGCTGTCAGAGCATTGCGGAGATCATTATTCAGCGGGGCGTAAGCGTCGCCTACAAAGGTTCGGACCGCCGGTTCCTCAAAGCCCGCGTCACGGAGCCAACCCAGCGCGCGCAAGAAGTGTCGTTCTGGTCTTTTCCCCTTAGCGAAAGGGGCAATCCCTGAAGAGGTCGCATTTAGGTGAGCCTCCAACAGGGGATATCCTGGGAGGAGTTTCTCGGAAGACCAGGCGAAGATAGCCACGCTGCCGCCAGGCTTTACCACACGCGCAAGCTCTTTCACCGCCGATAGAGGTTCTAGAGAAGCAGAATATCCCACGCAACTAGAGCTCCATGCCCAGTCGAAGGCACCGTTCTCAAAGGGAAGTCTGTCCACGTTCCCTTCCTGAAAGGATATCTGTTCCGACAAGCCGGACTTTTTTACGATTCCCTCTGCATGAAGGAGAAACTCAGGGGATATATCAAGGCCCGTGACATGTCCGGTGGGTCCCACTGCTTCTGCGAACAACAAGGCTTGAAGACCAATTCCGCATCCTGCATCCAGCCCTTGACTCCCTGATGGGATTTGAAGTGCTTGGATCGCTGAATAAACGGTTGGCTCTATTAAAGGATTGGTTACGGCCATCTTCTGTATGTAGGCATCGGCTTCAGTCATTTGATATTCTCTCTACCTTGAAAATCACCGGCCTGAACCAGTCTGTGCAGCCGGTGATGACGGTGCCGGGCTGCCTGATCCCTGGCATATTGGCTCCCATCGCAACAGTCAAGATATCTTTGCGTATATCTGCCCAAGCCGAGGCACAGAAACCATCAGGCACCACGGAGTAATCTTCAATCACAATCTCCTGGCCGTCTCTGAAACAGTCACAGAGACTCATGCCTTTGTATTCATCGTCCAAATACTCATCAATCAAATCCTGGTTGATAGTCCTCTTGAGTATAGTGATCCTGCAATTAGGCATCCCGAACGACATTTGACACGCCCTCCTTTATCTTGAATTCTTGCGATCTGTTTTGCCTGCGGGCCGCCCAACGTTGGGCGTCAGCGGTGGGCCGAAAGCCCATCCGTCTGCATGCCCTGGCTAGATTTCGCCTTTATAGACATCTCAACTATGATCGATTCTTAGAATAAGGATATCTTTGCTCAACAAAACGTAAATTGCCCTATAGTCACCTATACAAAATTTACCTAGCCCTGCAAATTGCCCTTTGAGGACTGGGTGAGACTCAGGGTTCTTTGCAAGCTTGTGTTCAATTTTATCAAGGATGCGCCAGGCCTTCGTCTTTGACAACTTTTTAAGATCGCGATGTACCGATTTCTTGTAAACAACGTTATTGGCCAAGAGACTTCCTCATCTCCTTGCCGGAAATGATAGGATCACTTTTGTCATGGAGCCGGTCGAGCGCCACCTGAAGATCTGAGAAATCTTCGATATAAAACTCCAAAGCTTTCTGGATGATGAAAGATCGAGGTCTCTCTGTCTCTTTGGCTATACAATCCAGTTGCTCAGCAAGTTCTTTGGGTAGCCTTACGGATATTGCTGTGCTCACAATACATCTCCTGTCATATACGTAATACAATGTATACAAGTGGCGATGATTTGTCATACCCTATTTTCGAAATCAAACGGTTTGCTCAGGGGCGGCGTGTTTTTTACGCCGTCCCTTGCAGCAGGGAGGTTAGGGACTTCTTGTCCGGTCTTCCATTCATCCATCAGCATTCTTTCCACAATACGGCGTTTCCTCTTTGTCTATTTTTAATTAGTAAATAAATGGCACTATCCGCTTAACCTTCCGGCTATAAGAGCGGTACTCTTCAGCAAATGCTTCGGATAGCTGGTTTTCCTCTATAGAAAGCACACGTAAGACCAGTATGAGGTAGATGACAAACAGGGCAATTACGAAAAGCGACTGTATCATAAACGCAAGGCCCAATGTCACAGACAATACACCGGCACTTAGTGGATTCCTCACCAAAGAGTATATGCCCCAGGTAACCAGCCGGTCCTGGGAGCGTGGAGCGAAGCCCCCAGGCTGAAAGGTGTTGCGCAGAGCCAGGAAGCCAAATACGATCAGCGTGGTACCGCAAATTATTAAAGCCATGCCAATAGCCTCTAACCCATAGATTAACCAAGGGATGCCTATCGCCACGCTAGTCAGGTCTAATCTTTGATACCAACCTATAATCAGCAAAACAGCAATCAAGGGGATAAACAAGATGAGTATAGCCGTGTTGAAGCAGTTCTCCACCATGACTATTTTTTGTCCTTCGGGTTTAATCTGCAGAAATCTCCCGGTGCAGGCCAACATTGCCCCACCCTGCAAGGCCAACACTACTAATAAAAATATCCCAACCCCTTGCTCACCAATAAGATGCATGAATCCTCCTTATCACCTAACGGTGCGCATCACCGGCTGGCGAGCCGAGAGCAGCGAGGCGAAGCCAGTCCGGTGCATGCGCGGGTTAGGCGTCTTTAGCGTCCGTGCGAGCTGCCTGTCAGTCGCGTTCGACATAGAGGAGCGATCCAGCGCCCTGAGCCCACCTCGAACGTTCTCAGCCATTGCCTCGGGCGGGAAACGCTACTGGCCGAAGGTGTTCCGGAAGGCGTCGGTACTGCCAATCACGTTCCGTGGCAGTGGCAGCGGCGGCGTCGGTGAAGACGGCAGCGTCAGTGGCGGCGGTGACAGCGTAGGCCGCGGCGTGACGGGCGTGACCGGCGACGTGGGCGGTTGCGGCGGCGTGACCGGCGGCACGGCCGGCAGCGCGGGTCGCAGCGTGATCGGCGTCGCGGGCGGCGGCATGGGCGGCAACTGCGGCGGCGCGCGCCTCGCTCATCGTAATCTCGCCCCGCACCCAGGCACGCCCTGCTTCGATGGCTTTTCGAGGTCGGTCGTCTTTCGGGCACTTCTCCTCGAAGCAAGAGAGCACGTGCTCGGCGCAGTCGGCGGCCCAGAGCACTAATGACCTGTGGTCCTGCGCATCGAGCCGCTTGGCGTGTTTAACCTTCATCGAGCCCCCTTCTGTCTAACGGCGGCGCATCAGCAGTGGGCAACTCGGCGACTCGTGGCCTTCGCGCTGCCCGGCTGCTGCATGCGCGTGTTGAGCGATCTATCGAATTATTCACTTTCACAAATTCTCTTCAATTCAAGAAATTCCGAATTAAATTGCTTAATTATTCCTTCTTTCATCTTTTTCCCGATGAATAAACTCATGATGTTCATCGGAAATTTCCAATGAATTAATGCTTCAACGTAAATTTTGGTCGCCTTATTTATTTTTTCAACAGAATAATTGACGTCAAAAACATGAATCTTACTTTCCAGGTGAAATCCAATAATTTTGTTTTCTACATATTTCGTGATTATTCCATGCATTTCGAGGCTTTTGCCATCTTCCTCGATTATTTCTTTAAAAGTTGTTCCAATTATTTCTGGCTTTTTGACAATAATATCTCCCCCCTTAACATTTTTCTACCATTTCATGGCTTTTTCCGGCTTTGCTATCCAGGGAAATACTATTTCTGGTGGTTTTAATATCTCGTTTTCATATGTGATTCTCATATATCATCTTCTCCATTTAGGAAATGCCGGCAATATTTCCTATACCATCCACATAAATCCGCTCGGCGGCGGGGGTTTTGGGCAGGCCGGGCATGGTCATGATGTCCCCGCACAGGACGACCACGAACCCGGCGCCCGAGCTGACCTTGCATAGCAATTTGTATCAACGCCTATTCCGTCAGGTTGAGCGCTTGGTTAGGCGGTTTGCCGGCAGGGTTGCAAGTATGACAACGAAACGACTTAAGGTCTACCAGTAAGGAAACCGCCCATGAAAAAGCCGAATCCCAGGACGGATTCACAATGCGGACACGAGTACATGATTTCCTTTTTTACTACACCAGATACCTCTTTGTGTACTTCTTCGTTGAATTCAGCAGATTCTCTTTTGGTTTTTTCCAAAGTGACCGCTTGTTTGCAATACGGACATTTTGCCATTTGTTTCTCCTTATATGGGTAGTGCTAGGTCTAACGATTTCAAACCGCCTAACGTAGCAATCAGCCGCTGGCTTTGCCGGTCGGCTACATTGCCTGGTTAGGCGTGACTCGTCTCGAATATCTTTACCTCTGCTTCGATCCGTCCCTTAAGCCGGTCCTTCTCAGTCTCAAGATCGAACCGGCCCTGCAGGTTCAGCCAGAAACGCTCGGAGAGCTTGAAGTAGCGGGAGAGGCGAAGAGCAGTGTCGGCGCTGATGGACCTCTTCCCATGGACGATTTCGTTGATCCTTCGCGGTGGGACGCTGATGTCCTTGGCCAGCCTATACTGGCTTATCCCCAGTGGAAGGAGAAAATCCTCCAGGAGAACCTCACCAGGGTGAATCGGAGTGATCTTCTTGTCTCTCATCGGTTCCTCCTCTCAGTGGTAATCCACAATCTCGACGTCAAACGCATCGCTCCCCGACCACCGAAAGCAGATCCGCCATTGGTCGTTGATTCGAATGCTGTGTTTTCCCTGCCTGTCACTAGAAAGCTTCGCCAAACGATTCCCGGGTGGAACCCTTAGGTCGTCGAACTTTTCCGCAGCATCGAGGATCAACAACTTTCGGAGTGCGACTCTCTGGATGTCCGCGGGAACGCCTGACGACTTCCTTCGAAAGAACAGCTTCTCGGTATCTTTGGACGAGAAGCTCTTTATCATGCCCTAATAGTAACGCGTGCCGTTATGGCTGTCAAGCGTTATTATTGCTTCTTCCCTGGCGAAGATTATTCCCCGTCCTGTGTGTAACTATCCCCCCGTCAACACAATCTATCATGCCGCAGCCATTTGTTGATAAAGATATTTCTGGAAACCGGCGAAGAGCGTCCCGATGTCCTCCGGCCTTCCGAGATCAGCCACGGCGTCGGCGATGGAGTCGTGGTACTTGAGCCGCAACAAGGGCGTGAGCTTCTCCTGGTCAAGCTCCTCGACGCCGACCGACACGTAATGGGATAGCACGAAATCAAGAAACGCTTGCTGTTTGGCGCCGAATCGGGCATGGATAAAAACCTTGGCATTGGCGGCACGAACCTCGCGGGTGACCGGCGGCAGGGCATAAGCCACGTGCGCCAGCACATCGAAGATGTCGCTCTTCTCGGCGTCGATGATCCTCTGCATCTCGGCCAGTTGCTCACCGCCAAAGCCTTTCTCGGCGAGGCCCTGCAGGAGCTTCTTCCGCGTCTCCGGCACGCTCCAGATGGCGCGCAATTCGGCCTCGTCCTTGAAAAACTCCGGCAGCTTGCCGAAGAGCAGTTCCATGAACTGCTGCGCGGACATCGGTGTCCCGTCAGGATGCCAGAAGGTCGTAGCCATCATGTGCTGGATGGTGCGCTCCTTCCCGTCCGCGAGCTTTATCTTGATCTTCTGGCGTTTCTCGTATTCCCCCGGTGGATCATGCACCTCACCAGGCAAACGCGATGGACGCGGCTCAAGCCTCGGCTCCTTCGGCTCCGGCTCGAGCGGCTCCCCGTCCCACTCCGGATCGTTGAAATGATGATGCGCCTGCACGAAGTCGTAGATAGTGAAGTAGTCCTTGCCGTCATAAAGCCGCGTTCCCCGTCCGATGATTTGCTTGAACTCGATGATGGAGTTGATCGGGCGCATGAGCACGATGTTGCGCACATTCCGTGCGTCCACGCCGGTGGCCAGCTTTTGCGACGTCGTCAGGATGGTCGGGATCGTCTTCTCGTTGTCCTGAAAGTCGCGCAGGTGCTGCTCGCCGAGCTCGCCGTCGTTGGCCGTGACACGCTGGCAGTAGTTCGGGTCTTTGCTGGTCTTCATCTGGTTGACGAGGTCGCGCACGGCCAGCGCATGATCCTGCCTGGCGCAAAACACCAGCGTCTTCTCCTTCTGGTTGATTTGCTCCATGAACAGCTTCACGCGGTGGGCTTCTCGTTCCTTGATCTCGATGATCTTATTGAAGTCGGTTTCCGTGTAGAGTTTTCCGGTTTCGATTTCGCCCTCGATTACCATGTCGTCGGACGTATAAACATACTCGTCGAGCGTCGTGGATATTTGCTTCACCTTGAACGGCGTGAGGAACCCGTCGTTGATGCCTTCCTTGAGCGAGTAGATGTAAACCGGCTCGCCGAAGTAGGCGTAAGTATCCACGTTGTCTTTGCGCTTGGGCGTTGCGGTGAGGCCGAGCTGAACCGCCGGGGCGAAATACTCAAGGATACCGCGCCAGTTGCTTTCGTCGTTCGCGCCGCCGCGATGGCACTCGTCGATGACAATGAAATCGAAGAAATCCGGCGAATATTCGCCGAAATAAGGCGACGGCTTGTCGTCCTTCGGTGGGCCGCTCATGAAGGTCTGGAAGATAGTGAAGAACAGACTGCCGTTCTTCGGCACTCTTCCCTTCTTGCGGATATCTTCCGGCGCGATCCGAACCAGCGCGTCTTCAGGGAAGGCCGAAAAGACGTTGTAGGCCTGGTTGGCGAGGATGTTGCGGTCGGCGAGGAACAGGATGCGCGGACGGCGCGAGGGCTCGCGGCTCAGATTCCAGCGGCTGTGGAACAGTTTCCAGGCGATCTGAAATGCGATGAAGGTCTTGCCCGTGCCGGTGGCGAGCGTGAGCAGGATGCGTTTCCGGCCCTCCGATATAGCCTCCATCACCCGCTCAACGGCGATGTCCTGATAATAGCGGCTTGGGTGCGAGCCGCCCTTGTCCTCGAACGGCACGTCGGTGAAGCGGTCGCGCCACGCGTTCTGCTCGGCAAAGATCAGATTCCAGAGTTCGTCCGGCGTGGGGTAGCGCGGCTTCTCACCTTCCTTGCCGGTTTCCATATCGATGCCGTAAACGCCCCGGCCATTGGTGGCATACGCAAAACGCACCGCCATCTTCCCTGAGTAGTTTTTTGCCTGACCGACGCCCTCGGTCAACTCTTGATCCCATGATTTGGCTTCGATCAGGGCCAGCTTGCGGTTGCGATAGACCAACACGTAATCGGCGATAAGCGGCTTGCCGCGCCGGCCGTTGCCTTCAATGCGGCCCAGGGTGATGGGATATTCGCGCAGGATCTTACTGCCCTCAATGACGCCCCATCCCGCCGCCTTCAACGCGGGGTCAATGTGTTCAGCCCTTGTTTCAGCTTCGTTCATGGCTTTCGTAAGACGTAATAACCGGTCTTTTTTCCGCCGACCTTCTCGACCAACCCTGCGTCAATCAGCGGTCGCAATAAATCCATCGCCCCTTGCCGGGACACACCCAGCGCCTTCCATATTTCTCCGGGGGCCATGCTGCCGTGATCGCGGAGCAAATTGAGGAGCTTCTCCTGCCGCGGGCGCAAGACCAGTTTCCGCACGGACTTCACCTGGAAGGTTTGCATCCTCAGCCAGGCCCGTTCGAGCGTTTGCCGAAGTCCCGCCGCACAATATTCCAGCCAGGCGGTCAGGTCTTCTCCGGACTTCCGCACACCATCGAGCGCGGCATAATACTTTGGCCGCTTTTCCCAATAATATTCGTCCACGGAAAAGATGTGATGGGTATCGAACCCCCGCCGATAGAGCTCCCACAAAGCAAGCATCCGGCCCGTGCGGCCGTTGCCGTCGGCGAACGGATGAATGGCCTCGAACCGGTAATGCAGGATGGCCGAACTGAGAACAGGTGATAGCTTTTTGGAAGCCGTGTTCCACCACTCCAGCAACTCAAACATCAACCCCGAAACGGCATCCGCCGCAGGGGGGGAATACCGCCCGACCCGCACGGAAATCGTCCGGTATTTCCCGGCCTCACCCTGATCCATCACCTCTCCGGCCAGAATCCGGTGCAGCTCCAGTATGTCCGCATGATGGAAAGTCTTTTTTGCCGCATTCCTTTCCACGTAGCGCAGTCCCGCGAAATAGTTAAGGACTTCCCGCCTAGGCCGCGTTTCCGGCGCTGAAAGTTCGCGGCCCTCCTCCAAAGCGCGGACCTGTTCGAGGGTCAGCGGGTTCCCCTCGATGGCCGTCGAGGCATGGCCATTTCGCACACGGGTGTCCTTTTGC
>Ga0315294_10001848_pt1 | contig 23287 bp, 11 predicted proteins | sample YL17G13_40_MG_FD_203626 | JGI IMG/M metagenome (GOLD analysis project Ga0315294, IMG submission 203626) | Sediment microbial communities from Yellowstone Lake, YNP, Wyoming, USA - YL17G13_40 | ecosystem: Environmental > Aquatic > Freshwater > Lake > Sediment | place: USA: Wyoming | collected...
TCTTGTTTTCGTTATGACAATACCCTTAACCATAATCACCCAGAATGTTTGGCTCACAATCAAGATCCTTGCTCCCCTACTGTACGGAGTACTTGGCCTATCCGTCGTCTATTTCGTGAGATCGTACCTATCCTGGGATGCAAAAAAGAGCGTAATTTGCTCATTGCTGTTGATGTCGCAGATTGCTGCCTTAAGGATTTCAAGGGATCTTTTTAAGAATCAATTGGCGATTTCTCTATTGTTTTTTCAATTATCTCATTTTTTCGGCAAGCCAGAAATCGAAAGCAATTGTAAGAGCCTTTGATTGAGAAAAGATAGCTGAGAAAATCATTCACATTTATAACCAGTGTCTGGCAGGTTAGAAGACTACCACTGATCGATCTAGCATGTTCGAGAAGGACGAAGAATACTTCAGTTTCTTAATCTATTAGAAAGCACGTTGCATGCTAGATAGAGACAAGCGTTGTGTCCCTTATTCGACAACTGATGCAGGCGTGTTCCTAAATGCCTCTTTTCGAGTGTTATATGATTTGGCTGCTTCTTCTGAATCACGCATCTGGTATTCTAGGCTACAGCAACATCCATGAACGAAGTCGAACCAGAAGCACGAAGCTGGGACTAGAAACGAATTTAAGAACAAACTGCGCGCAAGGTTGGCTACAGAAATCATAATATACTACTTGGAATGATGAGCAAATTATGCCTGAAAGAACGCCAGAAAAGCTTTTTTCGCTCAGAAATTCGTTGAATCTAATAATAGTGATCATGGGGAACCTCTCTTTGTTTCTACCAGTTCATTTGTCAATGATCTTTGGCTTGCTTTTCATAGCTTTTCTTCCCGGGTTCTTGATTTTGAGGTATCTTCTCAATCTTGACTTGGAACCGTTGGAGAATATTGCTTTCTCCTATTTTGCGAGCATGATTGCGTTGACGATTTGCATTATGCCTCTTGATTTCGTCTTCAGCTTTGACGTGCGCATTGCCGCTCTAGTATTCGTAGATCTCCTGTTTGTGGCAACGATGATAGTCCACGCTCAAACTCGTAACTCATCTCCAAGTAACACCAGAAAATCGCTGAAGCATTCTAAGACTATTGGCGTTTTCGCCATCTTTGTCTTCCTACTGAACCTTACTTGCAATGTCGTCAACAAGATAAAATCTGACGGATCACTATTCATTGATTGGGATCACGGTATATACCTCGCTTTGATAAATGCTTTGAGCGGAGGAATACCTGCCATGGATCCTCTTCGGAGTAATCTAAGAATCCAACCTGAGATGGGCTTTTTTCCACAGTTCTATTTTTATGGCACTCTTCTGGGCTTCACGAAAGTCTCTGTGTTCCCCCTCATCCTTTTTGTAAACGCCCTCACGCATTGTTTGTTCACGGTCCTAGTCTACTATGCAGTGTTGAGGTTTTTCCACAAACACGATGCCGCCGTGTTTTCTTCAGTTTTTTTATCGTTGGGTTCTGAGCTCTACTGGATTGTGCAGAGTCTTGGACTAGTTTTCCCAGCAGGGTATTTCATTCCCTTTAGCTTGTATCGTGGAACGGGTGTTCCGTTTGCACGAGTGGATAGCTCTGTCAACGTACCCTCCGTCGGCATAGAATCCATTGCAAAGGGTTTTCATCACCTGCCATCATTGGCCTTCTGCATTCTTTTCATAAGCTTCTTATCTATTTTTCTAGAGCGAAAGAAAATCAGATATCTGCTGGCAGCTCTTGTTTGCCTCCTTCCTATGCTACCTTCTCAGCCTTTGGTTTTCTTGTTCTTTGTTACGAGCTTCATACCACTATTCCCTTTGGTGCTACTTTGGCAAAGAAGCGAAGCAAAGAGAATATTACCTCTTTTTGTCTTTGGCGCATTATCAGTCGCCGGTTGGTTTTTTGCGATGAATGCAATCGCGTCGGAACCTTTTATGATATACCTGAGATACTACCCAATGTGGAAAAGCCTAACTTGCCTTTTTCTGTATCTTGGAGCGCCATTCGCTCTTGGTATTCTGGGCTTTAGACTGGTCAATACTAAGAATAGAGTTATAACTCTTCTACTTTTGTCATGGATATTGACTTGTGCGTTCTTCATCTTTTTCACAGATCTCTTTCATCTGATTGAGATGGGAAGTTGGCATGGTTATTACGTGTATTTTTCTATTCAGGTTCCATGGCTGATGTTTGCAGGGATAGGCATGAGTGAGCTTCGGAGAAAAGCCTTCGCCACCAACTTGACCCATAGAAACCCCTTGAGAAAGAAGTTAACTAGCGTCGGGTTGAGTTTTTTGATTGTTGTTCCTATTGTGATGATCGGACTAGTTTCTCAGTATCAATACATCAATAGTTGGGTTACTCAGAACGATCCCTACTATAGTTATTGGGGGATAAATATCTCTCGACTTGAACTCGACGCTTATGAGTGGATAAGAGTCAATACGCCAAAAAACGCCGTCTTCCTTGTTAATCCGGATAACTGGATGCTTGCCTGCTTCACCGAAAGACGCGTTATTACAACAGACAGAGGAATACCTCAGAGCGATGAAAGGATCTTGGACGTGAGAACGGCTTTCACTTCAAGTAGTCTTAGGGACACCGTATCCGTGTTGTCTAAATACAATGCTAGCTACGTCTTCCTTTCTAGCGTGGAGAACAAGATATATGAGACGCAATTGTGTAAATTCTTTGCTTTTACCAGGAATTTCGAGTTGAGGTTTTCCAACGAAGAGGTCAACATAGTTGAGGTTGTGTCATTGGAATTGCCGTCTGTTGTTGCTACAAGTCTTACCGTGAGCGCAGACAACTCGTCGAAGTCTGTGAATCAATCAATAAGAGTGTCAGGTACACTTCTGAGGAATGACACCGTAGGCATGCCCAACATGACAGTGATCATTGAGCAGTTTCCTCCGTATCAGTTGACCAAAGGGCTCAAGCTGCTATTAGACGAGGGTTCGGGTACCATATGCTATGACACTTCGGGAAACGGAAACAAAGGTTTAATCTCAGGTGCAAGCTGGGTCGAAGGCAAATCAGGCTATGCTTTGGATTTCGATGGTACAACTGACTATGTTGAAGTCGGAAATTCAACCACGCTTTCCCCTGTAAGCGAGATCAGGATTGACCTTTGGCTAAAGATCGGCCAAAATGGTGATTTCAAGCGGGTACTTACAAAATCCAAATATCCCGCATCGGATTATGGCCTGGTAACATATGGTCGATCCGGTCGATCCCTATACTTCTTTGTGAGAATAAATAATACCGAATACCAGAGTCCACTGAGTAAGAATTTGGAGATGGACAGATGGTACCACATATTATGTACATACAGAAATGGCGACAAAGTTCGTCTCTACGTCGATAACGAAGAGCAAGGAAACGGAACAAGCGCTTCTGGATTGATAGACGATCATTCTGGATCTTTGTTCATAGGGGGCATGGATGGCGACTTCTTCAATGGAACCATTGATGAACTCAAAATCTCCACTGAAGCGTCTACCAAAATGAGCACAAACACGGATGCAGAAGGCAACTATGCTTTTCTGGTTGAAAGTCAAATTCCTGGGTCAGCAACTTTTAGAGTTTGGTTCGGTGGAAAAACAACGATGAACGAGGAGATCCTTGAATGCTCGTCTCCGGAGACAACCTTGACATGGACTGAAACAGGCACAACACCAATGGAGGAAAAGAAAGCGTTTGGAAAGAGTAACACATAATGGCCATCTGCAGACCATTACTGACGACAATTGCAGAAAATTACGATGAGGAAATCTAACCACTGGTGGACATGAGGTCACAAGTTTGGGAGAATGCTTTCTCAACAAGCGGAATCGATTGTACATCATAGTATTTATTCTCTTCGTAGCCATAAGAGGAATACCTGAAATCCAAACTGGAAGTCTTCCTGCAGGATGGGACACTACTAACTACTATGCCCCATGGACCATGGCCTACATCAAACATGGCATATTGAACCAGCATTTTGTCGCCGCTCCTCCCATGGTTTTCTGCCTGATATTATTGACAAACTCGTTCACAAACAACATATGGTTTACGTTGAAGCTGTTTTCTCCGGTTCTCTACGGTTTTCTAGGCGTATCGGTCCTTTATTTTGTGCTAAATTACCTCCAATGGGGACAAAGAAAGTCAATAATGTGCTTGATGTTGCTGATGTTTCAACCCACTGCACTCAGAATCTCATGGGACTTGCTCAAGAATGAATTAGCACTTGCCTTCCTCTTCCTTCAATTATCCCTCACTTATTCATCAAGAAAGAAGAATGACCAGAAAACTATTATTCTCATGACCGCATTTTCATTGCTGATAGTTCTTTCGCATCAATACGTATCGATAATCTATTTCGCCATTTTGGCGAGCATCCTCATAGACAAAAACAATACGAGGTCCTTCAAAAAGCACGTTGCAATCGTGAATATTCCTGCGCTGGCGTTGTTTATGGTCATTTTCTGCATCTACATAGGGTGGTTGCAACCTCTGACATCATTCAATGGAGAGACAGACTGGTTCTTCAAAACAGTTCATTATACTGATCTCCCTGCGTTCTCAATTAGTACCAATTACATATCCATGTTTGGTTCCTACCAGGGCTTTCTCACAATGACGATGAAGTTGTTCTTCCTGCAATATATTTTTGCGTTACCGTTGATTCCTTTCGGTTTCTGGAATGACCGTTGTCTGACTCCGTTTCTTGCCATAACCTTTGTCGGTTCTTTTCTTCCTGTTCTAACCCCAAGCTTCGGGATTCCAGACTGGGATCGGTGGATGTTCATGCTTGTCTATCCATTCGTGTTTTACTCAGCTAACGCAATTACGAAGCTACTAAGTGCCCATGCTGAGGGTGGACGTAATGGCCCAAGACTTGGAGCAGTCCCCAAGCTGTCTAAGTCGATGATTAAGAAAACACTGGGCCTCGTTTACATCGCATTCATAGTAGTCTTCGGAATCAACTATGTTGTAGGGAATGTTTCATTCTTTTACAACCCTATTCTAGGCTACATCCCATTGTCAATGTCCCACAAACCCTTATCCTCACAAGAAGCTCACGATATAATCACTAACATAAACTGGTTGAACGCGCAGAACCTGGATCACTCAACAAATGCATCTTCTATCACTCATTCATCTCAAACAGAGAATGAGTCTCCAACATGTTTAATCTGTGAATACAAGAATCATGGGTTCGTCCGCGTTTATCTCGACGAAAGAATCGAAATCGTAGCATTCAACAAAGATCTAAATACTGCGTTGAACTTTGCTCGGAGCAAGTCGTATTTCAGGATCTTTCTGCTCCTAACTACTGAACCATTTGTCCGAGAGTACAAGACCGTCAATGAAATGCCTACATACTCCCTTTTTATGTTAGAGGATGCGCCCACCTTCAAAACTGTCACCATCAAACTTGATGGCTCAATAGATCCGCCTACCGCGCCCATAAGACGGAATGGTAGCATCTATACTTTGACCAGCAGCTTCAGGACTGATGTTGACGGAATAACAATCGGGTTGGATGATATCACGTTGGATGGAGGAGGGTATGTGCTTCAAGGCAAAGGAACTGGAACTGGGATAGATCTTTCAGAAAGGAGAAACGTAACGATCAAGAACATAAGAGTCAAATCGTTCCTTCACGGGTTCAGGCTTTTTTCATCTCTATCTAACAGAATATCGGGAAACAACGTAACTCAGAATGCTGTTGCAATCTATGCTTACAACTCTTCAAGCAACACAATAGTCTCAAATACTATAACAAACAATTGGGGAGGTGTCTATCTATACTCTCGTTCGGACGGTAACAATATAACAGAAAACCTGATTTCTGACAACTTCGGGGCAATCTATGTCTGGGAATCTTCCAACAACACTGTGCTTGGAAATCATATATTCTCAAACAACGAGTACGGCATCTGTCTTGACAGGTCCTTGGCAAATAGTCTACTACGCAACAGGGTAGAGAATAACAAGGTTGGTGTCTGGCTTAAACCATATTCCTTCGGCAACATTATCTTTCATAACTGCTTCATGAATAATACTAGCCACGCCCGGGTGGAAAATACAACCAGCATTTGGGACGAAGGTTATCCCTCGGGAGGCAACTATTGGAGTGGCTACGCCGGGGTAGATTTAAACAATGATAGTATAGGTGATACTCCTTTCTTGATAGATGCAGACAATGCAGACAAATATCCACTGATGAGCTACTGCTGCAGCAATCTCAACGTCCAACCTGTCGATCAACAGCATAGCCTCCATTCCAAGCTAAAGCTTATACCAAAAAAATCCTAGATAATGAAAGCGACTATTGATGTGATGTTTAACTGGGGGTATTCACGAACATATCGCAGTCAAATCTCAGGTGATCGCTATTGAACCGACGATATATTTCATACATGTGTGTTTTCACCGTTTTCACCGTCTTTCGAGGTATTGCCGAATTGCTTGCAGGGGATCTGCCCGTAGGTTGGGATTCGATAAACTATTATGCTCCTTGGACAATCACGTATGCACAACATGGCGTGTTGAATCAGAACTTTCTGGCGGCGCCTCCATTCGTTTTCATCTTCACAATCCCGCTATACCTGCTTACCTCCAACATATGGCTAGTAATGAAGGTCCTTGCTCCAGCGCTGTATGGCGTCGTTGGAGTCTCTGTATTCTTTTTCTCTCGTTCCTATCTGTCATGGAGCATGAAAAAATCATCATTCTGCGCTATGCTGTTGATGTTTCAGTTGGCCGCGATGAGAATTGGGTGGGATCTTTTCAAGAATGAACTGGCAATTGTTCTGTTGTTCTTCATGTTACCAGTGATAGATCTGGCTAGCAAAAAGTTCAGCGGAAAGCTTGCCTTTCTGATCGTTGGTTTGTCTCTACTCATGGTTCTTTCTCACCAATACGTGGCTGTAATATACTTCCTCATTCTCTTGGCGGTTATAATAGACAAAACAAGAACGATGGCTTTCAAGAAGCGCTTTGCTGCACTGAACGTACCTGCCTTGGCTCTCTTTGTTGTTATCGTAGGAATTTATGCGGGATGGGCTATGCCTTTAGTTCCAGCAGAAGCCGAAGCAATCTACCCATTTCGAGCGGTTTACTACTATGATTTCCCAAGTTTCTCTTTCTTTCAAAACTACTTGGCTGGCGGTTCTTACTTAGCCCTCTTCACGGATACTTTGACCTTGTTTTTCCTTCTGTATGCGGTGGTCTTGCCGTTTGCCATTCTTGGCTTCTGGCATGACAGGTTCCTGACGCCGATACTGTCCTTTCTGTTGATCGGGTCTTTTCTCCCTTTGATGAGTCCAAGCTTCGCCATGTCTGGGTCTGATAGATGGATGTTCATGCTGATTTATGTCTTCGCTTTCTACGCAGTAAACGGTGTTTCCAAGCTAAACCAACGATCCAAAACGTTGTTGAGTTACAACAACAAGCTTGTGAGGTTTCGTAGAGTAACTCGTTGTATTTACGCAAGGAAGTTAGAGATAACTTACCTACTGCTCCTTGCTCTTTTCTCAATTAGCTATGAATTTGGAATGTTGCATCAACTCTATGAACCAATCCAAGGATACATCCCTAGTCGATACTCACAAACGATTATCTCATCAACTGACATGAAAGAAATGACAACTAACATTGAATGGTTAAACAGTCAATACCACGACAATTTAACATTAGATTTCTTTGACCATTTCGAAAGCCTCAATCCAAATTGGGAGTACAATAGCAGCAACAATCTGACTTTGGAAAACTCCATAGTCACGTTGAACGTATCCGCGAATGGAGGCAGTTCATTATCAAGGAACTTCGGCCTTGATTATTTTGGAAGCGTCGAAGTCAAATTCAGAGTCAACAACATATCCACTGAGTCAAAGGCCCACGCGATTCTTGCGGTTCGTAGATCAAATGGGCATGGTGGAGGCATTGTGTTTGCAGGTGAGTCTCTAGATTTTTGGAATTCCGAAAGCATGCTCTCACATGTCCTTGTTCCCCTTGACGAGGACTGGCACATAGTGAAAGTGATATGCAATGAAACGGGGAGAACAATATTCGTAGATGGACTTGAAAAGTCATATGACGAAAAGAAGGAGCCTTTTGGCAGGTTAATCCTTGGCTCAAGATCAGGTTCTCACGAAGGATCAGGATCTTTAAGCATCGATTACGTGTCTGTCTACGGATACTCTAGACCATGTCTTGTGACTTTTTTCAGAGAACTCGGAACAGCTTGGATTAATCTTGATGAAAGGTTTGAGATCGTAACATATGTTCAGGATCTAGGTGGAGCACTAAGATACGCGGGCAGCAAATATTTCACCCATGTCTTTCTGATGTTGCCTACAAATCCTTTCAAAAGCAAGTTTACTCTGGCTCATGAGATGCCTCACTATTCTATGTTCAGCATTGATTCTGACAACCTCTGCGAAGATGTCATGTACGTAGAGGCTGCGGTTAATAAGCCTCAGTCTGGGGGTTCTTGGGTTAGTGTTAGTGATGATTTTTCTTGGTCTGGTTTGGTTATGAAGGCCGCAAGTTCTTCCTTGAATGATGACACTCTCTTCGGTCCATACATCGACCATGAATGGACTGGGGATAATATGCAAGACAGATTATATGTGGTCACGTTCAGACTCAAAGTTTCGTCAGAGAGAGTGACGAGTGATGTGGTCAGCGTTGATGTGTGCTATAACGAAGGAACTGTTCTCAGGTCTATGACCCTTAGGTCTAGTGATTTTGCGTCTTCAGACGATTGGCAAGATTTTCAGCTAACTTTCGCTGTGCCCAATTCTCTAACTCATGCTTTGGAGTTCAAAGTTAAGAATCTCAATAATGGCGTAGCAGATGTTTTTGTTGATCGTATCTCAATCTGCGAAGCTTGGGATGCCTCTATTGTTTATGCAGAGGCTGCGGTTAATAAGCCTCAGTCTGGGGGTTCTTGGGTTAGTGTTAGTGATGATTTTTCTTGGTCTGGTGTGGTTATGAAGGCTTCTGCTTCTTCCCTGAACGATGACACTCTCTTCGGCCCATACATCGACAGAGAATTGCACGGAAAGAGCATCTTGGGAAAGCAATACGTCGCTACATTTAGGCTCAAAGCCTCTTCCAATCAACTGACAAGCGACGTTCTTTATGTCGACGTTAGTTATGACCTTGGCCGTGTCTTAAACTCATCACTCATCAAGGCCAGCGATTTCTCATCTCCAAATGGTTGGCAAGACTTCCAGTTAGCGTTCTCAGTCCCTAGCTCTCTGAACTATGGTTTGGAGTTACGCATCAAGAATCTTAACAATGGGGTAGCTGACGTCTTCGTGGACTACGTTAGTGTCAAATCTGGATGAGGTGCTGATTTCGGTCGGACACGCGTTCAAAATTGTGTCTTTAATCATGTTGATAAGTCATTATTCCTCAATATTGCAATCCAAGGTCCAGCATTCATAATGTAGTTGCACGTGCCAATATTCACTAATTCATCGTCTTTCTCAACGTAGTGATCACAGAAGCCGTATTTTACTATGCATTGATCGTAGCGATCTATCTGCTCCTGTATGAAAGACGAGTTGAAGCCAAACTTCCTGAGCGTCTGCAGGTAAAGCATTACTTGACCCAACTTGTATGCATAATCACCGTCACTGGTCTTCTCGTTCTCGTCATACATTTGATACTGCCAGAACCTTCCGCAGCGTTCTTTTTCCTTTCTTAACGCTTGGAACATGGCTTGTTGAACATCGTTTGGCAGAACATCGTAAATGACTCCCCACAATTGCTCCGTGCCATAATGGACGTGTTGCCTTCCTTCAGGGTCTATCCAATCTATGAAGAATCCCTTATCGTTCTGCCACAGTTTGCTGATCAATTGCCTAGTCACATAAGCAAATTCATCACTAATACTTATCCCATACAGATACTCCAAAGCCTTCAAACTTATCAGGTAGTATATTGTCATATCGGCTATGTAGCCAGACTTGAGCACGTAGTCAGGTTGCAAAGGAACCTCTCTTGTGTCATAATATACCCCTTCTGCCATGTAGTTGTCGTGGATAAACCTGTGATTTCTTAGAACCACGTCCTTCCAACCATTCGCGCTGCTAAAATCTTTTGTCACTCTTACATAGTCGAAAACCATTATGTTAAAGTAAAGAGCGCCGTAGCTTCTGTTGTCCACCCAGTCGGTGCAGCCATATAACGATCTTATGTCGAAATAAACAGGTGTGCAAGATAGAAATCTGATCTTTCTTGTCGCTTCTGCAAGAGTGTTCAATGCAAGTCTCAAGAACTGATAGTCGTAGAATCCATAATGCATGAGAAAAACGTCATCTAACCAAGTTTTGTAAAATTGTTTCTTTTTGTCCCAATTGTCAAGCTGCTTAGCACCAGAATTGAACTCGCTCACCCAATGGTAGTAACTGTTTTTTCCGGATTGGCCTCTAGAATAAATGATAACCCGGCGCGCCTTCATCTCCGTTCCTTTTCCCACAGGCAAAAACTGTTCTCCAAGATTACCAGAGAGGCCTGCGTGTGAAACGCAAGTCGTTGGTATTAGAGACCCATATACACCTACTGACTGGACTATCTGAGCTGACAGCAACATGCTTGGCAGCAACAACGCAAGCACAATCGCGAAAATGGGTTTCTCCATCTGGCTATCTCCTAGATCGCTCAATGATTCACGTTATTCTTCGTCGCTGACTTCAGCAACACATCCTCCAATTGAAAAGCCAAGACCCTCCAATCGTATTTCTCAACGCATTTCTGAGCGTTTGTGCTCAGTTTTGTCTGCAACTCCCGTGAGTCGAGGACGGCTTCCACGGCATCAACCCATTCTTCAGGTTTGCCGGGATCAACGAGTAGACCATCATGGCCATCTTCGATGACTTCTCTAATTCCACTTACTCTACTTGCAACTACAGGTTTTCCCATAGCTAAAGCTTCAAACAGCTTCAATGGACTAGCTGCATGAGAAACTTCACTTTCAGGAAATGGCACAAGGACAACATCGGCTACCGAGATCACCTCTGGAACCTTGTCGTGTGGGACTTCACTGATCAACACAGTGTTGCCGGGAAACTTTACCTCTTTGTGTCCTCCGCCCACTAACAGGAGTCTTATATTTGGTCGTTTTTGTTCGAGAACAACGCCCACTTCCCTGAGAATATTGGTCCCGGCCCATTCGTCGAAACGTCCAAAATAAAGGCAAACTTCCCTTTTGGTTAAGCCAAGCATGGTTCCGAAATCCGATCTGACATCCTTGTTGAAGATCTGGAGATCCACACCATTAGGGATAACGAAGACTCTCTCACTTCTTGCACCACGCTTTAACGCATAGTTCTTGATATAGTTAGTTGGCGCAACAACAACATCCGAGTTTTTGACTATGAGATCTTGAATCCGTATGATTAGCTTGCCCAAAATGCTTGACTTCCTCATGTTCAACAAATCTAATGTGTATTGAGCTATTAGATCATTGAAGTCAACTACGCTTGATCTTCGCAAGGATTTGGCTGCCAGAAATCCTAGTATTCCTGTATAAACGCTTGGATAGTTAAGCATAATGACGTGTGGGTTGATCTTTTTCAACGCATTGATGGTTTTGAAAGCGAGAAACATCATGCTGAAAACATAGGCCAGCGCAATCGATTTTTTCCACAACATCCTCAGAACACTTGGAATCTCAACGTAGTGCCCAATAATGCCCCCGTGGACAAACAAATCTCGCACGCTCGTCGATGCATTAGGGTTCTTAGGTTGTATCATTCCATTCAATTCACGAAAGGAAGGAACGCACACAAAACTTATCTCATGTTTCTTGGCCAACGGCTTCATCAGTTCATATATTCTTCGGTCACTACCCATTCTGGGCGGAAAATGCTCAACAAACACCGCAATTCTCAGATGACCACACTTGGCCAAAGCCTTCAAACACATCAGATTGTCACGTCTGCAGAAACAATACGTGTTCCGCATTTATTATAATACTTTCTACGGAATGGAAAAGACGGTTCAATCTAGAATTGCTTTTCTTCGCTGGATCCACTTGTATGCTACCATAAGATTTCGAATTGTAGAGAAAGTCTCATATACCGACACATACAACACCTTCACGACATTATGCAAGGTTACAGAAAAATGCCAGAACTTTGTAGCAAAGACCACAGCGATACTATTGACACAGCGATAATCCTGCCAACTTACTGTGAAGCCGAAAATGTTGAAAACTTGATCAGCACGATTGAACGCTTGGGAATTAATCCTGCAATATTGGTGGTTGACGATTCAAGCCCGGACGAGACGGGAAACATAGTTCGCAAGCTGCAGGAAGTGTACCCTAACATAACATTGCTGAATAGACCTCGCAAGGCTGGTCTTGGCACAGCCATTACAGATGGCTTTCGCTTCCTATTATCTCAGCCTAACACTCCTGATTACGTCATTTTAATGGACGCCGACTATTCGCACAACCCAGAAGACATTCCCAGATTACTGGCACAAGCAAAAAAAGGCAATGACATAGTTGTTGGAAGCAGATACTGTGAAGGCGGAAAAGTCAAAGGCTGGAACCTAAAACGCCAAGTAATAAGCAAGATTGCCAACAAGATTACAGCCAAAATAGTCGCGTTGCCAATCAGCGACTTCACAAGCGGCTTCAGATGCTATTCCAGACAGTTCATCCAGAAAGTGTTGCCCAGCTTGCACAGTCAAACGTATGAGATTCAGATAGAGACGCTGAGGCAAGCAAGCATGTGGAGAGCCAGAGTATCAGAAATGCCTATCACGTTCACTAACAGGAAAAAAGGCAAGTCCAAGCTGACCAGAAATGAGATAACAGGCTTTATTTTGTACGTGCTGAAAGTCGCACTTAGAAAATAGTTTCTTCACCTGACATTGTGCTAACTGATACTCGTTTGCGTCCGAAGGTCTAGCTAGATTCCTTATTCAAGTGAACAGTCTTGACTGCGAGACGTTGCGAAATCGCCCCTCACCAGCCGCAAACCTATTGTGAAGAAACCTCATTGTCCTAAAGGACATCACATTGCCCTTTTCCATCAGGCGTCATGAAATGGAAAACCTTTTAAATGTAAGCTGTAACACTATAAAAAGAACGATATAAAATTGAGGAATAGAAAAATGAAAAAATCTTTAATTGCGATAATGACAACAATGGTGATTTTACTATCCTTCCTAGGATCAGCATTCCTAGTAAACAAAGCAGCAGCAGCAGACCCATCATCGTGGTACAAAATCTCAAACGGCGTTCTCACCTCTGACTACTACTCACTATATCCATACGCAGCCAACAGCCTTGACATAGGCGTCTCAAAATTCGGTGAACTGATCAGTGACAACGGAGCTGTTAGCGTAGGCCTACAATATCCAGGTTACGACGTTGTAGGAACATATGACCAAAAGCTAGAGACTTCACGCGACCCCTTCGCAAATGAAGGTGTCGAGAAGAAACTGTGGCTGAACGGATGGGTATTGGAAGCACGCTACACACACAGGACATTAAGAGACAGAAAAATACTCGCAATGGCTATGTACGCTGACATGGCAGTTAACGGAGGAGACTGGATTACAGGATTCCCATATGACGATCTTTCTAGAAGCCCACACGGCGGAAGAAAGACAACAGGATACGCAACCACAGACCCGCTGCTAGTGCTCTATGACGGACCAAGACGCTACATAGCGCTCTCTGTAACACACATCTACGACTGGATCGATGACAACGACAACGGCGTCGTTAACCACCCAGACGAAACATGGCCTGTTCTTGACATAAGAATCACATTCATATTCGAAAAAGTCAAGAAGCAAGTCATAATACTGAAGGACATAAAACTCTTAATGAGCGGCAAGGAACTGGCTTCACCAGTTGACATTCAATTCAGTGACAGAGAAGAATGGGACCTTGGACCATCACCAGAATGGCCAAGCTACGCACACTTCTACCACCAACAACTAACCACATGCTATGGTCCAGAATGGCACCTAGCAACAGGCATACTGCGCGAATATGAATACAAAGGACCAGGCAACATAAATTCAGTGGCAGTAACAGACAGCCGAGACCCGTACGGTCCACCAATAGCCACTGGCTCAGTAAGAGTATACGTTAACGGCGTATTCAAGGAAGAAGGCCTGGACTACAGCATTGACTATCAAACAGGAACGATCACATGGCACATAGCTCGTCCAACCAGCGATGACGAAGTAATAGTAATCTACAAGCTTCACAAGTACGACATGGAAACCGATGCGCCATTCACTGGCGTTCCACACTTGTACGATGTAGCCCAAATAATCAGCGCTGACGTGGACGCAAATGGTGACCCTGATCCCCAATACGTAGGCTGGAAAGCCTTCTGGCCAGTACTCTCCGACTACACAGTAGACGGATGGACAAATTCACTCAAACCCTTGCTAAACGTAAGCCAACCCGACTTCTTAGCGGGCGAGCCTGACATTCCATTCACAATAGGCGAATGGGACTTCATGCTCGGCAAAGGATACCCACTGCAGTTCAGAGGAGTCGAAGTTGTCGGACTGACCGACTACCACGACGCGAACGACGTCCAAATGTATGGCTATAACGTGCTTGACAGAGAAGTAATGTACCAACTCAACGAAGTGTTCAACCCGTGGGACTTGGTGACAGCAGTTCACAAGCCAACCGCAAGATGGGTTGAATTCACAGACTACATAGACGCCGATGGCATACTAGGCGATGACTACTGGGTAACCGACGTGGAAAACGTGCCGGTAATAGTCCGAGCAGATCCGTACACCACCTATGTGCAGATTGGCCCCAATGAGTGGATTCCAGATCCAACAGAATGGGATCAATATGCAGTCTTCTCAGAGCAAATCATAAACCTGGATACAGGAGCACTTCTGGAACGGAATTGGGATTATGACATTTGGCAACAAGCAGACGGCACGGCATACATACACTTCTACGTAAGCGGAGACTTCAAGATACTCTACTCAACAACGGGCATGTACCAAACAACAGTGGATAACTCGGACAACGATGGAATTAGAGGACTTGCAGATGGCGACATGGACATATGGGTAAATGGTGCCGATTGGAACGCTCCGATTGAATTCTACATAGAAACACCGGAACCTACACAATCATGGAAGACAGCCACACTGAAAATCAGAAACTGGGACGTTAATCTTGGTTCAGGCGAATTGGACGCGGTATACATGAACGGTCTCTACGTAGGAACACTTCAAGGCGATGGCGACCCAATCTACTACTTCGGAGAAGAAACCTATGGACGATGGACAATCTCAGAATTCGAATTTCCAGGCTGGTTCCTGCGCGCAGACGGATTGCAGTACGTGCAAATCTTCGTCAGCACAAGCACCTCCCAACCTATACCTAGCGAGATTGACCCATACGACGATACAACATGGCCAGTCACCACTAACAACTGGATGGTTGAAGTGGACTGGGGCAGAATAGTGTTCACATACGACGAGAACATTCCAATGCCACGCTACGAATGGATAATAGTTGGCCGCCAAGCCCACAGCGTTGACTCAATGGGTTCAGCCCTAGTGGCTGCAGCCTTCAAAGACAAAGAAGTCGAAATAGGCAACGCTGGAATGGACATGGCGTACATGGAAACCGGAGTAACCACGCCAAACACGCCATACGTTATGAACATGTTCACCGGAACAGTCCCTGGCAACTGGGCAAACTACAAAGACACAAAGGGCAGAACAGCACTCGTGGACGACTGGTGCCACACTTGGCCAGTTTCAAGCTCAAACATGATAGTGATGGGCGGTCCACTCGCAAACCTGCTAGCCCTATACTTCAACGACTTCACTGACGGCTTCTACGGCATCAACACCGCAGCCGAACCTTACACGCCATACGCGCCATGGCAAGGAAAACTTGCCGCAATTCCATGCTGGAACAAGAACGCATACGGAGCAAGCGCTAACGTAGGCTACGGGCTGATCTCAACATACTTGGACATCAACGGAACAGCAGGCTTCATAATCTACGGCCTTTACGGCAGAGACACGTTCTACGCTAGCTACTGGTTCCACCACTTCGGCGGCATACACTATCTACAAACACTGAACCCGTGCGTAACAAGCTTAATCCTAAAGATAGACTACACGAGCGATGCTAAGCACCCTGCATTCACGATAGTAGAACACCTAGGTGTAATAAGCGAGAAATACACGCAACACGACCCATAAACTATTTCCCCACTCTTTTTATCTCCCCGAATTTTTTTGGGACTGAAGTTTAGGTCATAGTCTATTGTTAAGACGCTGAAGACCAAGAACCCCAGCGGAAGAGCGAGAACACCATTTCAGCTTCAAAGGCGGTGCAGGCCAGAGGCAAATGAGCAACCCGGGTGCGAAGACTGCGTGTTTCCTGAATGAGTTTATGCAGAATCGGAGAGCTCTAGGAAGGAAGAGAAAAGCTCTCGCTCTAAGAAATTGACAAGCTTTCCATGCTGACCTAAGACGTGAAGCTTCAATGATATAGTGGGTACCGAGCAACTTTGCATGGATCTGAACAGATAGAATGGATGATCGCTATCTCGAACTTGGTACGTGATAAGACAGATATACTGGTTTTTCGAGAAATATCTTCAAAAGATGTTGAAGGGTAGGCGAGAAGCGTTTTGAAGAGGCTGATAATGTTTCATGACGCGTTTGGGACTTATCTAGATCGAGTGATTAGCTTTGCTGATAGAAGAGCTGACAGGATCATACTACTTTTCATAACTGTCTACGCGATCGTGTTCTCGGCCTATACTGTTCTTATGCACTATGCTTTTAAGACCTATGCATGGGATCTAGGGATTTTTACACAGTCGTTATGGACTACGGTTAACACTGGGCGACCCTTTCACTACACGATCGAGACATTCGTAAATCCAAGTCAGAACTTCTTCGGCACGCACTTCTCACCTATATTGTTCCTGGTCGTGCCCGTGTACGCGGCGTTCCAGTCTCCACTGACCTTGCTCGCCTTCCAGTCCCTGATAATCAGTCTTGCTGCCCTTCCGATATACTGGATTGGGCGTGACAAGCTTCACAGCAAGGTTTGGGGGTTGGTCTTCTCCTCTGCCTTTCTTTTGCATCCAGGCATTCATAGCATGAACTGTTTTGATTTTCATGTTCAAGCGTTCATCCCTTTGTTCTTTACTATGGCGTTCTACTACCTAAACAGTCAGAAATGGTTGCGAGGCATAATGTTTGCTGTATTGACTCTTGCCACCATAGAGTTTGCTCCTGTTTTGGTTTTGGCTCTTGCAGTGTACCTGTTCTTAAGACTAGCATTCCGCAGGGCGCAACTCAGTCGCATGATGACTCTTAAGAAAATGGGCATCTTGATTGGTCTCGCCGTCAGCAGTGTTCTATGGTTCCTGATATCTTTCCAAGTAATGTACAACATCAACCCTTTGAAGTCAGTTGGTCTTCCGGGAAATTGGGATCTCTGGGGTCGAAGTATGAGTGAAGTCATTCTTAATGTGATCAGGAATCCCGTAATGGCCCTAGGCCTGCTGGTTAACCCAATTGACAAAGTCTACTATGTTTTCTCCACCATGACTCCAGTATTTTTCCTGTCTTTTTTGGCCCCTTTTGAGTTTTCACTCGTTATACCGTGGCTTTTTGCGGCGCTGCTGTCACAATACTCTCCTTATTATCAGTACTACTACCAGTATTTCGGGTTGATGGCGGGTCAAATATTCATTGCTGCAATCTATGGTGCAAGAAACTTGCTTAGACCTCCAAACGCTAGTTTGAATATGCGAGCGATTTCAGGCATTGAGAAGAAGCTTATGTTGTTTGTCGTACTGCTCAGTATTATATCCGCACTTGCCATTAGTCCGTTGGGGCTTCCCTCGTTGACTACAAGACGTATAGATATGAACCCACATATACAAATGCTTCACGAGATCCTAAACCTAATACCTTCAAACGCCTCTGTAGCAACGCAGAATGACATCTTGCCGCATTTAGCCCAGAGAGAAGAAGTATCCGTGCTTGGATGGCCGAAACAGTCAACAGTCGACTCTCTCGACGCGGACTATATTATCGTCGACATAAAATCACCGCACTTTCTCTATGGGCCATCAACGGCGTTAATGTCTCCGGCAGACGCTCTAGTTGTTCTCATGGCAAACGAGAATATGAGCAGGAAATATGGTATGGTTGCGTATGAGGATGGCATTCTGTTACTCAAGAAAGACTACCACGGAGAAGCAGTAACAAAACCATACGAAGAGTCTTTCAATTATGAGAACCTGTTCATAAACCCCGTAAGATCCTATGTCAGTTTTGACGAGTCAAGCCATTCTGGTCAGATAATCGTCTATGACATAAACCACTTTAGCGGAGAATCCGATAGAAATGTCTGGTTCGGTCCATACGCATACCTCTTCGGAGGTTACCCCACGGAAGCTGCAAATACAGGATGGAATTATAGCGCAACCTTCAGAATGAAAACAAGAACCCAAAACACCACTTTCGGCATAGACGTGCACTCTCTAGACGATCCCAATTCGACTGTTGGCAAGCAAATAAAGTCTAGTGATTTCACGTCGCTTAACGAATGGCAAGACTTCACAATACTCTTCAAAGCAAAAGGTTTGGAAAGATGGGAATTCAGAGGCTGGTCATGCTCAAACAACACCTACGTAGCGCTTGATTACGTCCAAGTCAGACAATTAGAACCGTGAACAAAACGTCCGGAATCCTGTCTTTTCAAAAATGACCAAGCTTCAAGACGCTCCTCTTATTCATTTGTCAGCTAAATTATGCTTCATGTTACCCTCAAGAAGACTTATCAGGTTTCATCGTCATATGCCACAGGCGTCATCACGTTGCTCAATTTGCCTGCGAAGGCAAAGGTGAATCTTGCCGCACTGGTCATCATCGGGGGACTTGGATGAAAATCGCCATGATAGTAGAACGCTTTCCTCCCGACATAGGAGGTTCAGGAGTTCGGTTCTTTCAGATAGCTAAGCGTCTTAGTCGGCGACACAGAATCGATGTCCTGACTCTGGGAAAACCGGGCACTCAAGACTCAGCCTTTTGCTTCCATGTTTACCGTACAAGCACTGGACCAGAGTTCATAAGTCATTTGAAGATTAGTCGTGTTGCAGTTCATAGCTTGGCCTGCCCGCTTCGTTTGCTTGGTCAGTCTTACGATGTTGTTGACGTTGATTTCTGGCCTATCTTTCCTTTCTTTTCGGTGAAGCTAGCCAGACCCCGAAGCCCAGTCATAGTTACGTGGAATGTGGCTTGGCCATTTTCCTTCTACAGGCCTGTGAGTAAAATAGCCACTAGGCTTGCTCGTACAGTCTCGGAATTGAGCACCCATAATGTTACTGTGTCTGAATTCGCCAAGAACAGTCTATCAGGGAACTTGGGGATAAGTCGGAGCAGAATTGAAGTGATACCCAACGGCGTTGCCGACGAATTCCTGAAAGCCCACGTATCGCCACAATGGGGACGAATGATCTTTGTGGGTCGCCTTGAGCCACAGAAGAGACTCGACTTGATCTTAAAAGCTTTCCACATAGCTAGTAAGCAACTGGACAATTTGGAACTCCACATCATTGGATCAGGGTCTCTATACTCACAGCTCTTGTCCGCGTCCAAACAAACAACTGGCTTATACATTCACGGCGCTATATCCCCAAGCAAGACAACAGAACTGATCTCCGAGTTAAGAAAGTCTTGGGTCTTCGTGACGGCCAGCGAATTTGAAACGCATGGCATTGCAATGGCCGAGTCCTTGGCTATGGGTTTGCCCATCATCCTTACCCAGACTCCTAATAATGGAGCAATTAACGACACTGTGAAGGCGGGTCACAACAGTCTCATTGTAAAACACAATGACCCTAAAGCAATTGCTCATGCGATTCAGAGGCTTTATAGCAACGAGGAACTGTGGAAAAGGCTCAGCCTTAATGCCAAACACAAAACTGCACTCCAGTCTTGGGATGACATTGGCAAGAAAACAGAAGATGCTTATGCTAGAGTTTGCGGCGAATCCATGTAAGAGTCAAATATCCCCCTCTACAAAGCACAGCAATCCTCAGCACTCTCGGATTTCCGCACTATCTCCAGCCATCTTCTTACATAGGTGCTTCTATCAAATTTCGCCGCTTCCTTTCTGCAGTTTCGCCTGATTTCCTGCGAGTACCCTTTTTTCCAAAGCTCTACAGCTAGGCCAATCATTTCCCAATTGCTTTTCGTAAGCCAGCCCGTATACGCATTAACGATCGACTCCCCAGGTCCTTGAGTGCCGAACGTAAGAGTCGGTGTCCCACAGGCCATGCTTTCGACCGGTATGTAACCAAAAGGCTCATGGGTAAACGGGAACAAAGTGAAGAGAGCGTTAGAATAGAGGTCAGCGAGTTCATTGACCGGGATCTTGCCCACAAAATCGATGTTGGAGTGCGTGGTTACGCTCCTAGGAACAAACGGTGCCTTGAACCCAAAAGCCTTGATCTTCACTCCTTGATCCGCTATTGCCTTGACTACTGAGAACTTTGTTTCTTTGCCGAAGTATGTGACCACGTAGTCGTTCGACGGTTTTGATGCTTTGGGCTGAAACAGCTTACAGTCTATAGGGGGATATATGACGCCACACGCCTCAATTTTCCACTCTCGATACAAGGATGCGCAGAAGTTCGAATTGGCAAGCACAAACTTGGTTTTACTGTGCATGTTTTGGGCCAGTCTCCTGTCAGTATACTCCAGAGCTGGCTTAAGGATTCTATACGCAGATTTGTAGGTCGTGGACAGCTCGTCCTCCATGTCTTTTAATGCCGACGAAGTTGGACCTTGAAGGTACCAGAACGTGGAAGGTACCACCAGAGTATGGGAGAAGTTTATGGTAACGCGTGATGTAACTGTGTTAATGTGTCGGGAGTTCAACCTAAACAGCGCTTCGCGTCCCCACGTCTCAAACCACAGTATAGAGAGGCCAAACTTCTTCGTAAAAAGTCGCGCATGCAAGTTAAAAGGAGTCATTCCCAACACATTCAGGTAATTCTCAACATTCTTCGACATGATTGGCGAGATAATAGCAACTTTGTAACCTTTTTCCACCAAGGCTTCCGCAAGATACATGGCTGGGCGAATGGAGCCTTCCAAGTCCAGCATTATGTCACAAACCAACGTGAAATCCATTTTTGTCTCAGCCACTGAATCCGTGTTAAGGTTTGTAGGCCGACTTTTTATAATGCTTTCGATGAATTGGAAACCTTTAAACAAATTGGCAGACGATGTTTCTGTTGTCGGCGGAAAAGTGGTTTTGGTTTGCACGCGGGATTTGTGAAGTAAACTCTGCAGGGTTCTACGAAAGTTTCATATACAAAACGTAAACAACATTAAGGCAACATCGTATAAGGCTGATGCAGATTAGTGGAAGAAGACAAGGCTAGTGACAGATCAAGCCCTCAGGTGGCGGTGATCCTTCCAACCTATTGCGAAGCGGAGAACATCGAAAGCTTGGTACACACGATTGGAGATTTGGAGGTTAACCCCACAATCGTTGTCATCGACGATTCAAGTCCCGACGGCACCGGCAATATCGTCAGGAAACTTCAAAAGAATCATTCAAACTTGGTCTTGCTGACTAGGTCGTTCAAAGGTGGGCTTGGAACCGCAATCACGGACAGTTTTCGATTCTTGCTGTCTCTGCCAAATCCTCCTGACTACGTGGTAACCATGGACGCTGATTATTCGCATGACCCCCAGGATGTTCCTAAGTTGCTGCAGAAAGCCCGTGAAGGCTATGACATAGTAGTAGGAAGCAGATACTGTTCTGGCGGAAAAGTCAGGGGTTGGGACTTCAAGCGACTAATAATAAGCAAAGTTGCCAACAAGGCAACTGCGAAGCTCGTGGCACTTCCAATAAGCGACTTCACTAGCGGATTCAGATGTTATTCCAGAAGCTACATCGAAGAGATCCTGCCAAAACTGCACAGTGAAACATACGAGATACAGATAGAAACTCTTAGACAAGCACGAATTCACAACGCAAAGGTGACCGAAACGCCGATAACATTCACAAACAGAAAGAAGGGGAAATCAAAACTAACGAAGAACGAAATACTAAGTTTCTTCGTGTATATGTTAAGAACCACGCCCAAAAGATCAGAATGAGCCTTGCATCCTAATTACAAGACAAGAAACTTGTTTCTTCCCGTCTCTCGCAAAGAGCAAACGCTGAATTTTCTCAACAGGGTGAGGATCTGGCATGCTTGCTGATTCCGGTCATGTTGCACGGAAAGAAAGACATGTCCAATAGGTTTTTCTACTTCCTAGATGCATTATAAAACAAAAAAAATCAGAGTACGAATCTGATGACTGAGAAACCAGCTGATTCTTCTGAGCCGCCGGTAATTCTTCAAGCCGATTTTGAGCAGACAACAAGGATCGTTTCAGCACAGTTCCAGGCTGATGACGCTTTTCTGGAGCATGGCATCCCAACGTATTATCTTAAGCAGCCGCAGGAGACCAAAGAAGCCTTTCTCAAAGTTCTCAAAGATTTGGAACCGATGAAGCTGGTGCCTCTCCTGAGAAGAGAAGACGGCAAGATAGTCCTCAGAGCGATTCCCAAACCACCGGTCAAACCAAGCAACACGCTGATAAACTGGATACTCCTGCTCGCCACAGTCGGAACCACCTTCATCACGGGATACATGATGTCCCCAGAAGTGATCAACCCCTACCTTGGAGGAGCCTCCTTCACAGCAGCCATGCTCGCAGTGCTGGGCACGCACGAGATGGGCCACAAAATCACGGCATACAAGAAAGGCGTCGACGCCACAATGCCATACTTCATTCCCGGGCCACCCCCATTCGGAACGTTCGGCGCCGTGATAATGCAGAAGTCTCTCCCTCCAAACAAAGACTCCTTATTCGACATAGGAGCAGACGGACCCATAGCCGGCTTCATAATAGCCGCCATAGTCAGCTTCGTAGGTCTAATGATGCTGATTCCATCAGGCCCAGTTTCAGGAGCCCAACCAATACAGAACCCAATACTCTGGATCCTAATTGGACGAGCATTGGAGGGCTTGAACCTGCTTCCTCAAACTCCTGCCGGCGGCGTGCTTCTTGTGCAGCCGTTTGCCTTTGCAGGATGGGTTGGCATAGTCGTCGCGATGCTTAACCTGTTGCCAGCCGCCATGCTTGACGGCGGCCACGTGGCACGATCGATACTGGGCGAAAAACCGAGACTTGTCCTATCTGCCCTGTCAGTAATCTTCCTGTTCATCGAAGGTTTCTATC
>Ga0315294_10001849_pt1 | contig 23286 bp, 18 predicted proteins | sample YL17G13_40_MG_FD_203626 | JGI IMG/M metagenome (GOLD analysis project Ga0315294, IMG submission 203626) | Sediment microbial communities from Yellowstone Lake, YNP, Wyoming, USA - YL17G13_40 | ecosystem: Environmental > Aquatic > Freshwater > Lake > Sediment | place: USA: Wyoming | collected...
CGAAGTTCACGATCCGGACCACCCCGAAGATGAGGGTGAGGCCGATGGACACCAGGGCGTAGATCCCCGCCATCAGGATGCCGGTGATCAGCGCCTGCAGGACCGTCGTCAGTTCCATAGACACAAAACGGGGCCGGGAGGGCGTCGAGACGCCGCGCGCCTCTGCCTCCCGGCCCTGCCTTCGACCCGGGTTATCCGCGCTTGTCCCACGCGGGGATCGGCCAGATCGGCTTCACGCGGGCATCCGAGTCCGGATAGACGCAGCGGAGCTTCCCCTTCTGCCACTGGACCATGACCGGGTGGACCCGCTTGTTCCACCCCTTGTCATCGAATTCGACATGGCAGCCGGGCATGACCGATCCCGGCCCCTTGGTCAGGTTCGTCTTGGCCATGGCGTCCCGCACCTTCAGCGAATCCGTCGAGGCCGCCCGCTCGATGGCGTCCGCGATCACCCAGATCATGACGTAGGCCTCGCCCGCGTGCTCCATCAGGAACTCGCCGTAGCGCTTCTCGTAGGCCTCGGCGATCCGGGGAATCTCCCCGCAGTTGATGTCGTTGTTCCAGGACCCGACTGAGAATATGTACTCGGCATCCTTGCCCATGTCCTTGTAGAAATCCGGGATGATGTATCCGGCCCCGCCCCCGAAGACGCCCGCGCTGACGTTGAGCTGCTTCATCGTCCGGATGATCAGCAGCGCGTCCGTGATATACGACACCGGGAACAGGAAATCGGGCTTCGAGGCCTTGATCTTGTTGACCAGCGGGGTCGCGTCGGTGAACTTGGCGACGTACGGCTCGACCATCACCACCTCGAAGCCGACCTTCTTGGCCCCATCGATGACTCCCTTGGAGGTCGAGGTGCCGTAGTCCGTGTCCTCGAAGATGATCGCCGCCCGCTTGCCCCTGCCCGCCATCTTCGCCGCGAAGTCCATCTGCATCTCGCCGAACATGCTGGCCTTGGGCGAGACCTGGAACACGAACTTGAACCCCCGGTCGGTGATCTTGTCGGCGATGGAGCCGGTGACGAACGGGATCTTGTACCGCTCGGCCACCTCGGTGGCGACCAGGGTGTAGGTGCTGACGTAGCACCCCGTCGCGGCGGCGAGGTTCCCGGTGGCCATGACCCGCTCGGCCTGGTTCCGGGTGACCGTCGTCTCGCTCTGGATGTCGGCGTAAATCGGGTTCAGCTTGGCCCCGCCCAGCGACTTGATCCCGCCGGCGGCGTTCACGTCGTCCACGGCCAGCTTGGAAGCGTTCACGCACATCTGGCCGAAGCGCGCCTGGGATCCGGAGGTCGGATACAGGACGGCGATGCTGACGTCCTTGGCCGCGCCCGCCTGCGCCCTACGCACCGGCAGCCCGACCAGACTGGCGCCCACCCCGAGGGCGGCCGCCCCCTTGAGAAAATCCCGCCTGCTGAGAGGAGCCTGGAACTGCCTGTCACGGAATCGGCGATCTTTTCGCATCGGATCTCCCTCCTCGTGAGCGTCCTCGGCACCCGGATCTCTCGTGCACCCTAAAACAAGCGTCTCGCCAAAGTCAAGGCAAAAACCGGCCCCTCCCCTCGCTTCTCCCGACTACATCACCACGCCGCCGTCCACGTGCAGGGCCTGGCCGGTGACGTTCCGCGCCTGGTCCGAGGCCAGGAACACGGCGGCCCAGCCGATGTCCTCGGGGGTCTGTTCCCGCTTCATGGGGACGATCAGGTTGACCCGATCCTCGAACACCTGGCGCGGCGTCCACCCCGCGTACTTCCCCCCCGCCTTGACAATCCGCTCGGCGGTCTCGTGCCAGAACGCGGTCCAGAGGATGCCCGGGCAGATGGCGTTCACGTTGACGCCGTGCTGCGCCAGGTCCTTGGCCACGATCTTGGTGAAGGTCACCACCCCCATCTTGGAGACGCTGTAGGGGGGCATGTTGGGAGAGTTCATCGTCCCGGCGATGGAGGCGATGTTGATGATCTTCCCGTACTTCCGCTCGATGAAGTAGGGGGCGATGGCCTTGCAGGCGAAGAAGATGGACTTGACGTTGACCTTCCAGACCAGGTCCCAGTCCTCCTCGACGTTGTTCGTGAACGGGTTGCCGGGCCGGCTGGCGGTTCCCGCGTTGTTCACCAGGATGTCGATCTGACCCAGCTCCTGCTTGACCGTCTCGTAGAGGGCCTCGAACTCGGCCTGCCTGGTCACGTCGGTCTTGACCACGATGGCCTTGCGCCCCAGGGCCTTGACCTCGTCGGCGACTTTCTTCGCCTCTTCGATCTTGAGGTCGGCGATGGCGATCTCGGCCCCTTCCTTGGCCATGCAAAGCACGATGCCGCGTCCGATCCCCTGGGCGCCGCCGGTCACGATGGCCACCTTGCCTTCCAGCCGCATGGCAACCCCCCTCTCTCTCTAAAGACCACGTGGGATCCGCAGATTACGCAGATTGGCCGCGCTGTCGGCCTACCAGGTCTCTCCCGGCTTCGCCGCCCACTCGATCCCCAGCTCGGCCAGCTTGGCGAAGGTCGGCCAGCCGGTCTCCGGGTCCCAGCCTTCCATCTGATGGTAGAGCGTGAGGGCCCGCTGGAACGTCTCCGGGTCGAGACGCACCCCCTTGAGCGGCCCGCTGGTAAAGGCCTCGTGCAGCCGCTGGGGCAGCCGGTCGTCCTTGGCGGTGAAGCCCTCGCGGCAGTTGATGGCACGGGCCAGGGCCTTGGACCGCTCGCCCACCTTGACAAGCTCCCAGAGGCTGGTGTCCCAGCCCGTGACCGCCCGCATGGCGTTCACCACCTGGGTGATGGCCAGGATGTCGATGGGGGCCGCGGCCAGATGGCAGACCCCCATGCAGCTGCACAGGGCCCACCAATGACTCGCATACGTGTACGCGCGGACCTTGCGCGGGGACAGCTCCAGGCGCTTCATCGGCTCGCACAGGCCCATCGGCTCGAGGGCGTGGGCGCCCTGCGGATGGAAGCCCTCGTACACCGGGTCGTGCGGGGCCCGCATGTGGTCCGCCCCGGCCGGCGCCGTGGCGTAGGCCAGGGAGAGCGCCTGCTTGCCGCGCGGCTCGTGCATGGGGATCTCCTGCTTCTTCACCGTCAGGACGTACTGCTCGGCCCCCCGGCCGATCCGCTTCGCGGCCCGCTCGGCCCCGTCGGCCAGGACGTCGCCGAAGCCCTCGCGCTTCCCGATCTTCTCGGTCATGCGGATCAGGGCCTCGCCGTTCCCGAACGTGAGCGCGATCCCGTCGGTGTCTGCCGTGGTCAGGATCCCCTGCTCGAAGCATTCCATGGCGAAGGCGATGGTCATCCCCACCGAGATGGTGTCCATCACGTACTCGCCGCAGATCTGGTGGAACTTGGCGATGGCCTTGATGTCCCCGATGCCGCAGGCCGAGCCGCTCGCCGCGATGGTCTCGTACTCGGGGCCGCCGTACTTGGAGCTGACCCCCAACTCGGGGACGTCCACCTCCCGCTTGCAGGCGATGGCGCAGGCGTAGCAGGTCCCCTCGTCCGTCAGGATGGTCTCGGCCATGGTCTGGCCGCTGATGGCCTTGGCCTCCTCGAATTGCCCCTCGCGGAAGTTCCGGGTGGGCAGGATGCCGTCGGCGCTCATGCCCACCACGTTCCGGGACGTGCCGAACTTGTGCAGCATGTCGGCGTCCCGGTTGTAGTGCTCGCGGAACCACTGCAGGACATTCTGCAGCCCCTCTTTGTCTTTGGGCTCCAGCTTGTCGTGGCCGCGGACGACGATGGCGCGCAGCTTCTTGCTGGCCATCACGGCCCCCAGGCCGCTCCGGCCGTTGAAGTGCTTCAGTTCGTTCACGAGGTTGGCGTGGAGGCACCCCTTCTCGCCGGCGATGCCGCACTGGAGCACCCGCGCCCGCTTGTCCGTCTCGCCCACCAGGATGTCCTGCACCTCGCCCGAGACCCTGCCCCAGAGATGCGCGGCATCCCGCAGCTCCGCCTTCCCGTCGCAGATCCAGAGGTACACGGGCTTGGGCGACTGCCCGGTCACGATGATGCCGTCGAAGCCGGCGAACTTGAGCTCCGGCCCCCACCAGCCGCCTGCCTCGCCTTCCCCGTAGCCGCCCGTGAGGGGCGACTTGGCCACCGCGGTATACCGGTTGGTGCCGGAGAGCGGGATGCCGTTCAGCGGGCAGGTCGAGAAGACGAGGACGTTCTCCGGGCCGAGCGGATCCACGCCCGGCGGGAGCTCCTTCATCAGGATAGCCGACGCCATGGCTGCCCCGCCCATGAACATCCGATACTCCAAATCGGAGGGGTTCTCCTCCTTGAGGGTCCCCTGCGTCAGGTTCACGCGGAGGTATTTACCAGTGAATGCCCCTTGCATGCTCGCCTCCTTCTCGTCGCTTGTTGGTGAATCTGGGGCCGGCCCCGGATCGTTTCTTGGCACGCGCCACGCCCCGCTCGCCCTGCGGAGCGGCGGCGAGACCCAGTGACTTTACACCGCCCCGCCTGACGGCGCAAGCGTGCCCTCGAAAAAAGGTCGGAAAAAGGGACAGGGAATCGGGCCGTTGCGCCCGCGGAAACTCGGCGCACGTTGGGGCTTGACCTGCCTGGAAGCTCAGGGGGATAATCCGCCGAGAGAACGAGCTATTCCCCCGCAACCCATCGAAGGCGCGAAGGGAGGGATGCCGGTTTCCGAGGACACTCGACGCGAGTTCGGACGGTGTTTCGACGCTCTGAACAGGAGGACTCAACCCATGAGACGCAGCACAGTGCTCTCGATCGCCTTGGCCGTCCTGTTCCTGACCCCCGCCGTGGTACTGGCCGGGGCCGCCAAGAAGACCATCACCCTTTGGTACCCCGCCGGCGACATCACCGCGGGCGCCGCCCACTTCGCCGACAAGAGCCTCTTCGCCGACTTCGAGGCCAAGACCAACATCAAGGTCGAGGCCGTGGCCATGGACTACGACACCATGCAGCAGAAGATCTTCGCCGCGGCCGCCGGGAAGAACATCGGCGACATCCTGTTCGTGGACGACTCCTGGATTCCCGGCTTCCTGAAGGAAGAGATGCTGGAGCCGGTGGCGGACGCCAAGGCCAAGCCCTGGCTGGCGGCAGTCTCCCCCGAGATCAAGGAGCTGGCCGATTACGGGAAGGGCCGGATGTGGGGCTACCTCCAGTATGGCATCGACGTCTACGGCCTGACCTGGAACAAGGAGCAGTTCAAGGAGGCCGGCCTGGATCCCGAGAAGCCGCCCAAGACCTGGGGCGAGTTCCGGGACTACGCCAAGAAGCTCACCAAGCGCGACGCCCAGGGCAACATCACCCGGGTGGGCTACGCCATCCGCCACGTCGGCCAGCCGCACGGGATCGTCCACAAGCACTTCTGGGCCATCTACGGGGCGGGCGCAGCCCTCATCGACGACCACCGAGCCCTGCGGGGCGGCAAGACCCTGATCAACACCCCCGGCGGCAAGGCGGCCCTGCAGCTCGTCCTGGACATGCTGAACGTCGATAAGTCCACCAGCCTGAACTTCCCGGATCCGCGGGCGGCGTTCCTGAAGGGCATCGCCTCCATGCAGATCAGCGAGACGGTGAGCATCCGCGCCCGCCAGCCCAAGGAGGCGCCCGATCTGAAGTGGGGCATGGCCCTGCCGCCGGTGCCCAAGGCCGGGGACAAGCCCGCCACTAACCTGGGGGGCTGGTTCTACACCGTGCCGAAGCAGGCCAAGAACAAGGCCGAGGCCTGGCGGGTCATCGAGTGGATCAACAGCCCGGAGAAGGACTTCGAGCTGTGCAAGAAGTACGGAGCCTCCCCCCGCTACCTGGCCAACTGGGGGAAGGAGCCGTTCAAGTCCGACCCGTATGACCAGGGGTTGAAGCAGCTCTACCCCTATGGGAAGAAGCTGCCCATCAACCTCGGCTTCAACGGGATCATGGACGCCACGGGCAACGCCATCCAGAAGGTCTGGCACGGCGAGGCCACCGTGGACGCGGCCCTGGCCGAGGCCGAGAAGCTGGCCAACCAGGCCATCGCCGACGCGACGAAGTAAACCGGACCGGCACCTGACACACACTGCCCCACGGGGGCACCCCCGTGGGGCAGTGTGTGTCAGGCCGCGATACCCAACGGTGGACGATGCGTGAGTGATCAGCGGATAGCTCCATCCTTCCGGGCGTGGCTGCGGAGGCAGAGGTCCAGGCATATCCTCCACGCCTACCTCTTCATCGCGCCGGTGATCGTGCTCTTCGGCCTCTTTCGCATGGCGCCGGCCATCCAGACCCTGCTCTACAGCTTCTACAAGGTGGAGCTCCTCAAGGGGCGCTTCACCTTCATCGGCCTGGACAACTTCCGCCGGCTCCTGACGGACGAGATCTTCCAGCGGGCCGCCACAAACACGCTGGTCTTCGTGGCGGCCATCGTCCCCATCTCGGCCGCCCTGGGGCTCATCCTGGCGGTGATCTTCAACTCCAAGTTCCACTTCCAGGAGTTCTTCAAGGCGGTCTATTTCTCCCCCATGGTCACCAGCACCGTGGCCGCGGCCATGGTCTGGTGGTGGATGTACAACCCGCAGTTTGGCATCCTGAATGTCCTGCTCAAGCTGGTCGGCATCCCGGAGCAGCCGTGGCTGATGTCCAGCCGCATGGCCCTCCCCGCCGTCATCATCTTCAGCATCTGGAAGACGCTGGGCTACAACATGATCATCTACCTGGCCGGCCTGCAGGCCATCCCGGCCCAGTTCTACGAAGCCGCCACCATCGACGGGGCCGGGGCCGTCGCGCGCTTCTTCCGGATCACGATCCCCCTCCTCGCCCCCACCACGACGTTCATCCTCATCTACAACGGCATCCTGGCCTTCCAGGTCTTCGACCAGGTCTTCGTCCTGACGGGCGGCGGCCCGGCCAACTCCACCAACGTCGTCGTCCTGGATCTCTACCGGCAGGCCTTCGAGCGGTACAACTTCGGCTATGCCGCCGCCGAGGCCATGGTCTTGTTCATCTGCATTCTCGGCATCACCATCCTGCAGTACGTCTACAGCAAGCGCTTCGAGGTCAGCTACTGAGAGGAGAGGCATGCATCGGTCTGGCTTGGTGGCGATTGGCAAGCTGCCGCTCTACCTCGTGGTCACGGCGCTCGCCGTCCTCATGCTCCTCCCGTTCTACTGGATGGTCGTCACGGCCGTCAGCCCGGCCACCGACATCATCGCCTTTCCGCCCAAGTGGATCCCGACCCACTTGACGCTGGAGCACTTCCAGGTGGCCTTCGAGAAGGCCTCCTGGCTCACCTACTACTGGAACAGCACGGTCGTGGCCGTGGTGTCCGTGGGCTGCTCGCTCCTCTTCGGCCTGTTCGCCGGCTACGCCTTCGCCGTCTATCGGTTCCCGCTGCAGGGCTTCTTCTTCTTCCTCATCCTCGGGACCCTGATGGTCCCCGTGCAGGTCACCTCCGTGGCCCTCTACATCCTGCTCGCACAGATCGGCTGGGTGGACACCTTCCTGGGGATCCTGGCCCCCAACTTCGCCAGCGCCTTCGGGGTGTTCATGATCCGGCAGGGGATCAAGTCCATCCCCGTGGACCTGATCGAGGCGGCGCGGATGGACGGAGCGGGCGAAACCCGGATCGTCCTCACCATCATCGCCCCCCTGGTCAAGACCACGCTGGCCACGGTGGCCATGCTCCTCTTCCTGAGCTCCTGGAACGACTTCCTCTGGCCGGTCATCGTGATCAATTCGGCCGATCTCCGGACCCTGCCCGTGGGCATCGCGCTCTTCAAGGACCCGTACGGCAACATCAACTACGGGCCGCTGATGGCCGCGACCGTCATCTCCACCGGCCCCATGCTGGTGGCCTACGCCATCTCGCAGAAGTACATGATCCGCGGCATCGCGCTGACGGGGTTGAAGGGATAATGACCAATGATCAATTGGGGCTCAGGCATTGGTCATGGGCATTTGGTCATTGGTCATTCGGGCATGGGGGAGCAGGCGGACCAGTCGAACTTGACGCCTGACGAAGCGGCCCACGATCTCTTCCTTGCTCACCTTGCAGCCGCGGCCGATGCCGTGATTTAGAAACTCAGGCCGCCCCGCTCACAGTGAGCGCATCGAGAGAGCGCGTTCGGAACGCCTCCCTCCCACGGCTGAAGGCCGATGGCCCCATTACCGCGTTGGGCTGCGGATGATCACGCCCTGCCCGCCGGTGCCCTCCGTCCGGGCCGGCGCCTCGGTCTTTGCCGGGGCCCGTTCCCGCGCCGGCAGAAGATCGCGCCGCCCCTCTATGCGGATCTCAAACGCCGGATCCCGGCCCGAGCCGGTCTTCGCCGGAAGCACCACGCGGTGTCCCGCCAGATTCAGCGTCTCCTCCGGGATCGAGAAGTAGAGGAAGCCGCTCACCGAGGTGCCCGGGGCGACCGGAGCATTCTTCAGCGCGCGGCTCTCGATGTCCTTCTGCCGTGCCTGGTTCCGATAGGCAGGCGCGGCACCACCGCCCAGGCCGGCAGCCACCGCCCACCACCCCATGCCGACCTTCACCATCGAGAACGCGTCATACGGCGGCAGGCTGAAATACGGGCGACCGTCCGGCCGCAGCAGCCTGGCCTCGGCGGGATCCAGCCGGACCTCCTCGCCGCTCCCGTTCTCGATGATCACGTGCACCGGCAAGAGACCTTTATCGGGAAACTCCTCCCCTCCGCTGAAGAGCTGCCGGGTCCGATCCGCGATGAAGAACGGATCCACGGCCACCCGCACCCCGCCCATCGTCTGCCGAAAGGCGTAGTCTTCGGCGGGACGGACGGGCACGGACACCGGCGTGTGCCCGCATGCCCCCACCAGCAGCAGGAGCAGGTCGCCTCCCACCAGAATCCAGGCTCTCATTCCTCGCATCCCAGCTCGCCCGCTCCTCCGGCCTCTCGCTCCCGCCCCTCAATTCGCAATCGCCAATCGCCAATCGCCAATCGTCCCTCCGCCGTCATTTCCACACTCCGGGGATGCGGAGCCCACACCCCGGGCAGCGCCCGTCCTGCAGCCGGTTCTCAGCCACCAGCAGGCCTTGACGCCTGATCAGGAGCATACCACATTGCGGACACATGGTGTTGGCTGAAGGGTGGCCCGGCACGTTGCCCAGATAGACGAATCGGAGGCCGGCGGCCTGCCCGATGCCACGGGCCCGTTCCAGGGCGGCGGGTGGGGTTGGCGGTGCGTCGAACCGATAGGCGGGGAAATAGGCGGTTAGATGCCAGGGCACATCGGGGTCGAGGTCGGTCGCGATCCGTCGCGCGATTCCCTCGATCGTCTTCGCGTCGTCGTTGACGCCCGGGATCACCAGGGTGGTCAGTTCCACGTGAACCCCGGCCTCGCGGGCCGCTCGGCAGTTCCGCCAGACCTTCCGCACGTCAATCCCCCGGCACTGCCGGCGCACGGCGGCCAGGCCGCCCTTGACGTCCACGTTCATCGCATCCAGACCCGCCTCGACGAGGAGCGCCAGGGCCGCGGGCGTCATGTACCCGTTTGTGACGAACGTGTTGTAGAGGCCGCGGGCGCGGGCGAGACGAAAGACCTCCAGGGACCATTCCAGCAGGAGCGTCGGCTCGTTGAAGCTGATGGATGTCCCGCGGCAGCCCGTCCGCGCGGCCTCATCCACGAAGGCCTGCGGCGACGTGAAGCCGCCCTCGGTCGGGATCGGACTCTTGCTGATCTCCCAGTTCTGACACCAGGGACAGCCGAAGTTGCAGCCCCAACTCCCCGCCGTGAGGGCGCGCGTGCCGGGATGGAAGTGATAGAACGGCTTCTTCTCGATCGGATTGTCCGAGAGGGAGGAGATAGCGCCGTAGGTGACCGTGTAGAGCGTTCCGCCGATGTTCCGGCGCGTCTGGCACCAGCCCGTGACCCCGTCCGCGGGCCGGCAGTGCCGCTCACACGTGAGGCACCCTATCCGGCCTCCCGCCTCCGTCCACTGCAGCAGCGCCGTTCGCACACACCGCTGTTCCATAGCTTGATACACGCCCTCCACGCACCACGGACCACCGACTCACCCCTCATCCCCGCGGCTTCCCGACCGGGATCAGGTACAGCGGCACCTCATCGGCGGGCAGGCCGAGGACCGTCCTCACCGCCTCGTCGTCGAAGGCCCCGACCGGCACCGCGCCCGGGCCCAGCGCCACCGCCTGGAGCAGCACATTCTCCGCCGCATGCGCCGCATCCATGGGAACGTAAGAGGGACGTAAGAGGGACGTTGCGTTAAAAGTGAAATATTTCATCTGCACCAATCTGCGATCTGCTCCTGCCATCGCTGCGCTTGCAATGCGCCCCGCTTGGCCGCCCATACCACGTTGCTGCGGGTTCGCCCCAGCGCTCGGGCCAATTCGCTGGCCTGCATTCCCAGATGCTCGACCCAGACGTGGGCGAGGATTTGACGGGCCTGGGCAGCATCCCGCGCCTGACTCGGCCCCAGGATGGCGGCCGGGCGCACCTGGAGCGCGGCCCCGATCTGTTGGACGAGGCTGTCGAGATCGAGGCGTCGCCGCCGTCCGGCTGCGCGCCCGGCGGCTTGGCGTTCGGCTTCCCGGAGTAAGTCCTCGACGAAGGCTCCGGTACCCAGCACCCGCTCGTCTGCCGTGTAGGCTTCGCGACCGCGACGGAGAGCCGCGACTGCTTCCCACCCTCCGGCACTCCGGACCAGGCCGCCCCCCTGAAGTTCCGGCCGGCGGCCCTGGGTGATTCCGGCCTGCACAAACTCGCGATAGTGGCGGCGGGCCGACACTGGCCGGACAGCAAACTGACCCAGCACGGCGGCCACATTCTGCCAGGCGCGGGGGACGTTACCGAGGATCGCCGCGTGCCCGGTGTAAGGGTATCGGTCCAGTGCGGGGAGATCCTTCACAATGCCGGCTCGGAGCGGATTCAAGTGGAGGTAGCGGACCAACTCGAGGAAATACGGCTCCTCTTCGACCACGATCGACTTATAGCGGTTCTGAAACAGGTGGCCGCGTCGCTTGTGGCGGCGATTGAGTGCTACCGCGTAGCCCGTGAGGAGACTCCCCATGGAGCGCGCGAGGGGGCGGGTCCCCGTGCGAACCAGTATGTGAAAGTGGTTCGGGAGAAGCGCCCAGGCATAGACGACCCAGGCACCTGCGACGGCGAGGGGTGTCACGCGGTCGAGGAAGTCGTCGTAATCCGCTGCTTCCCTGAAGATGCGGCACCCTTCGATTCCCCGAGCCATCACGTGATGGAGTACCCCGGGGGCGTCCAACCGAGGACCTCTAGGCATGGATTAAGAATACAGACTTTTTACTTTTAACGCAACGTCCCTTGTACTCCTTTGCTCTCCTGTTCTTTTCTTCAATTCGCAATTCCGCAATCCGAAATTTGCGAGGCTTCGGATATCATGGCGGGCACTGAGGAGCAAGTTCAAGTGAGCAGACTGACTACCATCTCCCGAGCGCGCGTGGGCCGACGAGGGATCGTCGGGCGAGGCCAGCCGTAGGCATAGGGGACGTTGGGACTTTTTTGACTTTTTCGATCGGCAGCCAAAGGAGGCCGAACTTCAGAGCGGTAGGAGGAGGCCCTTGTCGAGATGGCGGATGAGGGTGGCGACGGCGGCCGCCTTGGGATCGTGCGTCACCATGATGATGGTCTTGCCGAACTCGTGGTTCAACCGGCTCAGGATGCCCAGGACCTCGTGCGCGGACTTGGCGTCCAGGTCGCCGGTGGGCTCGTCCACCAGCAAGAGGACAGGATCGGTCACGAGAGCGCGGGCGATCGCCACCCGCTGCTCCTGGCCGCCCGAGAGCTGACGGGGTCGGTGATCCATGCGATCGTCCAGGCCCACCAGCCGGAGCGCCGTCTCCGCGTGCGCGCGCCGCTCCACCCGTGTGAGGTCCGTGAGGAGCAGCGGCAATTCCACGTTCTCGCGCGCGGTGAGAACCGGGATCAGGTTGTAAGTCTGGAAGATGAAGCCGATGTGCTGGTTCCGCCACTCGGCCAGCTCATCTTCATCCAACTCGGCGATGTCCGTGTCGCCCACGTACACGTGGCCGCTGCTGGGCTGGTCGATGCCCGCGATGATGTTGAGCAGGGTGGTCTTGCCGGAGCCCGAGGGGCCCATCAGGGCGACGAACCCCCCCTCCTCCACCGTGAGGCTGGCGTCCTCCAGCGCCACCACCTCGGCGGAATCGCGATGGAAGACCTTCGAGAGATGCTCCACCCGGACGATCGGCTGCGATCCCATCTTACTTCTTCACCCGCACCCGCTGGCCGTCCTGGAGGACCTCCACCCCGCGGACCACGACGGATTCGTCCCCCGCGAGCCCTTCCGGCACCTCGACCCTGCCGTCCGCCTCGGCGCCGACCTTCACCGCCCGAGCCGTCGCCTTGCCCTGATTCAGGACATACACGAAGCTCTGCCCCTCGCGGGTGAAGATCGCCTCCTTCGGCGCGAAGACCTTGGCCGGCCCGCCCTTCCCCGACGGCGGCTCGAGGAATGTGACCTTCGCGTTCATCTCGGGGCGGATGACGCCGTCCGGATCCGCGATGCGGACCTTGACCTGCAGCGTGGCCTTCTGTCGGTTGGCCTCGGGCGCCATCTCGGTCACCTGCCCCCGGTAGGTCCGGTCCGGGAACGCGTCGGCGACGATGCTGGCCGGCTGGTTGAGCCGCACCTTGCCGATCTCGTTCTGACTGACGTCCACCTCCACGTCCAGCATCTGGAGGTTGGCCAGGGACAGGACCGCCGACTTCGCCCCACGGCCGCCGATGAACGAAATGGTCACGATCTCGCCGGGCTCCACCAGCCGCTCCAGGATCGTCCCGCCGATCGGCGCCCGGATGAACGTGCTGTCCAGGTCCACCTGCGCCGCCTTGAGGGCGGCCTCGGCCTCGCGCACCTGGGCGCGGGCCTGGTCGATCTGCTCCTGGCGCGGCCCGAGACGCGAGAGCTGGTACGTCTTCTCGGCGATGGCCTGCTGGGCCAGCGCCACCTCGTGCCGGTTCCTGGCGGCGTCCAGCGCCTGCCGCGCGACCGCCCCGTCGGCGTGCAGCCGCTCGAACCGCTCGAGCTCGATCACGGCGTTGGCGACGTTCGACCGGGCCTCCTCGACGGCCGCCGCGGCCCGCTCGATCTCCTCGGGGCGAGAGCCCGCCTCCAACTCCGCGAGGCGCGCCCGCACCGCCGCCAGCGCCGCCTCGGCTCGCTCCACGGCCGCCCGGAACTCCCGCTGCTCGATCCGCAGCAGGATCTGCCCCGCCGTCACCGTGTCCCCCTTCTCCACGCCGATCCACTCGACCCGGCCCGTGATCTTCGGGGCCAGCTCGACCTTGCGGTGCGGAATGATGTAGCCCCCCGCCGTGAGCACCGGCGTGGGGGCCCCGGGGTCCAGCCGTTTCGTCGTGGCGACTTCGACCTCGACCGGGTTCAGTCCGATCCGGGAGTAGAAGTACCCGCCCGCGGCGAGCCCGGCGAGCCCGAGCGCGGCGTACTTGAGCCAGGCGGCGCGGCGACGCCCCCGCCGCCTCCGCTCCGGCTCGATCCTGAGCGTCCGCAGGGCATCATGCATCTCGTCCGGCGTGTTTGGTGTCTCGACCATGGTTGGCTCTCAGTGTTCAACGCTGAACAATCATCAGCCTCGACATCCGACAGCGATGCCCGACAGCGATTTCGGAGAGAAAGATCCCATCGCCGTCCCTCTCCCTGTCCCTGTCCCGTCACTCCTCGCGCAGCGTCTCGACCATCGGCTGGCGCGAGGCCAGCCGGGCCGGCAGGAACCCGCCCAGCGCCCCCATCACCAGGGAGAAGCCGAGGCCACGCAAGAGTAGATCGGGTGTGATGCGGAAGGCAAATGCGATCTCGCTGAATGTCCGGAAGTTCATCGTGCCCGTCGTGAGTCCGTGGATCGGCAGGGCCAGCAGGCACCCCACGAGGCCGCCCACCAGGGCGAGGAGCACCGATTCGACGAGGAACGAGAGCAGGATGCTCCCGGGCCGGAAGCCCAGCACCCTGAGGACGCCGATCTCGCGGCTCCTGCGCGCCACCGCGGCGTACATGGTGTTCATCACGGCGAAGCTCGCCCCGATGGCCATGAGGACCGCCATGAAGCTCCCCAGGATCTTGATCGGGCCCGCCGTCTTCGTCTGCTCCGCGTAGTACTCCGGCTCGGCCTGCGCCTTCAGGTGGAGCCGCTGATCGCTCTCGATCCGCTGCACGATGGCCCGCAGGGCCGCCGTGTTCTCGGCGCGGAGCAGGACCGACGAGTAGTCCGCCCGGTCGAAGTCGTCCGCCAGCTCGCCGGCGTCCGTCCAGACCTCCGAGCCAAAGGCCGTCCGCCCCGCCTCGAACACCCCCACCACCTTCCACTGGCTCCGGCCGAAGCGCAGCGTCCCCCCCAGACCGGCGTTCTGGAATCGCTCCGCCACGGGGCGCCCCACGATCACCTCGCGCAACCCCTGCCGGAACGGCCGCCCCTGCACCAGCCGGACCTGCGGGCGCAGCGCGAGCCCCTTGGCCCGCAGCCCGCGGACCAGGACGTTGGCCCCCTGCCCGTCCGCCCGCTTGGGGAGATTCAGCAGGACGATCACCTCGGGCGAGGTGAGGGGCGTCCCCGCCGCGTCGGTGGCGACTCCCGGCAGGTACTGGATGACCTGCAGGGCTTCCCGCCGCACCGCGCTGCTCGTCTCCACCTGGGACCCCTGGCGCAGGACCACGACGTTCAGCGGCTCCCCCGTGGTCACCAGGGCCTCCTCCAGCCCGCGCGCCAGCGCCATCACGCCGATGAAGACCGCCACCACCAGCCCCACGCTGAGGACGGTCATGACCGTGCTGAAGGCGCGCACTCTGAGGTTCCGGAAGTTATACGCGAGCGGAACGGCCATGGCCGATTAGCCTCACCCCGTCCGCCGGAGCGCCTGGGCGATGGTCTGCTGGCTCACCCGATAGGCGGGCAGCGCGGCGCTGGCCAGGCCGATCGCGAGCGCGAGGCCCAGCCCCAGCAGGATGGTCGAGGGCTCCACGATGAAGATGGGAAAGAAGCCCTTGGTGTGCTTCCACACGTCCACCACCGAGTAGAAGAGGCGCGCGCCGCCGGTCCCCAGGATCCCGCCCGCCAGCGCGATGACCGCCGACTCGCCCATGAGGAGGCCGAGGATCCGGCCGCGGCCGAACCCGAGGGTCTTCAGGACGGCGATCTCGCGCGCCCGCTCGCGGATGGCCATGGCCATGGTGTTGGCCGTGACCAGCAGGATGGTGAACACCACCACGCTGCTGATGCTGGCGATGAGCGTCTTGATGTTGCCGAGCATGGCGACGAAGCCGAGCTGGAAGGCCCGCTCGGTCTCGGTCTTGGTCTCGGCGTCGCTGTTCTTGAACATGGCGTCCACCCGCTCCGCGATGCGGGGGACGTCGGCCGCGGTCGCGGCCTTCAGCCAGAAGGTCCCGACCTTCCCGGGCCGCTCCAGCGCCTCCTCCAGGTACGCGTGGTGGAAGAAGAAGGCCGTCTCGTCCAGCCCGGTGTAGATGCCGCGCAGCGTGAAATCCAGGTCCAGCGGGTAGATGGTCCCCTTGAGCGTGATCGTGTCCCCCAGCCGCCACTTGAAGCGCTCGGCCAGTTTCCGGCCCGCCACGGCCGCGGTGCGCTCCTTCTTGAACGCGGCGAGCTGCTCGGGCGGGATGTGGTTCTCGTTCCACATGGGGAAGAGCGTCTCGGGGTCGCAGGCGAAGTTGGCGAAGAAGGTGCGTTCGTCCACGTAGATCCCGCCGAACCAGCTGAGGGTGTGGACCAGCCGGACCCCGGGCACCCGCCGGAGCTTATCCAGATACGCCTCGGGCAGCGGATCGCCCAGCGAGCTGGCGCGCCGCACCACCAGGCGGAGGTGCTGGTCTCCCTCCGGCGACTCGCGCCTGAGCTCCGTGAGGACCGTCATCAGTGTGGAGAGGAGGAAGAGGGACAGGCCGATGGAGAGGACGGTGAGCAGCGTCCGGCGCCGGTTCCTCGCGATGTTCTTCCAGACGAAGCTCGCCGCGGTCACGGGTTATCCTTCACCTCTCGTCCCTACTTCCACGGCGTGAGCCACCAGAGGGGCCAGCGCTTGATCTCGAACGGGGTCACCGCCGCGGTGCGCGCGATCTCGCGCTCCCCCAGCCGAACGACCAGGGCGCCCACCGGCTGCCCGCTCTTCAGAGGCGCCCGGAGGTCGGACTGCATCTCGAGGCTGGTCTTGACCTGCTCGCGCGCCTCGCGCCTGACGTGCACCGTGAGGTCGCCGGCGGCGACGGGCTTGAAGGGGATCCGGGAGCGGGCGATCCGGATCTCGCCGCCCACCGGCGCGCCGGCCTTCGCCACGGGCACCTCCACGTAGGTCGCGAACCCCTCCCCCAGGAGCCGCGCGGCCTCGGCGAACCGCGCCTGGTTCGTGGGCGCCCCCATCACCACCGCGATGAGGCGGAGGCTCCCGCGCTTGGCCGTGGCCGCCACGCTGTACCCCGCCTCGCGGAAGTGGCCCGTCTTGAAGCCGTCCACGCCGGCGACGCTGCCCACCAGCTTGTTGCTGTTCCGCAGGATGAAGGCCCCGCCCCGGAATGGAGCCTCGATGGTCCCCGTCCAGCGCAGGACGTCCGGGAACTTCAGCAGCTCCTGGCCGAGGCGGGCCATGTCGCGCGGCGTCGTGACGTCCCCCTCCTGGCCGGGCGCGGGGGGAAGCCCATGCACCGACCCGAACCGGGTCTGCGTCAGCCGGAGCGCCGCCGCCCGCTCGTTCATCCGGCGGACGGTTGCCTCCACGCTGCCCGTGAGGCGCTCGGCCAGTGCCGCCGCCGCATCGTTGGCGGAGCCGATCAGGAGCGCCGCCATCATCTCCTCCGCCGGGAACTCCTCCCCCTCCTTCAGATAGACCTGCGAGCCGCCCATCTTGCTGGCCAGGCGCGAGGCGCGCACCGGATCGCTGAGCCTGAGCTGCCCGTCCCGCATCGCCTCCAGCGTGAGCAGCGCCAGCATCATCTTCGTCATGGAGGCGGGCGCCCCCGGCCGGTCGGGCTCCTGCCGGAACAGCTCCTCGCCGGAGGCGGCGTTGATCACGATCCACGCGGGCGTGGTGGCCGAGATGGGCGGGGCGGCCGCGGGCCGGGACGGGGCGACCCGGCGGGTCTTCGCCTCGACGGCCGGCGCGGCCGCCAGCAGAGTCAGCAGCAACGCCAGTCCCAGCACGGCCCATCGATCGAGCCGCCCACCAGCCCCCCGCCGAGCCGCGTCATACCCGCTCACGTCCGCACATGCCGTCGTCATTCGTCGCCTCCCTGGCTTGTGTCCTCTCCGTCGAGCCCGTGTGCGTCTTCCACCGGTGCGCGGAACCCGCACCCGCATCCGACTCAGGATGCCACGAGGATCGGATCAGGTCAACCGGGTTTCGCCCGCCCGGCGGCGGCCCCGACGAATCGGGGCTTGTCCCGCAGCCGGGAAATCGGTAGACTCAGGCGACTGACGCAGGGGAAGTGACGCCATGCTCTCCCTCGGCATCCAGTACACTCCTCGCACGTGGAAGGCGGTCCTCTGGGACGAGGACCGGGCCGCCGATCTCCATGCCTTCCCGCACGCGGGAGCCGTCTGGGAATTCCTCACCGACCTCTTGGCCGCGTATCCGGCCACACCGGCCGTCCTGCCGTCGGGCTTCGGCATCCCCGTCACCCGCGCCCGGGACCTCCTGGACCGCGACATCCTGGAAATGCGGCTCGGGCCCGACGCGGACGGGGAGGACGAACTCGGCCCCTTCCTGGCCGAGGCCCGCCGTCGCCTCCCGCGAGCCTTCTGCATCCCGGCCGTGAAGCTCCTGCCCTCGGTCCCGCCGCACCGCAAGCGCAATCGACTCGACCTCGGGACGGCCGACGCCCTCTGCGCCGCCGCCTGGGCGCTGCACTCGCTGGAGCGGACCGGGCGCCCCGCCGCCGCGGCGACGTTCCTCCTGGCGCACCTCGGCGCGGGAGGACGCGATCTGCTGGCCATCGTCGAGGGCCGCGTCGTGGACGGCGTGGGCCGGACGGCGCCCGGGATGGGAACCCCTTCGCCCACCATCTACCAGGCCCTCCTGGCGGCGCGGGGCGTGACCCTCGAGCGTCACCGCGCACGGCGCGGCTGGGCGGCGGCCGACTGCGACGCGCCCGCCGCCCCTCCTCCCGCCGCCTTCTGGGAGGGCGTGGAGAAGGAATGCCACGCCCTGTGCGCCTATCACGCGCTCGGCGAGTTGATCGTGACCGGAGACCGCCGCCGCGAGGCGATCGAGGCGCTGACCTCGCGTCTCCCCTGCGCGACGCTTCCGAGCGGCGCGGACGGATACGAGGGTGCCCTGGGGGCCGCGGTCATCGCGGCGGGTCTGACCGGCGGCCCCGCGGCCAGCGTGGTGGATCGGCTCGGCGTGCGGGAGGCGCGCGACCGGGTCCTGGATTAGCGTGGCCAGTGAACGATCGGGCGCGGCCGATCCAAACGGCCTTGACACCAATCCTGCGCCGTGACAAATTAGCACCCGCTTTCGTGAACCGAGCGCCGGCGCGCCCTCGCCGGGGGATGCGGGGTTTTCGTGCGCGGCCGGCAGGCGTGGTCGCGGACGGAGTGTACCCGCACGCCGTTCGGGGGCATCGGACGCACAGCCCATACGGTCTTTCCGAAGGGTGACGTCATGCCGACACTCAGCATCAAAGTCTTGACCGGGCCCGGCAAGGGGCAAGCGCATCGCTTCGACCGTTTTCCCGTGGTGATGGGTCGGGCGCCCGACAACTCCCTCACGATCCTCGGCGACGACCGCGTGTCGCGGGCCCACGCGCGGATCCGACAGCTCCCAGAGGGGTTGGTCCTGGAGGATCTCCAGAGCAGGAACGGAACCTTTGTGGACGAGAAGCCGCTGACCACCCCCCTGCCCCTCACCGCCTCCAAGGTCATCCGCATCGGACACACCCTCCTGCAGCTCGAGATCGAAGGGATAGAGATCGAGGTGGCGGGCGTCCCTACCGGTGAGAAGGGGGCCCGCCAGTTGGTCGAGGCGGTGATGGTCCTCGATCTCTGCGACTCCACGATCATGGCCAACCGGTATGGCGACGCCTTCGCCCTTCACTTGAAGGAGGCCATCCGCTCGCTGGTCCGGCCCATCCTCAAGGAGGCGGGGGTGGCCTTCTTGAAAGGCACCGGGGACGGATTCCTCGCCACCTTCTCGGATCTGCGCAAGGCGGCGGAGGCGGCGATCTGCATCCTCCAGAAGAAAGGGGACAACCTCCCCAAGGCGAGCGACGGCACGCCCGCCATGTTCCGCATCGGGATCCACTTCGGCCCCACCTACATGGACTCGGACGGGGACCGCCAGGGCGACGTGGTGAACATGGCCTTCCGCCTGGAAGGGGTGAGCACCTCGGGATTCCACGAGACGCACGGCGGGATCGGCAAGGACTCCTTCCCTTCGCAGGACCGCATCTTCCTCTCCGAGCACGCCCGCGAAGAGCTGCAGAAGCGCGAGGGCTTCCCGACCCGCCTGGTGGGCTTCTTCGACCTGAAGGGCCTCGCCGGCCGCCACCGGGTCTACGAGATCCTGTGGCGGGACATGCCGCCCCCCGAAGACGGGGTCAAGACCCAGGTGGGCGGCGGCCCATCCACCTAGACGCGCCGGAGCGACCGCATGGAACAGCTGGGACGCTACGAGATCCTGGGGGAGTTGGGGCGGGGGGCGATGGGGATCGTCTACAAGGCCCGCGACCCCAACATCGATCGTCTGGTCGCCATCAAGATGATCAGTCCCGAGGCGGGTCTGGATCCCTCCCGGGCCAAGGAGCTGCGCGAGCGATTCCAGCGCGAGGCCCGGGCGGCGGGGCGCCTCTCCCACCCCAACATCATCACGATCTACGACTCTGCGGAGGAGCAGGGCCGCGCCTACCTCGTGATGGAGTTCGTCGAAGGGAAGCCCCTGGATAGCATGATCAAGGAGGGCCACCTCTTCTCCCTGGAGGACGTCGCCTCGATCGGCACCCAAGTGGCCCACGCCTTGGATTACGCCCATCAGCACGGCATCGTTCATCGCGACATCAAGCCCGCCAACATCATGATGACCACGGCGGGAATCTCCAAGGTGGCCGACTTCGGGATCGCCCGCATCACCGAGACCAGCGTGACACGCACGGGTCTCGCCGTGGGGACGCCCAACTACATGTCGCCCGAGCAGGTGGCGGGCCAGAAGGTGGACGGGCGCTCGGACCAGTTCTCGCTGGCCGTGATGCTGTACGAGCTCCTCTGCGGCGAGAAGGCGTTCCCCGGCGACACGCTGACCACCGTGCTCTACCGGATCATGCAGGAGGACCCGGTCCCCATTCGTCGGGTCAACCCTTCCCTGCCCGATGCCGTGGACGCCGTCCTCCGCAAGTCCATGTCCAAGAGCCCCAACGACCGCTATCCCAAGGCGGCGGACCTGGCGCGCGACCTTTCGATCGTGGCCTCGGGCGGCACCGTGACCATCGGGGGCACGGCGGTGTCCCTGGACTCCACCATGGCGGAGGGCATGGACGCCGGCAAGCTGGCCGGGCTCAAGACCCAGACCCGGATGGCGGCGCAAGGGATGAACGAGACGCTGGCGATGGACGCGAAGGCGGCGATCGCCGCGCCGGCGCGCAAGAAGAGCTCGTGGCTTTTCATAGGCGCCGGCGGGGTGGTCGCCGTCGCCATCGGGGTCGGCCTCTTCTTCTGGCTCCGCCCGGAGCCGCCGCCCCCGGCCCCGGTCCCAGTGGTCCAGGTGCCCGCGACGCCGACGCCGCCGCCGCCGCCGCAGCCGGAGAAGAAGGAGGAGCCACCGCCCAAGCCGAAGCCGCCGCTACTTTCGGAGCTCGTCCTGGCCAAAGAGGTCCGAGCCGACGGACGCCCCGTCGGGCCGAGCAAGCAGTTCTCGGCGACGGATCCCCAGGTGACCCTGGTGGCCCGCGGGACAAACCTCACGGAGCAGCTCCCCGTGCGGGTGAAGTGGTTCGATCCAGATAATAAGGAGATCCCGCCCAGCGGGGTGCCGAAGCTCACCCTGGACGGCAAGGGCGGCTGGCGCGCCGTGGCCGAATTGGCGCTGGCGGGCAGCGCCAAGCCGGGCCGCTGGAAGGCGGAGTTCACCCTGGGAGACGAGGTCAGCCAGGCACTCTCGTTCACCGTCACACCACCTCCCGAAGTCGCCAAGCCTGTGACGCCGCCACCGGCACCGCCCACGCCCGTCGTGGAGGTCAAGGCCCCACCGCCCGCCGCCCCGCCGCCTGCGCCGGCAGGGCCGCGCACGGGTACGGTCCAGAAGCGGGGCAAGGACGACGTGGAGATGGTCTTCGTCCCGGCCGGCTCTTTCACCATGGGCGACACCTTCGGGGATGGTGACCCGGCGGAGCGGCCGACGGGCAGCGTGGCGCTGAAGGCCTTCTGGGTCGACCGGAACGAGGTGACGTTCGACCAGTTCGCCAAGTTCGTCCAGGGCGCGGGCCACCGGCCGCAGGGGAACTGGGAGCAGCTCCGAAACCGCGGCAGCAACCATCCGGTCGCCAATGTGACCTGGAACGACGCCCTCGCCTACTGCCGCTGGGCGGACAAGCGCCTCCCCTCCGAGGCGGAGTGGGAGTTCGCGGCTCGCGGGGCGGAGGGCCGCAAGTACCCGTGGGGCAACCAGTGGGACGCCAGCCGTGCGCGCTTCCGCGGCAACAAGGGGAGCGGCACGTCGGCCGCGGTGGGAACCTATCCCAGCGGCGCCTCGCCCTTCGGGGCGCTGGACATGGCCGGCAACGTCTGGGAGTGGACCGCCTCGCTGGAGAAGCCCTACCCGTACGTGGCCACCGACGGGCGGGAGGCCGCGCCGGCGGGCGGCTCCCGCGTCACGCGCGGGGGCTCCTGGCTGGGCGACTCGGATTTCCTGCGCACCACCGTGCGGGATTTCCTGTCGCCGACCAGCAAGAACGACAAGCTGGGCTTCCGCTGCACCCAGGGCTCCTAGTGCTTGATTGCGTAAGTATATGCCCTGTTGCCAGTGCTGCTGCCGTCATTCCGGCGGAAGCCGGAATCCAGGTCATAAGGGGTTCTGGACCCCGGCTTTCGCCGGGGCCTGCCCCGGCGAAAGCCGGGGTGACAATATTGGAATATGTCAATGATTTATGCAAGTAAGCACTAGCACCAAACGGAATAAGAAGGGGGCAGAGCGACCCACGCCGCTCTGCCCCCTGACCTCTCTGCCCTCTGCTCTCTGCCCTCTGCTCTCTGCCTACTGCCCTCTGCCTACTGCCTATTGCCCTCTGCCTACTGCCCTCTGCCTACTGCCTACTGCCCTCTGCCTACTGCCTATTGCCCTCTGCCTACTGTCCTCTGCCTACTGCCTACTGCCTATTGCCCTCTCTGCCCTCTGCCCTCTGCCCCTACGCCCCGTCCTTGGCGCAGCGGAAGCCGATGCTGGTGGTCTGGCTGGAGGCCGCGGCCCGGTTCCGGGCGGCCGCGCGCGAGACCAGCGGCACCCTCGCCCAGGAGCCGCCGCGGATCACCTTTTGCTCGCCCTTCTCCGGCCCCTTCGGATTCTTGTCCGGCATGCCCTGGTAGGAGGACTTGTCATACCAGTCCGCGACCCACTCCCAGACGTTGCCGATCATGTCGTAGACGCCGAACGGGCTCTTGCCTGACTCGTAGTTTCCCACCTTCGTGAGGCTCTTGCCGTAGCCGAAGGTGCCTCCCTTGCCGAGATTCGCCATCTGCTGGGGCTGCCCCGTATTGCCCCAGGGATACATCCGCCCATCCGTACCCCGCGCCGCCTTTTCCCACTCCGCCTCGGTGGGGAGCCGCTTGCCGGCCCACTTGCAGTAGGCCTGGGCCTGATCCCAGTCCACGCCAACCACGGGGAACTCGCCGTCCGTCTGGACGTTCACCATGTTCCAGTATTCCGGGGCGTCCGCCCCCGAAGCCTGCAGGAACTTGGCGAATCGGCCGACCGTGGTCTCGAACTTGTCGATGGAGAACGCGTCCAGCGTGACGCGGCGCTGCGGCATCTCGTCCGGGTTCCCGCCGGTCGTGCTGCCAATGAGGAACTCACCGGCGGGTATGGGAATCATGGAAGTCAGGTCCTCAGGCTTGGGCGGGGCGACCGTGGGGGGCGGGACGACCGGCTTCGTGACGCGCGCCTCCAGCGTGGGGCCGCCCGGCTGAGGCTGCTGGGCGCGGAGCGCGGCCAGGCGCTGCTCCTCGGCGCGCCGGGCCTCCGCATCCTTCTTGGCCTGGATCTCCTTCTCGATGGCCTCGAGCTTCCCCTTGAGCGAGGCCGCCGCCGCATTCCTCACGTCCTGCGGCAGGTCCACCAGCCGCTCGGTGGCCTCGATCTGTCCCCGG
>Ga0315294_10001850_pt1 | contig 23280 bp, 22 predicted proteins | sample YL17G13_40_MG_FD_203626 | JGI IMG/M metagenome (GOLD analysis project Ga0315294, IMG submission 203626) | Sediment microbial communities from Yellowstone Lake, YNP, Wyoming, USA - YL17G13_40 | ecosystem: Environmental > Aquatic > Freshwater > Lake > Sediment | place: USA: Wyoming | collected...
AAAGGAGCCGATCATGCTGAATGCGGATTGTTAGGCCCCGTCTTCAAATGGAGATGGGGCTTTTTGTCTTGGGATGGGCTGGCAAGGCAAAGAACCCGGCGCAACAATCCCGACCCTCCCCTGAGCGGCCTTAAGCTGAGCCAAAAAATCGAAGATTCTTTCTTGCAGAAGTCTAAAAGACGGGATCCGGATCGACCCTTTTCTTTGCACCCTGAAAGGCTTTTGAGGATCTGCCGGAGGATAAGTCTATCCCACGGGGGCTGCGTATGGGAGATCGGGTGGCGGTGGTTGCCGTTTCCCAGACGGTTTACGAGCGAAGCAGGGATCATCAACGGCCTCAGGAGATGCTCGCCGGGGTGGTCATGGATGTGCGCCGCCGGATCGGTTTGCCCACAATTTCACTTGTAAGAAACAAAATTTCAAGATTTTGAACCTTATCGTTCAGAGGACACAGAGAATAAAGAAGTTTCGGATTCCAGGTTTTAAGTTTCAAGTTAAGGTTTCCTTTTGCTGCGGCTTGGCCGCACGGAGAAAGGAGGGTGAAATGAAAAGATCTTATTGGGGCTTGATGATTCTTATCTGCACCTTCATCCTGGGCACTGCCGGTTTGAGCTGGGGCCAGTCGAAAACGCTGAAGATCGGCGCTCCCATCCCCCTCGGCGGAGTGGGAGGAGCCTACGTGGGCCTGGGCTGGGGGTACAACGACTGCCAGGCTTATCTGGCTGAAAAGGGGGGCATCAAGGGGAATAAAGTTACCTACCTGGTGGAAGACAACCGCTGGGATGTAACCACCGAGATTGCCATTATCAACCGCCAGCTCTCGATGGAACCCAAAGAGGAGCTTGTTCTCTTCTGCGGTAACCTGATCACTGGGACCCTCAAGGCCCTGAGCGAGAAAATCAACAAGGAAGTGCGAATCCCCTCCATTGCCCTCTCCTTTTCCGTGGAGATGTTCGGGAAACAGGGCGGGCCGTCCAAATACCCCTATTACTTCACCACCGGCCCCGACTACTCCCAGCAAATTGGACTCCTTCTAAGATATATCAAGAAGGATCACAAAAAGGATGCCCCTGCCAAGCTGGCCGTGGTCTATTCCCCGACGGAATACGGCCGGGACCCCCTGGCCGACATGAAGGAGGATGCGGCCAAGCTGGGAATCAAGATCGTGGCGGAAGAAGAAGTGGCGGTCACGGCTTCGGATGTTTCCACCCAGATTATCAACATCCGGAAGGCCCAGCCGGATTACCTCATCTGGCACGGGTTCCTCCCGGGAATGCTGGTCGCCCCGGTCTTTCTGAAAACCGCCCGCCAGTACCTCCCCAAGGTTCCCATTTTGGGAACAGACTTTCAGACTTCCCCCACGATGGTTGCCGCGGGGGGGCCGGCCGCAGATGGGATCATCGGGGTCAACACCCGTGTTCAATGGCACGAGACCGGCAACCCCTTCATCAGGCTGGTCCACGAGCAGGCAGCGAAGAGAGAAAGGAAAATCCCCTGGGCCGAGCAGTCCTATTACATCCTGGGGTGGACCATGGCGCTCCTCGGGGCCCATGCGCTGGATGTGGCGGCCGCAGCAGGGGATCTCTCCCGGGAAGGGGTGAAGAAGGCCCTCGAAAATTCGGTCTGGGACTTCAACGGCATGTACGATGGCCGCAAGTTTTCGTACAAGTCCCACAAAGTTCCCATGGCCAGAATTTACAGGGCTTCTGCCGCCAAAAAGGAGTGGGACCCCATCACTCCATGGCTGGATGCGGATGAGGAGCTAAAATAGGCGGAGGACCCCCTCACTCCGCTTTTTCCTCCGAAAACGGGGGGGAAAAGGAAAAAGTGAGGGGAGTAAAACTGAGGGCCGAACCATGGACTTTTTTCTCCAATCCTTTTTCTCCGGGATGCTGACCGGACTCTCCTACGGGCTTTTGGGTCTCGGGCTGGTGCTGATCTTCCGGGCATCGGAAGCTTTTAACTTCGCCGTGGGCGAGTTCATGGTGGTGGGCGGGTTTCTCTTCTACATCCTCCACTTCAGCTGGCATCTGCCGTTCTTAATAGCCCTGCCCATGGGCCTCTTAGCCGCAGCCGTCTTCGGGGCCATTGTGGAGCGGACCACCATCAAGTCTTTGATGGGAAGGCCCGCCCTATCCATGACCATCATTACCCTGGGCCTTTCCAACATTCTCTCCGGGGGAATCCAGGCCACAGCCGGGAGCAACCCCTACACCTTCAGCCTGGACCTTCCGGATCTGACCGTGGAGGCGGGAACCCTCATCTACCCATCCCCGCAGGTCTGGGCGGGCATTCTTTCCCTGGCTTTTTTCAGCCTGGTCATTTTGTTTATTTACCGGACCCGTTGGGGGTTGGTCATTCAGGCCACCTCGGAGAGCCAGCCCAAGGCCCTCTGCTTCGGAATCAATCCCCAATTCGTCCTCCTCCTGGTGTGGGCCATTGCCACGGTCTGCATCGGGGCTTCCGGGATCGTCGTTGCCAACCTCGGGGCCCTCTCCGCCCAGACATCGCTCGTCGGTCTGAGGGCGATCCCCGTGGTCCTCATCGGCGGGCTGGACAGCATTCCCGGTGCCCTGGTGGGAGGGTTGATCGTCGGTGTAGTTGAGGCGCTCACCGGAGCTTATGTAGAGCCCTTCGGGCTGATCGGTTTCAAAGAGGTCGTTCCCTACCTGGTTCTGCTGATCACCTTGTTCATCCGCCCCTACGGCCTCTTTGGGACGGTGCGAATCGAAAGGGTCTGAGATGCTCCGGGTCGAGAATTTGCGGGTCGTATATCAAGAAGTCATCTCCGTCCTCCACGGGGTCTCGCTCAAAGTTCCCGACGGGGAGGTGACGGTCCTGCTCGGGGCCAACGGGGCGGGGAAGACGACCCTGCTGCGGGCCATCTGCGGACTCCTGCCGGTATATGACGGGAAGATCATCGAGGGGAGCGTCCTTCTGGAGGACACCCCGCTTCATCGGCTGGACTCCTCGACCATCGTCAAGAGATACCGGACTACCTACGTAATGGAAGATCGCCCCGTCTTCTGGTACCTCACGGCGGAAGAGAACCTGAAGGCCGCAGCCTTCTCCCGCTGGAACCGGGAAGTCCCTGCTGACATAGAAAAAGTCATGGCCCTCTTCCCCAAACTGGTCAGCCTGAGAAACACCAAAGCAGGGTACCTCTCGGGTGGGGAACAGCAGATGCTGGCCGTGGGGATGGCCCTCATGACCAAACCCAAGATTCTGATGCTGGACGAACCTTCTCTGGGCCTGGCCCCTTTGATCGTCCGGGAACTCTTCGGCATCATCCGCAGCCTCAACCAGGAAGGGCTGACGATCTTCCTCGTGGAGCAGAACGCCCACGCCGCTCTATCCGTTGCCCATACGGGGTATGTGATCGAGAACGGCCGGATTGTCCTGGACGGCCCTTCCGGCGAGCTGATCACGAACCAAGACGTGCGGGAGTTTTACCTGGGCACGGCCCGGGTCGATCAGAAGCGGTTCCTGGAGGCCAAGCGCTACAAGCGGAGGAAGAGATGGCTGTAAATCCGATCATCCTGGAGATTGAAGGCCTGTCTCTCTCCTTCGGCGGGGTCATGGCCCTGAGGAACCTCTCCCTGAGCATTCCCCAAGGGGTCTTTGCCTCCATCATCGGACCGAACGGCGCGGGAAAGACCAGCCTGCTCAACTGCATCAACGGCCATTATCGTCCCCAGTCCGGACGCATCACCTTGGTGGACCTGGATATTACCCACTCCCCGCCGCACCGGATCGCCAGGCTGGGGGTGGCCCGGACCTTTCAGAAGATCGAGCTCTTCTCTCACATGAGCGTCCTGGACAACGTTAAACTGGGAAGGCATTTTCTGATGAAAGGCTCTCCCCTAAGCTGCTTTTTCCGGATGCCGGGCATGGTCAGGGAAGAGTTCCAGCACCGCCGGGAACTGGATGATGAAGTGATCGACTTCCTCGGCCTTTCAGCGTTTCGGAACCACATCGTCGGCGCCCTTCCCCACGGGATCCGGAAAAGAGTAGATCTGGCCAGAGCCTTGGCCATGAAGCCGAAACTGCTTCTCCTCGACGAGATCATGGCCGGGATGAGCATGGAAGAGAAAGAGGATATCGCCAGCTATCTTCTGGACATTCACCGGGATTGGAGGACCACCATGATCTGGATCGAGCACGACCTGGCTGCGGTGATGGAACTTTCCACCCGGGTCACGGTGCTGAATTTCGGCGAGAAAATCGCGGAGGGAGCCCCGCTGGAGGTGCAGAAGGACCCAGCCGTCATCGAAGCATATCTGGGAACCGGGACAGAAATATAAACAGCTTCAAATTGCGAGTTGCGGGTCCGGGTCAAAAAACCTGAAACTCGAAACTCGAAACCCGAAACATTTTTATGGTGACCGATACTCTCATCCAGCTGCTCATTTCCCGGGCGAAGCGCCATCCGGATCGGATGGCCCTGCGGGAGAAGCAGTATGGGATCTGGATTCCCACCACCTGGGCGGAATTCTGGCAGAAATCGGCCTCCTTCGGGCTCTTTCTCAAGGGACGGGGATTGAAGGCCGGGGAGTGCGTCATCATCTGGGGGGACAACAAGCCCGAGTGGCTGATCGCCGAAATAGGGGCCCTGGTCGCCGGCGGGGTGATCAGCGGCATCTATCCGGACAGTCTGCCGGAGGAAGCGAAATACCTGATTGAGGCTACCGACGCTGTATTTATCGTGGCTGGGGACCAGGAGCAGGCGGACAAGCTGCTTAAGATCTGGGAAGGGATCTCCTCTCGGGTAAAGGCTGTCATCGTATGGGATTCCCGCGGCATGAACCACTATTATGCCCAATACCCCTTCCTTCTCCGCTTCGAAGATTGTCTCCGGGAAGGCTCGAAAGGAAAACCCGTCGCCCTGGAAGAGGTCGTTCCTTCTTCTGCCGAGGAGATCGCCATGATGCTTACCACCTCGGGGACCACGGCGAAACCCAAGCTCGCCCTTTTGAGCCACCGCAACCTGATCTTTCTGGCCCGCAGCTTCGGCCAGGTCGTTCCCATGGACGAGACCGATGATATTCTCTCCCTGGCGCCCATGGCCTGGATCGGGGAGCAGCTCTACAACGTGGTCCGCTTTCTCGACTGCGGCTTCCTCTACAACTTTCCCGAGGAGGCGGAAACCCTACGGAGGGACCTGGTTAACCTGCAGCCCACCTATTTTGGAGGGACCCCTTCCCGGTGGGAGGATATTGCCTCCTCCATCCAGGCGGCCATTGACAACGCGGACTTTCTGAAGAGAAGCGCATACCGCTGGGCGATCAACCTCTGTCAGAAGGCCGTGGAAAAAGAGCTGGCCGGAGAGGATATCGGTTCCTGGAATCGTTCCCTGCGAAGGCTTGCCAGGTTCTTGGTCATTCGCCCGCTGACCAAGCAGGTCGGCCTGGGAAGGGTGAAGATCGCCATCACCGGAGGGGCGGCCATCTCCCCGGAGGTGTTCAAGTACTTCAAAGCCCTGGACATCGACATGCGCCAGATTTACGGCCAGACCGAATGCACGGCCATCGCCACCTGCCACCGGGAAGGAGATGTGCGGCCGGAATCGGCCGGGGTTGCGCTGCCGGGAGTGACCCTGAAAATCTCCGAGTCCGGGGAGATCTTCGTGGGGGGCGAGGGGATCATGGCGGGATACTACAAAAACCCCGAAGCCACGGCCCAGGCCGTCACGCCAGGAGGTTTGCTCAGGACAGGAGATGCAGGCTACCTGGATAAAGACGGGCACCTCTTTGTCTTCGACCGGTACAAAGACGTCATGCACCTGGCCGAGGGGACCCGCTTCGCGCCTCAGGACATCGAGACCCGCCTGAAGTTCAGCCCGTACATCAAAGAAGCAGTGGTCATCGGAGACAAGCGCCCCTACATCAGCGTCCTGGTCAGCATTGACCTGGAGAATACAGGGAACTGGGTTAAAAAGAGAGGGGTGGCTTACACCACCTTCCACGACCTCTCCCAGAAACCCGAAGTCTATCAGCTCATCCGGAATGAAATCGCCCGGCTCACGGCAGCTTTCCCCGATGCCATGAAGGTCAAGCGCTTCGCCAACCTGATCAAAGAGCTGCACCCGGACGATGGGGAGCTCACCCGGACCCGCAAAGTCCGCAGGGCCCTGGTCTACGAGAGGTATGATCCCCTGGTGCGCTCCATCTATGGGGGGGAGAAGGAACACGTCCTGGATGTCCGGATCCGCTTCGAGGACGGCCACGAGGCCACGTTCAACGGTCGGGTCAAGATCGCGGAGGTGGAATGAGAAAAGGGTTTTCCTACCAGTACAACCGAATCTTCGCCTCTTCCGCCCACTCCAGCTATGACGAGGCGGAGGCCATTTTCCCCGGCCTCTTTCAGCAAACCTGGCTTTATATCTTTGTCGCCATTGTCCTGGTGGTTCCCTTTATCTCCGGGGAGTACGGCCTTTACCTCCTCAACCTCTGGCTCGTTCAGCTCATCGCCGCCATGGGGCTCAACCTCCTCACCGGCTATACCGGGCTCCTGTCCATGGGGCATGCCGCCTTCATGGGGGTCGGGGCCTACACCATGGCCCTTCTGACGACCCAGGCCGGGTTTCCCTTTCTCCTCGCCCTTCCCTTCAGCGGAGTCGTGGCCGCTCTATTCGGGGTGCTGATCGGAGTTCCCTCCCTGCGGATCAAGGGTTTCTACCTGATGGTGGCCACGATTGCCTTCCAGTTTCTCATGGATTATGTGCTGGTTCACTGGGAAAAGGTAACCCGGGGGATCCGGGGAATCGAGCTCTCCACTCCGACCCTCCTGGGGATTCCTTTGAAGACCAACTTTGCCTTCTATTTCCTGGCCCTGGCCATCGCCGCCTTCATGCTCTGGGGGGCCAAGAACCTGATCCGCTCGCGAATCGGCCGGGCCTTCATGGCCGTGCGGGATAACGACATCTCCGCCCAGATCATCGGCATCCCGGTATTTCCCTACAAGCTGCTCTCCTTTTTGATCAGCGCCTTCTACGCCGGCATTGCCGGTGCCCTTTGGGCCCTGCTTTACCGCAATGCCGTTCCCGAGCACTACACCCTCATGCCTTCGGTCCAATATCTGGTCATGGTCCTGGTGGGGGGGTTGGGAAGCATCGTGGGGACAATCCTCGGCGTGGGTTTCATCCTGCTTCTCCCCGAGGGGCTGAACCTGCTGGTGAGCTACCTGGCCCGCACCTTCCACCCCGACCTCATAGTCTTCCTGGCCCCGGCCAAATCGATCCTCTTCGGGGCGCTGATCGTCCTCTTCATCCTCTTCGAGCCCGAAGGCCTGGTCGGCGTCTGGCGCCGATTCCGGGATTATTTCAAAATCTGGCCGTTGCCCTATATCTCCTCTTGAAAGGGCGCAGCCTTCTCAGGCCGAGGTCCATTCCCCGCTTGCCCACCCCCGGTTTTTCTGCTCGTTGGGATTCAGGCTGGAGGAATTCGGATCATCATCCTAAGGCGGTTATTCTTTCCTTGGATAGGGCCTGTCCCGTGGAGATTCGCAAGGGGAGATGTTTTAGCCCCGTCTTGCCTCTGGCGCTAATTTCTCGCAGGCCTCTCTTTGCGGAGGATAGGCGGGAAGGGAATTAGAAAACGATGATCCCGCCGAGCCTGATGATCCGAATTCCTCCAGCCCCAACGAGCACAAAAAAACTGGGGATGGGCAAGCCACTCCCCATTATTGACTCCTCTGATTAATTCGGATAGTATCTGTTTGTTTTCGATAATCAGGGTAAGGTAAAGGACTGGGGTAGGGCCCCGTTCTGAGGGTCCTTTGGATTTCTGGAAGGGAGGAATGATGAATACCAGGGTGCTGATACCAATCTTGGCTGTCCTTTTCAGCTTCATTCCCTACGTTTCAGCGGCGAAAGATCTTCCCAAGATCGTGGTCTGGGATCTCTCGCCCCGGGAGACCAAGCCCGGCTATGCCCAGGAACTCACCTCTATCCTGGTCAGCGAAATCAGCAAGATGGGGAAGTATGAAATATACAGCCAGGAGAATGTGCGAACCCTGGCCGGGTGGACTGCGGAAAAAATGAAACTGGGCTGCACCAGCACCCAGTGCCTCCTGGCTCTCGGGCAGATGGATGTGGCCAAACTGATCTCCGGGAGCGTGGGAAAGATCGGGAACCGGTATTCGGTTTCCCTGAGCCTTTTTGACACCCAGAATGCCAAGGCTGAAAAAGCCATTTCGGAGTTTTGCCACACGGAGGATGAACTCATTGAATTGGTTCAAAAAGCGGGCCGCCAATTGCTGGGAGCCCAGGCTGAACCGTCCGCCGCGGAGCGAAAGGAGCTGGATAAGACCTTTACCAACTCCATCGGTATGGAATTTGTGCTGATTCCTGCGGGAAGATTTCTCATGGGAAGTCCTGCCAATGAGCCCGGCCGGGCCGAGAATGAAGGACCCCAGCGGGAGGTGCAGATCACCAAACCTTTTTACCTGGGCAAGTATGAGGTGAAAGTCAGCGAGTTCCGGGAATTCGTGAAGGCGACTCAGTATAAAACCGAGGCGGAGACCAAAGGGGGGGCTTTCATCGCGGTGAAAGGAAAGTGGGAAAGGAAAGAGGGGATCACCTGGTATAGCCCCGGCATCAGCCAGAAAGATGATCATCCGGTGGTTTGTCTTTCCTGGAGTGACGCCGCGGAATATGGCAAATGGCTGGGCCAAAAGACGGGGCATGGTTACCGGTTGCCCAGGGAGGCGGAATGGGAGTATGCCTGCCGGGCAGGAAGCCGTCAGGCCTACAGTTTCGGCTCCGACGCCAGGGAACTTTCCAAGTTCGGATGGTATGTGGATACCTCGGGGGGAAAGACTCACCCCGTGGGCCAGAAAAAACCCAACTCCTGGGGTCTGTTCGACATGCACGGAAATGTGTGGGAGTGGTGCCAGGACTGGTATGGGAATTATCCTGCGGGAAGGGCAGTGGACCCTGCCGGCCCCCCTCGTGGGTCAAGCCGAGTCATCCGCGGGGGCGGTTGGGCCCTCCCGGCGAAAGATTTGCGGTGTGCGGAACGGCGCTACTCGATTTTTGGGAGCGACCGGGTGGGCTTTCGTCTCGTTCGGACGCCTTAGCTTTGATCAGGTTCATTGCATACTGAAAGGAGAAAGATAATGTACGGATGGCGGGGAAAGGTGTTGAGGGTTGATCTAACTTCAGGGAAGATCAAAGAGGAGAATTTGGACCCGAAGGTGGCCCGGGATTACATCGGGGGCCGGGGGTTGGGGGTCCATTATCTGCTGAAAGAAGGGGACCCCACCTGCGATCCCCTGTCTCCGGAGAACATCATGGTCATGGCCGCGGGTCCCCTGACCGGCACATCCGCTCCCACGGCTGCGCGGTACATGGTGATGACCAAGGGGCCGCTGACCGGGGCGATTACCTGTTCAAATTCCGGCGGACAGTTTCCCAAAGAGCTTAAATGGGCTGGACTGGATGCCATCATCTTCACCGGAAAAGCCAAAGAACCGGTTTACCTCTGGATCGATCAGGGAAAGGCGGAACTCAGGCCGGCCAAGCATCTGTGGGGGAAATGGGTGCCGGAGACTACAGATGCCCTGCTCAAAGAGACCGACCCCAAAGCCAGGGTGGCCTGTATCGGGCCTGCCGGCGAGAAGCTGGTCCTCTTTGCCGCCATCATGAACGAAAAGGACCGGGCCGCAGGGCGGTCGGGGGTTGGGGCGGTCATGGGGTCCAAGAACCTCAAGGCGGTGGTGGTCAAGGGGAAAGATGCCGTTCCCATCGCCAATAAAGACCGTTTCACGGAGATCAACAACGGGGTCTTGAACAAATTCCGGGAAGGGGTCAAGAAGATGGGGCCTTCACCCTTGAGCCAGCATGGCACCATCGGGGTCATGACCCCCCTGGTCCAGAAATTCGGGGTTTTCCCCACAAAGAACTGGCAGCAGGGGCAGTTCGACGGGTGGGAGGCCATCACCGGCCAGACCCTTACGCAGAAATACCTGATGAAGACCCGGGCCTGCTGGGCCTGTCCGATTTCCTGCGCCCGGGTGACCAAGGTCGAAGAACCGGGGTTTGAGGGGGAAGGGGAGGGGCCCGAGTTCGAGACCGGCTTTGCCCTGGGCGCCCTCTGCATGGTGGACAACCTGGCGGCCATCACCAAGGCGAACTATCTGTGCAACGAACTGGGCCTGGATACGATCAGCATGGGCGGGACGGTCGCCTGCGCCATGGAGCTTTATCAACGCGGCTACTTGACGGACAAGCAGACCGGCGGCCCGGTCAAGTGGGGGGATGGAAAAAGACTGGTGGAGCTTACCAGGCTGACCGGATTGCGGAAGGGCTTCGGGAATGACTTAGCCCTGGGCAGCTATCGTCTCGCCGAAAAATACGGGCATCCGGAACTGGCCATGGTATCCAAGAAGCTCGAAATGCCGGGGTACGACCCCCGGGGCCTCCAGGGGCAGGGTTTGAACTACGCCACTTCGCCCATCGGCGCTTCCCATTGCCGGGCGCACATGGCCTACCCCGAGATGGTGGGAATTCCCAAGCCCACCGATCCCCATGAATGGAGAGGAAAAGGCAAGCTGGTAAAACTCTGGCATGAAGTGTTCAGCATCATCGATTCCACCGGCCTCTGCATGTTTTTCGCGGCGCGGAACCTGGTGCGGCCCGAATTGGAGATTTATCCCGACGGTATCCTGGAGTATGTGAACGCCGTGACCGGGGCCGAATATTCGTTGGAGGAGCTGATGAAGGCCGGGGAGCGGATCCTGAACGCCGAGCGGGTATTCCTGGTCCGGGCAGGGTTTTCCAGCAAGGATGATTCCTTGCCCCCCCGTCTGACCAGCGAGCCCCACACCTCAGGCCCGTCCGCGGGGAGAGTGGTTCACCTGGAGGAGATGAAAAAAGAGTATTATCAGGAGCGCGGATGGGATGAAAACGGGATTCCCACGGACAAGAAGCTCAAAGAACTCGGTTTGAAATGATTGGCTGGGGGGGCGGTTCGCGAACCGCCCCTACTCCGGAATGATAGTTTGTAGGGGCGATTCATGAATCGCCCCTACGACGTCCTGCAATTACAGGGGCACGAGGCTTCGTGCTCCTACGAGCCTTAACCCAGTCGGAGAGAAGGTTACCCATTTTATGCCCGTCCGTGTCCATCTTTTTGCCTACTTGACCAAATACTCCCCCACAGGCCAGGAAAAGTTTGACCTGGACCCGGGTCCGGGACCGACCGTTGGCCAGCTCCTGGAAAAACTCGGCATTCCCGCGGACTTTGAGAAAAGGGTATTGGTAAATGGCCGGCATGCAGAACCGGCAACCCATCTTTCGGAGGGGGATGATGTGTTTATCTTTCCGCCGGCGGCGGGAGGATAAATCAAATGCGGAATTCGGAATGCGGAATGCGCCCTGAACCATGTAAGGTTCAGGGCTGCCCTGCACTCCACGTAGTGCAGGGCGGAATGCGGGATGAATAAGAAAATTCGAAATTCGAAATTTTCGAGCATCTGGGAAAGGAGGGTTATCCAATGGCTTTTTCGATCGAGCATGTGACCATCCGGGTTCGGGACATGGAGGCTTCCATCGATTATTACCGGCGGATGTTTGGTGGGGAGGTCATCCTGCGGCGCAACCTCGCCGGGGGGAAGAAAATCGCCTTTCTCCGCATCGGCGACTCCATGCTGGAACTCATGGGCTTCGGGCCAGCCAACGAGCCCGTTGATTCCAGGGAGCATTACGGGGTCCACCACATCGGGATCAAGACCGACAATTTCGACGCAACCTACAAAGACCTCAAGGCCAAAGGAGCCGAATTTCTCGGTGAGCCCTTCGAACCCACCCCTGGAATCCGCCTGGCTTTCCTGCGTGACCCGAACGGCGCGGTCATCGAGCTGGCCCAGAGGGACCCGAAAGTATTCCAGGCAGCGATCAGCCAGGGAACGGTAAACTGGTAACCCGCTTTCTTCGGCGAGATAGTCCTTTAGGATATTCGAGAAAGGCCAGCGGAGATCGCGCGAGTTGATTTGGGTAAGATGAGGACATGAAGCCTCCCAGGATCGCTAAAGTTACCCGCCCGGTCCCCAAAGGGGTTTTCCCCCGAAAACGCCTGTTTAGACTGCTGGACCGCATGCGGGATCGACCGATTATCTGGGTCTCCGGACCTCCCGGGTGCGGAAAGACCACCCTGGTCAGCAGCTACCTTGACGCTCGAGACCTTCCCTGCCTCTGGTACCAGTTGGATGCTGGCGATTCGGATCTGGCAACTTTTTTCTACTACTTGGGTCTGGCTGCCCAAAAAATCTCCCGACCCAAGCACCCTCCTTTGCCTTTATTGACTCCGGAATATTTAAAGGGAGTCCCCACCTTTACTCTCCACTATTTTGAAAACCTTTACCAGAGGCAAAAAGTTCCTTCGGTCATGATTTTCGATAACTATCAAGAGGTGCGGGCGGATTCTTCATTTCACGGGGCTATTCTGCAGGCCTTATCCATAATTCCGGAGCGATTGAACGTCATTCTAATCAGCCGGGGTGACCCTCCTCCTTCTTTTGCCCGGTTGCACGCCAACCAGCAGATGGAAATTCTGGGATGGAATGACCTCCGCTTAACCTTGGAAGAGTGCAGGGGCATTGTTCGTTTAAGCGCCAAGGAGGTGCCCGCTCCGGAAATGATTCAACGCTTACAGAGCACAGCTGATGGCTGGGCCGCAGGGCTGGTGCTGATGCTGGAGAGGGCCAAGGTCGAAGGCATTGCGCTGAAAGAGATCGGAAAGCTGACCCCGGAGGAGACCTTTCATTATTTCGGGAGCGAAATTTTCGATCAGGCGGATGAAGAAGTTCAGGAATTCTTATTGAAAACCGCCCTTTTCCCCAGGATGACCGCTAAAATGGCCGAAGCATTGACGGGCCTTCCATCTGCCGCCCGGATTTTAGCAACCTTGAGCCGGAATCATTATTTCACCGAGAGGCGTTTTCATACCGAGCCCCTGTATGAGTACCATCCCCTGTTCCGTGAATTCCTCCTATCCCGCGCTCAAGTAAAACCGCCGGGCCAGAGCCTGTCGGTTTTATGCTCCCAGGCCGCCCAGATTATGGAGAGTGCGGGACAGCCAGAAGAAGCCGTCAGGCTCCTCCAGGGGGCTGGCCTTTGGGAGGAGATGGTTCCCTTCATCCTGAAACACGCCCCCGATTTGTTGAACCACGGAAGAAACCGGCCTCTGGAAGAGTGGCTGGTCGCACTCCCGCCGGAAGTCCTGGAAAATCATCCGTGGCTTCTCTACTGGCTGGGAGCCTGCCGCCTGCCGATTCACCCTCTATCCGCCCGGACCTTTTTTGAAAAATCCTTGGAAAAGTTTAGACGGGAAGAGAACCCCACCGGGATATTTCTTTCCTGGGCAGGGATCGTTCGGGCCATTTTCCAAGGGTTTGACGATTTTAAGCTTCTGGACCGGTGGATTCCTTTGCTGGGAGAGTTAACCCAGGCTTGCCGGGGGTATCCCTCAAAAGAAGTCGAGGCCCAGGTGGCCTGCAGCATGTTTATCGCCCTGGTATTGAGACAACCCGGGCATCCGGCCATGAAGGCGTGGACTGAGAAGGTGCTCAAATCCATAGACTATCTTCCCACCACAACCGATAAAATGCAGATTTCTTTCCGCCTGGTGTTTTATCGGCTGCATGTAGGAGATTTTCCCGGAGCGAGTGTCGCCCTGGACTCGTTGCGGCAGTGGAGCCGGTCTCCGGATGCCTCCTCCATCGCCCAGGTTGCGGGTAAACTGGGCGAGGCGATGTATCATCGGTACACGGGATGGCATGAAGAATGTTCAAAGGCAGTATTGGCGGGCCTGGAATTGTCCCGGACCACCGGGGTTCATATGCTCGATCATGTCTTGATGTACCACGGCACGGCGAGCGCCATGGATGCCGGTGATTTCCAGGAGGCGGGAAGATTGCTGGTAAGGATGGCCGCCTCCTCGGAAAATTTCAAACCATGGGACAAAAGTTTTTATCATCTTCTGATGACCCGGGAAGCCCTGCATCGGGCTGACCTTGGACGAGCATCCCTTCAGGTCGAGCTGGCTCTAAAATTCAGTAAGGAAGTCGGATATCCCCACAATATTGCCTCCTGTCACTTGCTCATGGCCCTGGTCCTGCACGAACGAAAGAAAGACCGAGAAGCTGCCGACCACCTGGCCTGTGCCCTCCGCATTTTCCGCCGGTTCAAAAGCAAGAACTTTGAATTTTGTGTTCTCCTGGCAGAGGCTCTTTTCGCTCTGGATCGAGGCGAGGAGGCTCAGGGGCTGCTCTCCCTGAGAAAAGCCTTCGCCTTGGGGAGGGAGGGAGGATATCTATATACCTTTATCGACTTCCCCGGTTCCATGGCCCGGCTCTGCACGCGGGCCCTGGAGGAAGGAATAGAGGTGGCTTATGTTCAAGGCCTTATCCGCAAGGGCAATCTAACCCCGGAGCAAGGCTCCATTCCTCCGGAAAACTGGCCCTGGCCCCTGAAGGTATTCACCCTGGGGCGGTTTGAAATTATCAGGGATGGAAAACCCATCCAGTTTCCCAGAAAGATTCAGCAAAAACCCCTGGCCATGCTCAAGGTGCTGATTGCGTTCGGGGGGAGGGAGGTAAAAGACGACCAGATCGCTGATTTGCTCTGGCCGGAATCAGAGGGCGATACCGCCCATATGTCTTTTATCTCCACTCTGCACCGACTGCGCCAATTGCTCGGCCATGAAAAAGCGGTCCAGTACCGGGATGGGCGAGTTGCCCTGGACGACCGATTCTGCTGGGTGGATGTGCGGGCTTTCGAACGATTGGCCGATGAGGCCCAGGCCCGATGGAAAAAGGGAATGACGGACCAAGCCATTCAACTCAGCGAAAAAGCCCTGGAGATGTATACCGGGGCTTTCCTGCCGGGGGATACGGACCAGCCCTGGTCCTTATCCCTCCGGGAGCGCCTGAAGGGGAAACTTCTGGGGACCGTGAATCGATTAGCCGATGAACGATGCCGGTTGGGACAATGGGAAATCGCTGCGGAATATTATCAAAAGGGATTGGAAATCAACGATCTGATTGAGGAATTTTATCAGAACCTGGTGGATTGCTATCTGCACCTGGGGAAAAAGGCGGAAGCCCTGGCAGTCTTTCAGCGCTGCACCCGAACCCTCTCCGCAGCCCTTGGTATTGAACCGTCCGCTAAGACTCGGGCCATGTATAGTTCCCTGCTCGGTGGGGATCAAGAAATCGTCAAAAGGGCGACTGGGCCCAAGAAATAAAGACCCCGGAAGTCGGTCTCCGCTCTGCAATTTTCCTCTGCTTTCCCTCCTGGCTTGGCCTTTTCCCCGATTCAGCTCTTTTCCGTTTATCCCAAGGTCCTCCAATTCTTTTTTTCCAGTTCCGCCTAATTTACCCTATTTGTATGCAATCCGTCATCCCCGCCGTGATAAGAAACAAAGCGCGGGGCGAATTCTCTATTTTCAACGGAGGAATGAAAGGGGTGGAGGAAGGAGAGGTCTCATTGGTCAAGCCATTAAGCTTCAGCAGCTACATCGTCCATATCTACCGCCTTCGAAAGAATCATCGACGCGGGCTGGTAGGGGTTCTAGAAATGGTCGGATCAAAAGGGAAGAAAGCTTTCACCAATTATGATGAGTTATGGGACATTCTTTCCGCTGGGGAAAAACTATCCCGGAGAAGAAACCAGGCCCGCCGGAGAGAAGAGTAGAGAGCAAGGAGCGGGTTTTTCATCCGGAGAAAGACGAGGAAAAGGGGTCAGGAGCCGTTAAAATCCGAAAGGAGGAGATGAACTTTGAGTGGATTTTGCAGGTTTTAACCAAACTAGACATCCTTTGGGGTGAGAAGGGGAAAATGGAATTTCCCATTTCTGGACGGATTGGGATTTTTCTCCTCTATGTCTGGGTGTTTTGGTCCTGCCACCTTTTCTGGGCATCGGCGGACGATTTTGTTCCTTTAGCAGATAAGCATAAAAAGGCAGGATTCAAGTGTGAGGGTTGCCATAGGGAAAACCTTCATAAGGCAGGAGACAGTATGACAATTTGCTTTCCGTGCCACAGGGATTATTCTCGACTCGCGGAGCGAACGAAGAATATGATTCCGAATCCTCATTCCTCCCATTTGGAGGAAATCGCATGTGGAAATTGTCATCACGCCCACAAGAGGTCCGATGATTATTGCGCTCAGTGCCATTATTTCGGATTTAAAGTGCCCTGATATTTCTTTCCAAGGCCTGAAAGAAGAAGGCGAGGTTATAAGATCTTTTTTTAAAAATAACCCAGAATGAATTCCAAGGAGGTGGGCCCCATGTCTGAGAAACGTCAGAAGTCTTTGAGCAGAAGGGATTTCTTGAAAGGAACGGCGGCGGGGATCGGTGCCCTGAGCTTCGCAGCCTTGAGTGAAAAAGAAGCGAAAGCCATCCACCCGAGCCAAGTACCGGCATGGGATTACGAGGCCGACGTTGTGGTCGTCGGGTACGGTGCCGCCGGGGCGAACGCGGCGATTGCCGCTCACGATGAAGGAGCCAAAGCCTTGATCCTGGAGAAGATGCCATTCGGGGGCGGAAACAGCGGCATCAGTCTCGGCTGGATGATCCTTCCGGGTAATGTGCCCGAAGCCATTAAATATTTCCGGGCCCTATCTTTTGGAAAGGTCGATGAGTTCCTGATTCAAACCTTTGCGGAAGCGCTGGTCGGGATTCCTGACCTGCTCAAAAATCTGGGCGCGGAATTTACCGTCCGGAAGGCTCCACCCGCAACCTTCCCCGCCCTCCCTGGCTCCAACTCCATCTCCAGGCTCATTCAGTTTAAGCCCACGGGGGAGGGTGGGTTTAAATTCCTTTCCGATCAGGTGAACAAAAGAGGAATTAAAGTATTGTTCAATACCCCGGCAAGAGCTTTGATTCAGGTTCCGGAAACAAAGGAGGTCGTTGGCGTCAAGGCCGGAAGCGAAGGCAAGGATGTCTACCTAAAGGCTGCCAAGGGGATCGTCCTCACCTGCGGCGGCTATGCGAATAACCCCGAAATGGTTGAATGTTTTTGTTTTTCCGGCCTATCCGAATTTTTCACCCATGCGGGTAATCCCGGAAATACAGGGGACGGGGTAAAAATGGCCTCCAGCGCTGGAGCCGAGTTGTGGCACATGAGCAATTACGAATTATGGCCGGCGGCCTGCGCCAAGGCGGCGAGCAGAGAATTCGGATTCGCAATCGGGAGTGGGTTAGGGAGCGCAATTCCAGCCGGCGGCTTTATGTTTGTAAACAAATACGGCAAGAGGTTCATGAATGAAAATAAGCGCCTGATGTACCGGAAAGACCCTTTTGAAGCTTTGACTTTTCATCATGAGCGCGCGGAGTATCCTAATTTACCGGCCTATATGATTTTTGACGAAGCCTATAGGCAGAAAGGTCCCATTGCCTCCACTTCGAAAGCCATGGAAAGGGCCTTCGGCGGTCCGGTCGGGTATTCTTTTATTCATAAGGTTTATGATTGGAGCAACGAAAATACCCGCGAGATCGAAAAAGGTTGGGTTCTGAAGGCAGATACGATTAAAGACCTTGCCGGTAAGATCAAAGTCGATCCCGCTGGATTAGAAGCAACGGTCGCCCAATTTAAAAATTACTGGGAGGCCGGTAAAGACCCTGAATTCAACCGAACCAAAGCTTCGATGGCGCCGGTCGAAACTCCTCCTTTTTATGCCATCGAAATATGCTTTGCCCTTTTAAACACCCAGGGCGGTCCCAAGCACAACCAGTACTGCCAGGTTCTCAATGGTGAAAATAGACCCATTCCCAGGCTTTACGCCGCGGGCGAACTGGGCTCTTTCTCAGGCTTCCTCCATCAGGGGGGGACGAATTACCCGGAAGCTTTCGCCTTTGGCAACATTGCCGGGAAGAGAGTGGCTGCCGAGAAGCCTTGGAGCAAATAGGGAATGGCCCCAATCATATTTTAAATAATCTCAGAAAGGCGGATGGAAAAATGGGGAAAAAATGGAACAGCATATCCTTGGTTTTTACGGCTTTTTTGATGGCCGCAGGCTTTGTCTTCATCTTTTCCCCAGAGCCCTCTTCATAGACGGTCAATTATCGGGTCAGCGCCTATCTTACCGATATCGGGGTTATTCCAGTTGGTGACGCTGAGGGGCATATGGTCGGTCATTATACGAGAAGGGGCTTAGCCTTCTTCGAAAATGGGGAAGTGGCCACCTACAGCCACTGGGGGACGTTTGATTTTACCAAGGGCGTCGGCCCTTACGTGGGTATTCCCTATTCACTTATGAGGGCGGGTCCACGATTCACCAAAAGATTCAAGGGCCCTTCGAGTGGGCGCCTGGCAGAAAGATGCGCCTGTTTACAGGTACAGGAGAGTTCATCAGGGGGACGGGGCGGCTTGATGATGGATTCAAGGGAAGCCTAACGTTCAAAGGGAAACCATTTACGCCTATTTCTATCGGGTTAAAGGAGACCAGAGGTGACATGGTTTTCGAGGGCCGGAGCTACTATTTTACGATGACCCTGGGGAACGCCAAAGGCAACGTGAAGAGTTATCACGGCCGGGCCAACATCGTGTATATGGTATTGGAGGGGCAGAGAGTTATCGTCACCCACCACGCCGCCGTGCTTCCTTGATCGGGCTTTTCGGCCCTCCAGACCTGGGAGCCCGGTCAACCCTCTGGAAGCCCCAGTCTTGAGACCGGCCCTTGCCTCCGGCCTGAGATCTCGCCGTTTTTTGCGACGAATGCTCAGGCCGAAGGCCCAGGGTTGCCCGGGGCAGGGCTGCTCTCCCCTCCTTGCCTATTGACCCGCAATCCTCCCCTGCTTTCCTCTTTCTCCTTACTGGCCGTCGGATCATCCCCCTTGGTATCCGCGAAGGATCGTGGTTTAATGGAGAAAAGGGAGGAAGGAATCTCTACCTTTTCTCCCAGAAAGATTTCCGAGAGGGAAACTTGAATCTATTCGGGCCGACGGAAAAGGCCATTTTCATAAAGAGGCCCAACCGGTTCGTTGTTTTATGTAACCTCCATGGAAAAATCTTAAAAGCTTTTCTGCCAAACCCGGGGCGGCTCTGGGAGCTTTTACTGCCGGGAGCTGTCCTTTACCTCGAAAAGTCCCTCCAGCCGGGAAGAAAACTGCCCTACACGGTCGTGGCCATCGAGCGGGAAGGGCGCCCGGTCATGGCCCACACTCACCGGACGAATGACCTGGTGGAGCATCTCCTCCGGAAAGGAATGATTCCCGGGCTGGAGGGGACAGCGATTATCAAGCGGGAGATCCAGCATGGAAACAGCCGGTTGGATTTTCTCCTAGGGAGGGGAAAAGAAGAGATCTACCTGGAGGTCAAATCCTGCACCCTTTTCGGCAAACAGGTGGCCATGTTCCCGGATGCGGTCACTGTCCGGGGGAAGAAGCATGTGGAAGAACTGGCCGAACTGAAGGATCGCGGAAAATCCGGGGCCGTGGTCTTTCTCATCTGCTGGCCCAAGGTCAATTTTTTCATGCCCGACTACCACACCGACCTGGAATTTTCCCAGACTCTGTTGGCGGTAAGGGACAAAGTATCCTTTTTGCCCGTCGGATTGGAGCTGAACCCGGATCTTTCACTCACTTCAAAGGTCAGGCTGCTGGAGATTCCCTGGGACCTCCTTCAGAAGGAAGTGGAAGACCGGGGAAGTTACATCCTCATCCTCAGGCTTCCTGCCGGGAGGACATTGAGTATTGGGAAACTCGGACGGGTCAAATGTAAGGCGGGTTATTACCTATACGCGGGATCCGCCCGGAAAAACTTGACTCAACGTTTGGAGAGGCATAAGAGAGAAAGGAAAAAGCTCTTCTGGCACATCGACTACCTGCGTGCCCAGGCGGAGGTTCACCTCGCCCTGCCGATCCGGGCAAGCGATCCCCTGGAATGTGAACTGGCCGATGCGCTGAAGAAAATATCCAGCTGGGAAATCCCCGATTTCGGATGTTCCGATTGCTCCTGCAGTTCTCACCTCTACGGGATGAGCAAAGACCCCATCCACTTACGAGAGTTCATTTCTTTCCTGCAATCCTTCAGAATGGATCGATTGTTCAGAAGCTGATGGGATCCCCCGATAGCGGCTTTAACCTCTTGACTGGTAATATTCGGTGATGACCTGGGGGATTTCGGCGTAATGCTTATCGGTGGTCAAAATTTTTAACCCGTGCTGCATCGCCGAGGCGGCGATCCATAGATCGTTCGTGGGAATGGGAGTCCCCTTTCGCCGCAGATAGCTTACGATAGCACCATACCTCTCCGCTGTTTCTTCATCAATGACCAGCGTCTGGACCCTTGCCGAGGATAGAAACTCCTGAAGGATGGATCTGTTCCTGATTTCCTGTTTTCCCATTGAAAACCCGGCGATCAGCTCGCCGATGATGATGGGATTCAAAAAAATTTCGTCGGCCTGCTGGAGGGATATCTTGACTCCAGCATGCCCCCGGAAAAAAGCGGCATAAGCGGAAGTGTCAATCATGATTCTGTTTTTTTCCATAGGCCCTCATCGATTTTTCTCTGGAAATCGAGGCTCTTCTGGAATTCCGCGGATTCTTCTTGGTTCCAGATTCCAAAGAAAGGGTCCAAATCGTGGTACAAAATCTTCCCCTTTTTCTTCACGTCCCTTTTGCCCGTTGCCGTCTTTTCAAGAACGGAAACGAAGGCCTTGTTGAGACTCAACCCCTTCCTCTGGGCTTCCTTCTTGATGATCTTCTCCACTTCCGGAGGGATCCCCCTCACCGTGATCTGTTTCAAAGCGACCACTCCTTTCCGACTCACTAACGAGTCATATTGAATCAATTATTGCATCATTTTGGAGCCGTGTCAAGAAGAGAATCGGTCTTGCCCACCTTCACTTTTGCGATTGCCTTTTCTGCGAAAAAGCGAGCTTGTGGCCCGGAAGCAAGGGCGCTACGCGCAAAAAGCATCGGCGGGAAAAGAATTGCCTCCGGAGATCCTCCCGTGCTTCCGCAGAATGAGGCGGGGCCATCGGGCGCTATCAAATTCGGAATGGGGAATTCGGAATTTTTAGTTCCTTTTTCCATTCCGCATTCCGCAATCGGCATTCCGCATTAACATTGCCCGCCCGACCCAGGAAATGAGTTGTGCCTCATGGTTTTTGCGCGTAGCGCCCTTGCTTTCGGGCCAGGCACCGCCCGAAATTCAATTGGATTTACAACTATTTGCCCAAAAGCGAAGGTGGGCAAGGAGAATTGGTGGGACAGTAGCATCGGATTGCCCTGGACAAATCAAGCCAGGATGGCTTTTTTCTAATCTTTGATGCGCTTGAGCTCAATTTTCACCACATTCGTACGGTCCATGCATTCGAGCTCCACCACATCCGGGCCGCCCCATTCGACGGGAAAACCGCCGCCGAACTGCAGCATGAGGATATAGGGAAAGGCGTCATGGTAGAAAAAGCCGCACATCCCGGCTGTATTGTGCCCGCTGAGCTCAAGCTGCTGCCCTACCTTGTGGCCAGCGTTGCAATGACCCTTGACGCTCTTGATCGTGCCGACGACGCGGTAGCCGATCCCCTTAACTTCAGCCATGACCGTGCCTCCTTATAAAATGCGGAATGCGGAGTTCGGAATGCGGAATAAGGAATAACAGCAAAGACACTAATTTGATATCTGGACTACATTACTCCGAACTGTTTTTCAGGCTTCCTTACACAAGTCTTCCCAGAATTTCAGGAACTGCTCCTTGTTGTATCTCGGCTTGTGGGCGGATTTGATGGCCAGGCCTTCCCGGGCGCCGTCGTGCAGGAGGTCTATGGCGGTCATGGCCAATCCTTTGGCGGTTTCGATGTAGGCCAGGCGGGTGTCTTCGATACAGAATTTTTCCGTATGCACCTTTGCACTCCCGGCTTTGATCATGGGGTGCAGGCCGGGCATGAGGTGGGTGATGTCGCCCATGTCCGAAGATCCGGTGAGGTGGGGGCTCTGGCCGATGGCCTCCGGCCCCAGTATAGCGGCCATGTTGGCCGCGAAGAGGTTGTCCAACGAGGGGGTGTTGAGAACGGGCAAATATCCCGGGAGGTTGCGGATTTCCACCTCGGCGCCCACGGCCATGGCCCCGGCCTTGAGAGCCCGGTTGACTTTCAGGTGGGCATCCTGGAAGGCTTCCGCGGTCCGGCCGCGGACAAAGGTTTCGATGCGGACATCTCCCGGTACCACGTTGACCAGGTCTCCCCCTTTGGTAAGGATGGGATGAACCCGGATGCTGTCCTCATCCTTGAAAGTTTCCCTCTGGGCGTGAATTCCCATGAGGCCGAGGAGGGCGGCGTTCAGGGCGTTGACCCCGAGGTGGGGAGCCCCGCCGGCGTGAGATTCTTTTCCCTTGTAGCGGATGAATTTGGCCAGGCAGCCGTTCATGGTGACTCCCACGGCCACCTTCTGGGGCGGCTCGGCCAGATCCAAGTGGAACATCAGGGCCATATCGATGGCGTCGAAAAGCCCTAGGCGGATGAATTCCTGCTTTCCGGTCAGGAAGGCGATCTTCCCTTCCTCCCGGAGCTTGTTGCGGTACTCGAGCTCAACCAGCTCTTCTGCGGGGACGGCCATGAGAGAAACATCCCCGTCCAGCTCTTTCATGACCCCGGAGTCAAGCAGGCCCATCCCGGCTCCGAGCATCCCGGCGATCTGAGCATTGTGCCCGCACCCGTGGGCCGCCCCGGTCAGAGGATCGGCAAATGGATGAACAGGGATGCGGATGGAATCCAGCTCGCCCATGAGGGCCACCTGGAGCTTCCTGGATTTGCCCGGGACATGGGCGGTCAGCCCGGTTAATGCCAGGCCTTTTTTGAAGGATAGCCCCATGGATCGGAACTTCTCTTCCACCAGAGCGGCGGTTTTTACCTCTTTGTATCCCAGCTCAGGGTTGCGGAGGACCGTCTCCCCGATTTCAGTGATTTCCTTCGCCCGCTTTTCGATGGCCTCCATGACTCTCTTTTTCAGGTCTTCTTTGGTGGGCATGATTCCTCCGATTTAAAGGAATAAGTTCGAAAACTGTTTATCCGCAGATTGCGCAGATTACGCAGAGATAGAAAGGCTATGAATAAGAATGGGTTAGCAACAGTCCAAGGATCCAATACCCTTGCCCAGACGTTCGTATTTACCCTTACCGGTTTATCCGTGTTGATCCGCGTTCATCCGCGTCCTATTCAGTCTTTTGTCTTTCGATTTTTTGCGAATATAAAATCTGTGTTCATCTGTACTACTGTAGTGTAAAATCTTTAAATTTTGTTAAGCGTTTTTCATGAATCCTTTTCTGTGTTTATCTG
>Ga0315294_10001853_pt1 | contig 23268 bp, 12 predicted proteins | sample YL17G13_40_MG_FD_203626 | JGI IMG/M metagenome (GOLD analysis project Ga0315294, IMG submission 203626) | Sediment microbial communities from Yellowstone Lake, YNP, Wyoming, USA - YL17G13_40 | ecosystem: Environmental > Aquatic > Freshwater > Lake > Sediment | place: USA: Wyoming | collected...
GCATTTGCTAATTCTGATTGTTGTGATATAAATAGAAGAATGGTTGTATACCTAGCAGAAGAAGCTAATGTAAATAACTTACTTAGAGATATAGCAAAAAAACCAAGTTTTGAATGGGGTGAAACTTTTGCTACTTTAATAAATAATAAACTTAATGTATATACAGATAATACATTTACTATAAATAATGCTAACCTAATTTATTATAGACAACCAGTTAAAATTCAAATTCAAAACTGTGTAGATCCATATACCGGAGTTGCATCAACTGTTAATGTCCAATGTGAGTTTAAAGATGATATCATTGAGATAATAATAGATGAAGCAGCAAGTATACTTGCAGGTGATATTGAATCAGGAAATCAGTTTTCTAGAGGTACAGAAGGAGCAGAACGTAATAATTAAAAATAATGGAAACTCCAAGAATGCTAAAAAGAACAGCAAATACTAGTGCACCTAGTGCAAGTTATTCAGCACCATCAACAGGATCTATAGATTCTATGACTGCTGCATGTGTATCAGAACTAATGAATGCTGGTACATCATTTCATAAATTACATCTTAAAATAACTGGTGTAGGTTCATATGCTGGTCATAAAGCACTTAATGATTTATATGATGCTTTACCTGGACATGCTGATGACTTAGCTGAAGGATATCAAGGTGCTAGTGAAAAACTATTAAGTTATACTGAAGCTTCTCCTGCAATATTAAATTCAGTAGATGATGCTATAAAATATATTCGTGAAATCTATAGTATGGTATCTAGTTTACAATCTAAGATGCCTTATTCAGAAATAGTAAATGCTCTAGATATAGTTAAGGATTCTTTAAATTCTACTAAGTACAAACTTTTATTCTTAAAATAATTTGATTATTCAAATATTTTAATTATATTATATTATATGTTTATAAATTAAAATTAAAAAAAATGGCTTATTTTAATCATGCGTTTCAAAAAACGTTTTTAGGTACAGGAAGTACTTTAAAAAATGAAAGTGTTACTTTACTTAACGGTACAGTTTTATCTAATGTAAATACTGATTTTGGTTTTGTATTACCAACAGGTGATCATATTCCTAGTTATGCACTTAATCAATTACCTGCTTTAGGTACTGCATACAATAATGGATATTTTGGATTCTTTGATCCTAAAACAAATCTATTATCTGATTTAGCTAATTGTTGTTCAGCTTATCTTGCTGGTTCTGCAATTTATACTAATGATAAAATTGGTCCTTTTGCAGGAGGTTATCAAGAGACTAACAAGTCTAAAATGATTAACCCTAAATATGTTTCTGATTTTTATAGAGTTGACCCATGTTTACCTAGTACTAATGTTATCAATGTTGGTTCAACATCTTATACTGCAGGTGGAACTGTATTAACTTTTACAGATAATGTTGATGGAACAGGTTATGCTAACTCTGTTACTCCAGTTTTATTTACTACTACAGGTGGTACAGGAACAGGTTTAACATATTTTGCAACTGTAGCTGCAGGAGTACCTACAATTATAGATGTAATGAATCCAGGAAAAGGTTATACTGCTGCAGATGTAGTTACATTAGTAGGTGGTAATAGTGATGCAACTGTAACAATTGATACTGTAAGTGTAGCAGCAGGTACTGCAAATTGTTGCAAAGAGTTCTTATGTGGTGAAACTTATTCATTACGTGTAGATATTAAAGGTTCTCCTGCTTTACGTTTGTTAAATCACAATGCTTATTTAATTGCTGATGCATACACAGGATGTTGTGCTACAGGTGCGCTTGCTCCAACAGCTGTTGATTCAACTGAAGTATTTATTCTTTGGGCTAATGCTTTACTTAATTCTCCAATAACTAAATCTTTCTTAGAAATTATAGTACAAGATGAAGCAGGTGTATTGTGGTATGCACCAGGAACTTCAGCAGCTTTCTTGCTAGCAGTTGGTGCAAATACTTGGGATAATTATGTATCTCCAGGTCATGTAGATGGAACTTGTGCAGGAATGATTATGAATGGTGCTTATGTAGATACTAAATTTGGAGATTGTACTTTCCAAATATCTGATTTTTATGAAAAGCAACCAGTTAAACTTTATGCATCTGAAGTTGATTTTAACGGTGATCCATGTGAGTTTGAAGGAATTTGTGTAGTAACAGAATGTGAAGGTAATCAAGCAATGGGTCTTGGTGAATCAGTTTTACGTGACTTGATTTTATCTGAGTCTTACCGTCAAAACTTCCTTGCATCTGATTTCAGAATTCGTGAAATTACTCAAGGTAATCAATTAGTTACTGCAATTGACCGTACTGCATTATATACACGTTACTACTTACTACATGTAGTTCCAAGATTTAATAATCCTTCAGGTACTTTTGATAATGACAGATATTTATTAGAAGTTATTACAAATGCTACTATTCCAAATCTTGAAACTGCTGTTAATGATTGGTTAGAAAGTTGTGGAACTGAATGCGCATTCCAAGAGTTTACTTGTGGAACTGATTGTACTCCAGTAACACCTTTCCCATCAGTAAAGAAATAACATATTTAAATAATTAATAATCAAAAAGGGAGAGGGTTTCAAACTCCTTTCCCTTTTTTATATTTTATACTATGGCAAATCATGTATTAAGTTTAGAAGTACCTACAGTAATGAATGCATGTATTTTAAGTATAATAGATACTAGTGTATATTCAGATATTGTACCTTTAACTTGTGCTACATTAAATATTACTGTACCAGGTTTTAATTATTCAAATCAAATTGATGTTATTCCGGGATTTAATAAAATACTAACTGCATGTGATTTACAATTACAAACTGCTAATTGTGGTACATCATATGTAAATATACCAGATGGTGTATATATAATTAAATACAGTGTATCACCAAATGATTTAGTATTTGTAGAATATAATCATTTAAGAATTACTCAAGCTCTTATTAAGTATAATAATATATTATGTAGAGTAGATATTGCTGCGTGTGATCCACCAGCTTTAATCAAAAAGAAATTAGAACAATTAAGATTAATAAGAATGTATTTAGATGCAGCTAAAGCTAAAGTAGAATTTTGTCTAGAACCGGATAAAGGAATGACACTATATAACTATGCTTTAAAATTATTAAATAAATTAGATTGTAAAAACTGTTAACTATTAAAAACCAATAAATATGGCTCAGTGTTCAAATTGTAAAAAAAATCTTTCTTGCGGATGTCAAAAAAGAGTAACATCAGATGGTAAATCAGCATGCTCATCTTGTATAGGTAAGTATGAAATTACTAAAAATCAAAATATTATTAAACCATTACAAAATCAAATTACACCAATACCATCTAATCAAATTAAATAAAATGGCAGCTAACTATCTTTTACTTACACCCTGTTGTGTTGGTTCACTTCCTTTAAAGTTTATTACTAATGGTATAGTACCTGGTGTATATAATTATACAGGTATTTTAGTACAAGATAGTTTTGGTAATGATTTAGTTCCTAATCAATGTTACACAGCTAGTTTACCTGCTCAACCACCTTTAGGTTTAATTAATGCTCCTTTACTTGCTACATTTACTCTTGTATCAGGTGGTTGTGGTGATACAGCAAATTGTGGATGTATAGCATCACCATGTCAATGTAGTACAGCAATTAATTTAGCTACTGTAGCAGCACAACTTAGATATATTGATTGTAACGGTAATATACAATTAACCGAGATATTAAATCCAGGAGATAGATCTTTAAAATACTGTGTTAAGCAATGGTTTACTGGTGGAGATATATTAGATTATGGAGCTTGTATAGATGGTGCTTGTCCTACCCCTCCTTGTTATACATTATATTCTTGTGATGGTAGTATAATTCCTTTTAATAGTGTAAGTGATTTAAGTTTATATTCAAATACTGGTGTATCTATTACACTTGTAGAGTATCCAGATATATGTTTTTTAGTATATGATAATATATCTTCAAATTGTCTTGATCCTCAAGTTGTTACATTTAATGCAATGGGAGTTGATTGTTGTGCATCAACTTGTTATTATGTAAATACAGGAAGTATTACATATGTAAGTGCTGATTTAATAGTAGATGCTATTGGCCCATTAAAGTTTTGTTCAGATATATATCCAGTTGTAGATGCTTTAAATGGATCTACAGTTACAACTTTTGGTGCATGCATAGATGAACTATGTCCGCAATCATGTTATGTATTAACTGACTGTGATGGTTTAGCAGATCCAATTTATACTACATCAGAATCAGTATTACCTTTTTTAGGTACAGGAGCTGCATTTCATATTAATGGTTATACCAATTGTTGGACAGTAACTACCTCTAAAGAAGATTGTGCATGTGCTATTAATATTGTTATTACAACTACTTATGTAGATTGTGCAACATGTGCGGGATACACAAGTTATAAACTAACAGACTGCGCTAACTCAGCAAATGTAATGTATACGTCTACTGATTTATCAGTATATGTTAATCAAGTTATAGAACAAGCTTGTCCAGGATGTTGGTATGTAGAAGAATTCTTTTTACAACCCCCAAGTAATACTGCAATTGTAGTCACTAATTCATTTATTAATTGTACTACATGTGAACAAACTTATTATCTTCTTACTGATTGTACATCAGTAGAACCAGATATTATAACTACTACAGATTTATCTGCAAATATTGGAGATGTAATAACATTAGATTGGTGTCCAGAAACATGCTGGCAAGTTTCAGAAACAAGAAACCATACAAGTTCTACTGTAGTATTTTTAAAAGGTGCTTATATAACTTGTGATGAATGTTTAATAGATGTTTTACCTTGTACATGTCAAACAGTAAAACTAATTAATCCATGTGTTTATTATAATATTAATGTTCCTATATTATTTGTAGGTGTTATAACATATACAGATTGTCTTGGTGTAATACATGATATTAATATTCCACAACATAAAAATGAAATAACTATACCTTTTTGTGGATCTAAGAATCAACAATTTAATATCCCTTACACGGTTATTGATAATGTAAACTGTAACATGTTAAGTTGGATAGATTGTAATGGTATAATCCAAACTTCAAGAAGTGGTATGTTACTTAATGAGATATCACCAAAAACTTGTGTAAAGAAATGGTTAATGCCTCAAGATCAATACGAGTATACTATATATGGAGACTGTACAAATGTTGATAAAACTTTTAATTGTCCAGTAGTACCAGAAATAGTTAGAACAGTAAGACCCGGATATAATACACCTACATGTACTATTGATCATTATGAAGAAATAGTATGTTCTTTTGCTGATGCAATGTATAGTAATGCATTAGAAAAAAGATATGGAATAACTTCATGTTGTCCAGAAGATAGAGAAAAATGGGAATTAAAATATGAATTAATAAATTTAGCAACATTAGTTAATCCAGATTATACTTGTGTTTCTTCAGGTACATGTTGTGATACACCCATATCAAGTTCATCAGGAACTTGTAATAATCAATAATTTTTACTATATTAATAATATACATAAATATGAAACCTACAAATTTAAATACAGCACCCTGTAGTCCAATATCAAGTAATTGTGTTATTTGGGCAGGACCTAACATTCCATGTATCAATCTATGTAATGGAAATACAGTGTCTGATGTAGTGTTTGCATTAGCAACAGAACTATGTGGAATATTAGATACATTAAATGTAGCTAACTATGATCTTACATGTTTTGGTATTACAACTTGTGGACCAAATGACTTTCAAGCATTGATTCAATTCTTAATTTCTCAAATTTGTGAATTACAAGGAATTACCCCAAGTGAAATTAAAAATACTACTGGATGTCCAGATTGTTTAGTAACTGTAGCCGATTGTTTTGTTGTAGGTAATCAAACTACAATGAATCTTACAGATTATGTAAATATGATTGCAGCTAAAATTTGTAGTATTGTTGATGAACTTGTACTTATAAACGCTGCATTAACTAGTTTAGATATTAGAGTAACTATTTTAGAAAATGCTCCAGATCCTACATTTACAATTCCTTCATATACAATAGGTTGTGATATTGGTACATTAAATGGAGGTACTTCATACCAAATTGATGAAATACTTGAAGCATTTACAAATGATGTATGGTGTGATTTTTATACAGCTACAGGAACTACTGCAGAATTAATTACATCAATAGCTGCTGAATGTATTTCCGGAACAGATATATCAAGAGCAAATCCAGGAGTACAAATGCAAGTTGCTTATCCATCATGGAATCCAACATCTAGTACTGTAGCTAGTACTCTTAATCACATATGGATTGCTTTATGTGATTTATATAATGCATCTATTACAGTAGCAGATACTAATACAGTTAACTTAACATATAATGCTGGTATATTAACAGCTGATATTCAAGATACAGGATGGATTCCTTTAGAAGGTTTTGACTTTATGGCTGGTGCCGCATTTAGACCATATTGTAGAAGAATAGGTAATGTAATTAATTTCAGGGGAGTTGCCTTTATTCCAATGGGTACATTAAATTCAGGTAGTGGAGGTACTGCTATAGCTTTTGTTAATCCAGATGATTACAATGGTATTCAATATGGATATACTTTTAATACAATAGAAGCAACAAGTGGGTCTGATCCAAATGCTATGCTTTTACAAACAACTAATAACGCAGCATGGGCTGTGGGTCAAGAAGCAATAAAAGCTATTTTCAATAGAAACACTAGTGTAATACCTGCAGGCATATTAGGAGTAGGTGAAACCTTAGATGGTGCTGCAACAACAAGTGGAAAAGTACTTTCTGAAAGAGTAGCCAGATGTAAAACTAGTTTAAAAGATATAACTATGACTTCTGCAGTTACTTTAATTTTAAATTCAACAGGTACATTAGCAATAACTAGTGCTAATTTTCAAGATCTCTTTAGACCAGGCGCAACTAAAGTAGGTAAGACATCTTTATATAGACAGTTATGTACTAACGCAATTTTAGATGCTGTTATACCTGAATACTATGGTGCATCACCAAGTCAGTTTAATGCACCAGCTGCAGGATTATATCAACCTAAGATAACAGGTTCTGCAGAAGTATATGGTTTTGATCAAGATGCGTCAAGAGCAGAACAAGTAGGTGGTTTTGGAATAAATTTATCAAGTCTTACTGCATATGTAGATAACTGTTCAGGTCTTATACCAACCTTTATTAACTGTTAATAAAAACATTATGGCAACAACATGTACAAACTGCGGATGCAGTAAACCAAAATGCGGATGTAAAGATACTTATCTTACATCTCCATTACCATGTCCTACACCGGTAGCATGTCCTACTGCTCAACCATGTTCAGAAACATTTGATTCACAATGTATTGTATATACTGGTGATAGTATTAACTGTGGACTTACTACTATAATAAATTCAAATACTAATATAGAACAATCTTTAAATAATATAGTAGATTATTTCTGCATTGAAATAGCAAATATCCCAGTAGTAATAGTTGAAGCAGGAGATGGTATTGTAGTTACACCAAATGTAGTTGGATATACAACAACTTATACTGTTTCAACTACAGGTGTAAAAAAATATATTCAAAGTTTTGAAGATGTTATATTTGAAAATGTAACCTTGACTCTTCTTGGTATTGATCTTGCAGCATGTGGTTTAATAACTTTAGGTTGTAGTAATACTACACCTACAATTCAATCAGCAGATTTTACATACAACATTATGTTTTTAGAAACTATTTCAAATAAATGGGTAAGTCTTATGAATGAACCAACTTTATTAGTTTCATCAGATGTTATAACAGGAAATATTAGTTTTTATATAGACACTGCTACTGCAGAATCATTTACAGTACGTATAACAATTATTGGATAAAAGAAGTTACAGTTTGTTGGTTTCTGTGGCAAACAAATAAAGATCTCTGGGGCGTAAATCCCAGAGATTTTTTATGTTTAAGTAAATTAGTATATTTGCTTAGTCTAGAATTTCCTAGTCTTGATTTTTTTTAGTATATTAACTATATAGCATGAGTAAAGTATTTAACAAACCAGATTTAAATGCACCGAGGTATACAGAAAAAGTGCACCATATTATGAGTGATGATTTTTTTAAAAGATTTAAAGAAAAGCATCCTAGATTTAAAGATATAGATAATAAAGAATTAAGAAATATAATTAAAACATTTAATGAACTTTTTTATGAAACAGTTATAAATAGTAGAGATGGTGTAAAATTTCCAGAAGAGTTAGGTAATCTATTTATCGGTACATGTCAAACTAGTAAAAAAAATAATATTGATTTTGGTAAATCAAATAAATATGGTTTTTTAGTTAGTAATACTAATTGGGATACAGATGGTAAGTTAGCTAAAATATTTTATACTAATGATGCTACTAAATATAAATTTATAAATAGAGAATGCTGGGCTTTTGTAGGATGTAGAAATTTTAAAAGAACTTTAGCTAAAACATATCCAGAGAACTGGATGAATTATATTAGAGTTGATCCTATGAAAAAGATACGTAAGATATTTCAAGGAACAGTTCTTAAAGAAATGCGTAAAAATAAAGAAGCCTACCAGCTTAAAACATATAATGAATTTGACTTATGACAACAATAGCCGAAGCAATATCTAGAGTAAAGAATACATTAAAGGCTGTTAAAGAAGATGCTTTTTTAACAGACAGAACTATTTACTTTTCTTTATTAAAATATGGAAAAACTCTTTTAAAAAGAGAAGACAATCAAAATAGACTTATGAAAATGAGTTCTCTATTTCATATATTGCCATATGTAGAGTTAATTGATATTGATAAGATTGAGGCTGACTGTGTTGGTATTGCTTCCGGTTGTACTATTAAAAGAACTAAGAATAAACTACCTACAATTTTTGATGGTATGTTTGGACCTATACTACGTACTGTATCATCTATAGATAGTTCAATAAAATTATTTAGAACAGAGTCATCTATATATGTTTCAATGACTAAAACTAGTACATATAAATATAATAAAAAAATATATTTTTGGTATCTTGATGGTTACTTATATATACCTAATGTAGATTGGGATGCAATTAAAATAGAAGCAATTTTTGAAGGAGCTACTGGTGAATTTATGTGTGAGCCCAATGATGAATGTACATTAAGACAAGAACAACAATTTGCTTTACCTGAATATTTATTTTCTGAAATTGAACAATTTGTAATTAAGGAACTTAGTTTAACTATTAATATTCCAACAAATGGTCCAGATGATAATCAAAATGCTATAAGATAATGGATTTTAACTACACACTCAAGTTTCGTACCTTTGAGCAATTAATTGAAGATGTTAGTGTTGACTTTTCAGGATATGCTTTAGAGAATATGATAGAACCTCAACAACTTATTAAAGTTGCTAAAAGAGTAACTTATGATCTCGGCCTTAGAATTAATATGACAAAAGAAGTTGTATTAGAAGTTTGTCATGGTAAAGTAAAATTACCGGATGATTTTTATACATTTAATTTCGCTTTTATCTGTGGAGAATTTTCTATAAATACCGGATATGATATTGGTGGAACTAATATACAAGAAGTACCTTATCATGAAACACCATCTACAGTAGATATTTGTGCCGCACCAACAGTAAACTGTTCTACTTGTAATAGTAATCCTTGCAATAACACTGCAGCATGTCAAGGTTCTGTAAGACCACCTTCATATTTACCTGGAGAATATGATCCAAATAATCCATATGGAGATACTTGTATTAGACCTAGAGTATTTTTAAATTGTAAAGGTCAAGCATATGAGTTAGTACAGATTATAAATTCATCTCAAACAAGAACATATAGTAGATTAATTCCATTAAGAATGAGGACTAGTCAAAATGTTGAATGTGATTGTCCTAATTTATATTATAATACACCAAATGAAGGTTGGATAAAAAATGGTTTCTTATATACAAACATGGAAACATGTAGTATCTATTTAAACTATCAAGGTAACTTAGAAGATGAAGAAGGAAGTTTATTAATTCCTGATCATGATTTACTTAATGAATATTATGAATATGCTATTAAGCAAAGATTATTGGAAAATCTATACATGAATGGTGAAGATGTTACACAAAAACTTGGCTTAATAGAACAAAGACTTAAGGCTGCTAGAAACAATGCTTTAAGCATGGTTAACACGCCTAACTTTAATGAGATGAAGAAACTATGGTTAACCAATAGAAAAGCTATGTACGGTAAGTATTATGATATGTTTAAGTCATATCCAATAAATAGTATTTATGCAAGAAACTTTGGACCTACAACTGTATTATAATGGCAAAGAACAATATACAAGATACTTCAAAGACTAATACTAATACTTTTGTAAAAGGTCTTAATAAAGATTCTGATCCATCTTTTATATCAGAAGGTATGTGGACACATGCACGTAATGCATCTAATAATACTCTTGAAGGAGATTTAGGTGCATTATCAAATGAGTCATCAAATATAAATTGTGCAATAGCAGGTCAAACTTTAGGCCCTGTAGGTTCTAAAAGATATATTATTGGAACTATATATTTATATAGTGATAAGTGGATATTATTTACAGTAGCTTATGCATCTACCGGATTAGGACCATCTATAGGATCTGAAATAGGATTGTATGAAGAAGACACATGTAACTATAGACCTATAGTACAAGACTTTTGTTTAAAGTTTAATAAGTATTCTTTAATATCCGGAGCATCAAGAGAAACTCAAGATTGTTCTTGGTCAGTGTTTTTTGCTGATGGTTTAAATCCTGATAGACATATTAATGTTGGAGATCCGCAAACTTGGCCATCTAGTGCATATACTTGGAATAATAATAATACTTATGTGTATGGTGCACTTAGTATGCAATGGCCTGGAGTTGCGTGGAAGCAATCTTGTGTACAAGCTGGAGAATGTGAAATTTGTACAGATACTACTAGTTTAGATTGTAATGCATTAAGAGTAGCAAGATTAATGAAAACTCCTTGCATTAAAGTTAGTAATGCTGTAGGAGCTGGTACATTATTAAACGGGTCTTATTCAGCAACTATTGCATATTCTATTAATGGACAAAAAGTTACTGATTATTTTGATGGAAGTAATATACAACCAGTATATTCTGTTAATGATTCTGAAGGATCCCTTAATATAGACATAGAAGCAGACACAGACAATTTTGATGAATTTATATTAGTAGTAGTTCAAACTATTAATCAAGGTACAGTAGCTAAAGAAATAGGAACATATTCTACACAAACAACTAATATTCATTTAGATCAAATAAAATTAGATTTAATAAATGTTCCTATAAGACAACTACCTATTCAAACACCGGTATTTGAAAAATCAGATCAGATGATTGAAGTAAATAACTATTTACTTAGAGTAGGTCCTACAGCAAAATTTGATTTTAATTATCAACCTTTAGCAAATTTAATTCAAACAGAATGGGTTTCTGTAGAATATCCAGCTTCATATTATATTGACGGTGGTTCTAATACAAGTTACTTAAGAGATGAAGTGTATGCTTTCTTTATTAGATGGGTATATAATACAGGAGATAAATCTTCTTCTTATCATATTCCGGGTAGAGTTGCTGTGCCTTATAATGGTATAGTAGAAAATACAACTTATAATGATCTCAATACTTTAACAGGGGATACACTTTTATTTCAGACTATTAATACAGCTACTGTAACTAGTACAGTTCAATCAACTTTATCTGATGGTGGTTTAGTTGTAGCTAGAGGGAAAATGGGTTACTGGCAGTCTAAGGAAATTTATCCTAATAATAGACCAGATATATGGAATACTTCATCTCAATGTTGGACAGCTAATACAAATACTGATTTTGATTTATGTGGTTTACCTATTAGACATCATAAGTTTCCTGATAATAGAGTTGACAATCATTTTACTAATGGTGGTCAAAAGATTAGAGTAATGGGTGTTGATTTTAAAAATATTATATATCCTAAAGATAATGATGGTAATGATATAAGAGGTATTGTAGGATATGAAATATTAAGAGGATCAAGAGAAGGTAATAAAACTATTATTGCTAAGGGTATGCTTAATAACCTTAGAACATATAATATAAAAAATGGTACTAATAATTCCAGTAATGAGCCAATAGGATTATATCCTAATTACCCATTCAATACTATTAGACCTGTAAGTTCTATATTAGGAGGTAACGTAGCTAATTTTAATGATCCTTATATTAGATTAACTAATGAAGATGGTGAAATAGTAGATCAATCTATACCTACTAATTTAATGACTTTTCATTCACCGGATACAGGATTTAGACATCCTTTCTTATCTAATACAGAATTAAAAGTATATGGTAATTTAAAAGGAATCAGTAAACAACAATTTATAATACCTAATCAGCATCCTCAATTTAAACTATTATCTAATTTAGTTATTTTACCAATGATAGTTGCAGGTGTTATTGAAGCTATAGTATCTTTTGGTGGAACATATACAATTAATAAAGCACCTTTAGCTGGTGGAGGATACACTTCCGCAGACTATCTTACTATGGGAGCTAATCAATTAGCTGGAGGTATTGTATATACACCTTTTGTAACTGCATATAATGCAGCAATGACACAATATTTTAATAATGGAGGTGCTACATTAGATGCTTTGTCTAATGCTGCTGGAGTGGGTACACCAATAGTAGCAGCAATTAATACAACTTTTGCTACAGCAACAGCTACCGCAGCAGCAGCAGGTGTTGTTACAGCATATAATACTACATATGATAAAACTCTTTCTAAATGGGATTACTTAGGACCTATAGGTGCAATAATAGGAGGTCTTCAACAAACTATGTATTATTTTTCTGAAGGTGCTGAATTAGCATTAAGGTTAATGTATGCTTTAGCACCTTATGATGACTATGGTTTACAATCTATTGCTCATGGTTTTTACGATACTTATTTTGTACCATTAACTACAAGCAGTGTTAGATTCAATTTAAAAGATAGTTTTTATTTAAAAGATAGTTTACAACAAGTACCTCAATTTAGTGGACTTAATTATAAAATTAATAATCTTAAACGTTCTCATACAGTTGTATTAAGAACTACTAATAATCTTAATGCAAATGAAGGTCCTAGATATATTAATGCCGCATCTGATGTTGCTAATGGTTCTGTAGATAATTCATTAGTAACATTAGGAACAACTAGTATTATACCGGGTGTGACCATCAATACAGAAAATAATCCTAATGATGAATTTAATACAACTATAGCTAGTCATTATGCAGGAATTAAAGTAAGAATAGATAATCAGTATGGTCAGTTAGGTTCTATTAAACAATTAATAGCAACTCCTTGTGAACAACACTTATCTGATTCAGGTATACAAACTATTATTACTAGTACTTTTTGTCCAGGTATTGGACAATTAAGTCAACAAGTAATAGCAAGTACTCCAGTCTTTTTTGGAGGTGATACTTATATAAACAGATATACTGAAAAAAATAGTATGTTCTTTTTCTATGACTGGTTATATGGTCAACCAGATGGATTTGAATATAATTATTATTTAAGAAATATGATTGGTGCTCCAAGATTTTGGGTTAATAGTCAAAGATATGATTTAAATAATTTAGCTGAATTATTTAATCTTGATAATATAACAGATATTATAAATGTAATAACTGGTATTAGTAATAATATTACTGGAGGTATAGGACCTTTCCCAACAAATTTTTATAATTTAGATCAAAGGAATTATAATTATAATGATGATACTCATGGTGATTATCCTGGATTATTTAGAGTTAAAAAATCATATTTTTATTTAAACAATTCTTCAGTCAGGGACTTTTTTGTAGAGAGTGATGTACTAGTTGATTTTAGACAAAGTGGTAATACAATAGCTGAAAAAGTTTATGATCCATATGGCTTTACTGATTTACCGGCTATATTTGGAAATAATCCAGAAACTATTACTAGAGGTAACTATTATGCTTATGACTATTCATTAAGTGTATCTAAAATATATACACAATATTTTTCTCAAGGTTCATTACAAAGTAAATATTATGATCCTAATGTATCTAAGTTATGTTATACATATTATCCAGATAGAATAATATATTCTTTACCCCAACAACAACAATCATTTAAAGATAGTTGGTATGTATACTTAGCTAATAATTATAAAGAATTTAAAAATCAAATCAGTGGGGTTAAAAACTTTGCTAAGACTGGTATCTTTATTACATTTAAAAATGCAAGTCCTTTAGTTATTCAAGGTATTGATCAATTACAAACTGAAGCTGGTACTAAAATTACTATAGGTGATGGTGGTTTATTTTCACAAACTCCTCAAAGCGTAGTAATTTCAGATGATGCATATGAGTATGGTTCTTCTCAAAATAGAAGAAGTGTAATATCTACTCCGGCAGGTATGTTTTATATGTCACAGAATCAAGGTAAAATATTTCAATATACACAAGGTATAACAGAAATATCTTCTGAAGGATTAAAATGGTGGTATACTTTATTTATGCCATATCAACTTACTCAAGATTTTCCAGATTACCCACATCAAGATAATCCAGTAGCAGGTATTGGATGTCAATCAGTTTTTGATAATCAGAATAGTGTATTATACTTCTGTAAAAAAGATTATAAATTAAAACCACAGTATGTCGGTAGAGTAACTTATGATGATGAAGCTAACGCATTTATGTTAGGTAAAACTCCTTTTGCTTTAGGAGACCCCATTTTATTTGAAAATGCCTCATGGACAACTAGTTATGATCCTAAATCTAAATTTTGGATTTCATTTCATGATTGGCATCCGGATTTAGTTATGCCGTCTAAGCATACTTTCATGACTACTAAAGAAAATGGAGTATGGAGACATAATGATTCATGTAATTCTTATTGTAATTACTATGGTATAAATTATCCTTTTGAAGTTGAACTACCAATGGTAACAGGCCAGACTATTACTACAGTAAAGTCTATGGAGTATATGTTAGAATGTTATAAAAGATCTGAATTTAATTGTGTTGATCAGTATCAAGTACTTGACTTTAATTTTGATAGAGCTGTAGTATTTAATGCAGAACAAGTATCAGGATATCTTAATTTAAATTTATTTCCTAAAAATAATATTACATTAAGTTTAGCATATCCTAAATTAAATTTAACCAATCCTTCTTATGATATTCTTTTTTCTAAAGAGGAAAATAAATATAGATTTAATCAATTTTGGGATATAACAAAAGATAGAGGAGAGTTTCCTATTGGTTCAGTATATCCTAATACTACACCAGTGATTCCAGGTACAACTATTTTACCGGGTGCACATACACAAGAAAATCTTTGGATTACTCAATCTAATGGTTATATTAAAGTACTTAATCCAGTTAACTTAGATTATAATAAGGATCCTTTACAGAGAAAAAAATTAAGACATTATTTAAATTTATTACATTTAAGAAAAGATGTTTCAGGAGATACAAATATGATTCTTAAAATAACTAATAGTAAAAATCAAATATCACTTAGGTAATGCATAATAGAAAAGTTCTTAAAACAGCTACTGAAGGTTTAACTAAAGCTAAAGCACTGGCTAAACCAAAAGATATTATCAGAGACCCATTAGGTCAATGGAAATATCCTGGCCAGAATACTAGAATACCTGCTAGTAATATTACGATGAAGGGAGTAAACTATCCTGTATTAGGACAACCTAATGTAGGCCAACCACAGATGATGTATCCTGGACAAGAGTATCAATTTCCCGGTGCTGATTATGTTGATGAATTTCCTCAAGGTAACTCAGATGATTATATAGATGCTGAACTAACAGATGAAGAAATAGAACAGTACAGAAAAAGTGGATATATCATAGAAGATGTATCAGTACCTCAATTAACTCAAGCACAATTTGGACAAACAGTTTCTGTAGCTGATCAAAATGAATATAATAAAAGATTAGAGTATTATAACTTATCAAAAAATTTACAAAACTATATTAATACTAAAGTAAATATACCTAAAAACTATCGCAGATGGGTAAGTGAGAATGATGTTTTAAAAGGAGACAACTTGGATTATGATGGTTGGAGTCCAGAGATATATACTAAAGGTCAAAAAGGTTACATGAATCAATCAGGATACATAAATATAAGAGATTATAGAAAAGATCCAAATTTTTTTTATGATATAAAACCTGATGCTTGGTATCATACAGGACAAATGAAAGGAGATTCTCTTACCAGTAAAGGCTATGGTGTACCTATTGTATACCCGTATTGGTTTAATCCAGTATTAGAAAGAGAACCACTTCCTGAAATAGGAACATTACCTAGTAGAATCCCTGTCAGAGAAACTCCTGAAATAGTACCACAAACATTTAAGTACACACCTAAGAAACAAGAACCTATTCAGGTTGCTAATAGGTCTCAAACAATAATGGAACCTGACCCTAATAGACCTGGTAAGTATAGAATGAAAGAACTTAGACAAGTGCCTTATTCTGCAAAATTTCCTGGAGAAGCAAAATGGGAACCAGCTAATGCACCAGGAGTTATGTGGATTAATTCAGAAGGACAAGAAGTTGAAATAGACCCACGTAAAACAACTGCAGCACCTATTATTATAAAACAAAAAGAAGGTGGCTATATAGCTGATGAAACTTATTATCCTCCTAAACATAATCCTGCTAATTCATTTGCTGTTAATGATCCTAGGTCAATGCAAGAAGGTGGTAATTACTTTTCATATAAAGGTAGACCTGATGCTAAGTATATGAAAAAAAATGATGGTTGGTATATTAATGCACCAGGTACTAATCAACAATATATTAAAGTTAAAGATCCAACAGGTAGTAGAACTAAATTATTAAATGAACAAGCAGTGTATCATTCTGGTACTAAAGCTAAACCAGCATTTTCATCAATAATGGGTAATGTAACGGATGCTTTTCAAAATGTTATTAATCCAATTAATAGTGATATATTAAAAATAGGAGAATCTGTATCTGGTGGTGGTTACAATAAAGCCTTTGCTGGATCTGGTACTCCATTTGTTATATCTCATAATGGTCAAGAAATTTTACCTGCAGCTACAGATGGAACATATTGTTCTGGATATACATGCGGTGTCTCAATGAAAGTATTGCAGCAAAGAGGTTTACTTGATAATATGACACCTGATCAACTTAAGAATTTTCAAAAAACATGGTATGGTGCTAAAGATTTTGAAAAAGGTAAGTCAGAAACATTGTCTACTAAAGCATTAGAAGATTATAATCTTGGTAAACGTATAGAACACAAAGCAGCTAAACCTGGAGACATTGCACAAATTTGGAGAAATAATGGTTCAGGCCATAGTGTAATATTTAAAGATTGGGTAACTGATGATAAAGGTAATAGAATTGGTATTAAATATAGAAGTTCACAACCAAATACAAAAGGTATTGGTGATAGAACAGAAATATTTGGCACTAAAATAGATCCTAATAGAATTTATGTTGCACGTTTAAATAATCGTAGTGAAGGTGGTGAATCTGATAATAATTATATTGAAGTAGATGCAGATGATAATGATATTGCAAATTATATTGCACAAGGTTATCAAGTAAAAGAATTACCTAAAGCACAATACGCTGGACAAACACCTTTTGTACATCCTGATGCTGGAGCTACAAATATTTTATTTCAAAAACCTGCTCCAGTAAAACCTAATTCTAAATATAATCCAAAAGCTCCAGTTGATTATCAATCTCGATTAAAGCCAGAAGTATCTGAAAGTACAAAAGTTGTGGGTTCAAAGAGTCAAGCACCGCAACAAAAAACTCCATTAGGAGACCTTAATAATCAAAAAAATCAAGCTGAATTTCTAATTCAAAATGGCAAAGCTGCAAGATATTTAGGAGACAAGTACTATAATCAAAAAGGAGACCCTAAAGAGTTGACTGAATTAATGCTAAGAGAAATACAAAAAAACCCTAATATACAAAAGGACATTGATGCTAATGAATATAAGTTATTTTTAGAAAGAGATAAAGCAGATAGAAATAGACAAAGTCTTGGATATACAATTGCTAATAATGTATCTTCATTTATAGCAGATCCTATTGTAACAGGAGCTAATTGGATGAAAGGTGAAGGAGCTATGATGGACCAAGGAACCGTATTACATGATCAATCTAATCCTGATTATAACAATTATGTAAAAGCTACAGGAGCTGATAGTTATATTAGCCAAGGAGCAAATATATTTAATCCGGGAACCTGGGCGGCAGATGCTAATGTACAAGTTAAACAAGGGGATTACTTAGGAGCAGCCTTAAGTTTATCAGATGCTTTTGGCGCAGGCAAAGTAGGATCATATGCAGGAGATTTAATTGGGGCTAGTAATCAAGCTAAAAACATAGCATCTAGCATGGCAATAAAAAAACCAACTAGCGCACAGATGAGTGATTTTTTAACTAAGAATCATACTATAATACCTACTCAAAATTTAAAAAGTAAACTAACAGCTCTTGATAGTTTTTTAGGGCAAGTTGTTGGAAAAACTTTAAAAGGTAAGGGTAATAAAAAAGCTATACAAGAAGGTAATGATTGGTTAACTAATTGGATTAATGATCCTATTACTCAAAAGAAAATAGATTTAGATTGGGAACCATTTAATACTAGACCAAATTTTGTAAAAGATGAATTTGATATAGCATATGAACAAGCAAAAACATTTGATCCTGTGTCAAAAGAATATCCATTATCTAACCAACTTAAAGAGTTAATTAAAGGTAAAGGTAATATTCATTCTGGTAATAGCGGTGTAAGTTATATGCACAATGATGATCCATACTTAAGAAAAAATGGACCTTATGAATTTACACCTGAATATTTAGCAGAAAATCCTAGAAGAGCTAGTAGTTGGATATCAAGAGATTCTTTTATACCTCAAGTAAAGAGAACATCAACAACAATTCATGAAGGTACTCATGATTGGAAATCTAATTATTTATTAGGTAACTCTGGTCAAACGCAAGATATATTAAATATTTTAACTCCGGAAAGTAAAGCTATTACTGAAGAGTGGAATAAGTTAAGATATAAAGGTATAAATCCAGCAGATAGATTGGGTGCAGAAAAAGCTTACATAGGTTATTTAGCAGATCCAACTGAAATAGATGCACGTATAATGCAATTACGTAAACAATTTAATTTAACACCTGAAGGATCAGTTAAAATGACTTCAGAAGAAGCACAAAAAATAATGAATACTGTAAAAAATCTTCCAAAAAAACAACAATTAATAGATCCACAATTTTTTAATATTATAGATAATGATCCAGAAAAATTAGCCTTATTATTTAGAAGATTATGGGGAGTAGCCCCTGTTGCAGGAGCAGCTAGTTTATTAAATTCCGGAGAAGAAAATACATCAAATCTTAATACATTAGATTTAGAAGGTAGATCTTTTAAAAATGGGGGTTCTATAGAACTTGAACTTACAGATAAAGAAATACAAGCATATAAAGATGGAGGTTATGTAGTAGAGGAATTACCTAAAGCACAATTAGGTATGACTAAAACTAAATATAATTTTGGTATATCAGAAGCTTATGCAGATAAGCAGGTAAATAATTTAAAAAATAATACACCTATTAAAGAAAGTAAAAAAGTAGTTCCTGTGCCAAATTTAAAATTACCAAATTGGATGCAAGAAGCTATGAATAAGGAAGATATAGCAAGATCAGAATATGTAATGCCTATAAAGTCTAATACACCAATTGGTATTCCTGCAAGTGCACGTAATATAAATACACAACCTATTCAAAATAGTTTTGTAAGTAATTTTACTAATACAGGTATACCAGGACAAATAGATCATAAGAAACTGGCAAATAATGAAGCTAAAAAATTAAATACTAAAGGAATGAAAGAAGTTGAACAAGCTTCAACTTTTATGAAAATAATGCAAAATATTGGTGATGCCCAATTAGCTCATCCAGATTTAGAACAAATGTCAGATTATGATCAATACTTAAATAGATATTTAGAAAAAAAAGGCTTAATAAATCCAGTAGAATTTAAACTTAAAAGTAAAAATATAAAGATTCCAGAAGGTGTTAAAACTTATTATCAAGAATTAGGAACTGTGCAAGATAACCGTAGTACAAATCCAACAGATAGTTTACTATCTTATAGAAATCAATTTGATGCTAATAAAGGATTTACTTATGTTACAGCACCTGTTAAAAAAGATAGAACAAATAAAGAAGTATATAATAATGTTGAAGGTGTAGGTCATTTTGTATTAGATGCAAGTCCTTCATTAGAACATCCATATATTCATTCTAATAATTTTGCCTTTTTAAATAAAGCTATTCAGAATAATGATTATATACCTATTTATGAAAGTACAGGTAAAAAAGGAGAAGTTAAAGTATCTTATAAAAAAGCAAACGATATTGATCCTAAAATTTTAAATAAGATAACAGAAGCTTCTAATAATATTAGTAAATCTAGTTCAGAAGGTGAAAGACAAGCTATTGCTGATAAAGTAACACCTTTTTTATATGGACAAAAAACAAAAATTATTTCTCCATTAAGGCAAATGAAATTTGATGAAATCCGTTTTGATAAAACACAATCTGCTTCAGGATTTTCTAATGCTAAAGAAGTAAAAAAATCTAATGGTGATGGTACTTATTTAATTTTTAAAGATAGAGATGCTTATAGTAGATTTAGTGGAGGATCTGTTACATTTATTTTTAAAGATAAAAAAGGAAACACTATTGCTAGAGAATTTGCAGGTACTTTAAATAATATTGAAAATGAAGGAATTAGTATTAAAAAAGAATTTGGACTAAAAGATAATGAACTTACTCTTGGATATAATGATGTAGGAAGTTTTAGTGCAAAACCAAAAGCAAAAAATAATGTATTAACAAGTCAACAATGGAGTGGATTTAATAATGAAAATCCTACAGGTGGTGCATTAATAATACCAAAACAAAAACGTTAAACATTAAAAGTTTATATGTTAAGTTTAAAATTATTATATTATACTATATACAAATACCAATGGAAAAAAGACGTGTAAGAATATATAAAGCTGGTGGAGAACAAGGATCTTATATTAATAAGACTCAAAAGTATTTTCAAGAAGGTGGTATACCTCAAGAACAACAAGCTCCTGCTCCTACAGATGAGCAAATAGTTATGTTTATTATGCAAACTTTATCACAACCTAATGGTAGTATAGAGCAAGCTCAACAACAACTATTACAAAATAATATTGATCAGATAAAAATAAAAGAATTATCAGCTATTGCTTTAAATTATATTGAAGAACAAAAAGCAAATTCTCAATTATCTAATAAAGAAGAGGTTTTAACTGAAGATAATCAATTAGTTGAAGAAGAAGCTTTAGCTGAAGAAGAAGCATCTAATCAAAGACAAGCTCAAATGCAAGCTATGTATAATGAAGATTCTTCTGATCAAGGTGACTATGATCAAGCTGAAGCTGATGTATTAATGCGTAGCGGTGGGCCTATAAGTAAGAGAAAGTATATGGATACTTTTATGAAGCTTACTAAAAAAGCAGAGGGTGGTAAAACAGATTCAACTGACATTCCATTAGGTGGAAGAGAAGAAAGAATTAATAATTTTTTAGGTTCAGTAAAAAATGAAGCTAATACTGCTGCACTTAAGCAACAAGCTGAAGAACAGTATAATCAGTACATGCAACATTTACAACAACCTCCAATAATGCAAAGTTATGCACAAGATGGTGGTATATTTCCTGATCAAAATATTGATTCTGAAAATCCTATGCACCATATTGGAGCTTATGCTACTGGTATACATGACATATTTGATAGTCCTCAAATTGGTACAAATACTGAATTACAATTTGGTGGATGGGGTCATGGTAAAGAAAGACGTGCAGCAAGAAGAATGAATAGAATGATACCTCAAGGATTTAATCCTATGATGCAAGGTAATCCTTTTATGCAAGGTAATAATCCTCTTTCTCAATTTACTCAATTTATGCCTAATCAAGGTAACTTAGGTTTAGCTAATATTGATGTACGTAGAACAAGTATGTTTGGTAGACCAAAAGAATATACTATTAATTTTAATCAACCTACATATAATAGTAATAGATCAGAACCTGTTACACAAGAAATAGTAAAAGATGATGTTGCTGAAAAAGAAGTAATACCAGAAGTTGTAGTAACTGCAGACGAAACCGCACCTGTTGTAGCTGAAGAAGCAGTTACTAAAAAAACATTGCCTACAGTTGATGAAATTGAAATTGTAGGTAGTAATAAAAGTAAAAGTAAAAGTTCTACAAATAAAACTGGAAGCACACCAAATAAAGTTAATAATACAGAAACTGTTACAGAAACTACGGAACCTCCAGTTAAATCTACGGGTGTAGTTCAAAATATAATAAATAATGGACATAAGTTAGGTTTAGAAGCTCCTGATAACGAACATCCCGCACTTAAAGCTATTAATGCAGCTAAACGTGTTGGATTATATGATAACCCAGTGTATGATTTTACTCAAGGAAATCGTTCACCTTTTCAACAAGGAGGCTTTACAGATGAAGAATCCGGATTAACAAGATTTACAGGAGGAGGAGAAGACTTCAATCAATATGATTTAGATTATTCTGATTCTAAAAATACTATTAGTCCTTACTTTCAGCAAGGTGGTTTGTATAAATATCAAGGGACAGGTAATAGTCAAGTTGATGAAAATTGTGCACCTGGTTATACAAATTGTTTTCCCCAAGGTGATCAAAACACTGCAGGAGCAGCTGGTCAAACAGATAACACTGTAGTTGATATTTTAGATGCATCAGGTAATGTAGTCAGAAAAGGTACATTAGCTGAAGCTGAAAGAGCTGATTTAAATCATAGAGTATCTCCTAGTACAAATACATCAAATACTAATACAACTCAAAATACTAATCCTCAAAATTTTGATTATGCTCAACAGTATTTACAAAGTATTGGTATGCAAATTAATCCATTTGCTTTCATGCCACCTAATGGTATAACCCGTGGAGCTAATTGGAATAAACCAGTAGGTAGACCATATGGTACAGGAACACTTAATCCTATTAGTGGAATGATTGGACCTAATGCACAAGTAAGTAGTATTAATGTAGATAAAATTAGAAGATTTGGTCCTAATAAAGGAGATGCAAAAAAGTTTACAGTAAACTATAATGTACC
>Ga0315294_10001858_pt1 | contig 23225 bp, 17 predicted proteins | sample YL17G13_40_MG_FD_203626 | JGI IMG/M metagenome (GOLD analysis project Ga0315294, IMG submission 203626) | Sediment microbial communities from Yellowstone Lake, YNP, Wyoming, USA - YL17G13_40 | ecosystem: Environmental > Aquatic > Freshwater > Lake > Sediment | place: USA: Wyoming | collected...
CAGCCATAACCATCTTCAAAAACCCTAACAAGGTCGCTTACCGCAAAACATTCAAAGGGAACCTCTTGTCCCCGGGCGCACGCCAGACTTATTAGTAAGATAGTTATGAAAGCAATGGAATATGAAGTAAATGCCCTTCGTTTCTTCTCTACTTCGCTCATTTATCGGTCTCCTTATTCTCTGTTGTTTTTCGTTGAACAGGTATCCCAGAAAGCAGAAATCTATTTTATTTTACTTAATGCCGCTGACAAAGTCGACAACTGTTCCTTGTATTGTTTTTCCTGCTGAACATTTTGCACTACGAGAAAAGCCAGTAACGCGTTTATGTTCAACACAAAGAGCGACGTTAAACTAAATGGACACAAGTTAGTTCTGCAGTTTCGGAAACTGGGTAACTGTCCCAAATTGTGAGGTTGGCGACTTTATCCACAATTTGTTGCGGTCTGTTGTGGCTAAAAACTCAACAAATCAGACCCCAAAAATTTTCCCACAATCTTTGGGATAGTTATGTTTCCACTAAGCTCTTGATTCTTCAAGGATCTACACTAAAATTCAGTATGATCGAGTCGTTAGGGATTAGTCGGCAGGCCGTTGAAGTCCGGGACCGAATCCTGAAGACCGACGACTATCGACTAAATGAGGGACACAGGTCATGAAGCCATATCGAGGCGTCAGGATGAGTGAATCGCTCTTGCAGAAGCCGGTGTTGATTGTCTTGCTGGCAACCGCCGTATGGATATCATCAGCCCAGGGAGATGGGACAGCCGCTAATGTCGTGATTTGGGACACGGTCTCGCATTTTGCCAGCACGGTCGATATTCGAGATAGGACGAGGTGGAAAGCCGTGCCCGCCGATCTTCTTATGCTCGAAGCCGACCCACCCAAGGCCTCTTCAGACCCTGGCTACTATGGCAGAGAGTACTCTTTCGAGGGAGATGCGGTCGTGGAGAATGGCTACATGACCGCGGTATTCTGGTCGGGCAAAGGAAGAGTGGTGATATACTCGCAAACCAACCTAAACAGGAAGATCCTGGAATTCGTCCCGCTTCAAACAAAGACAAGACCGACGAGCATCAGCCACTGCGGGATCTTGCAGAATACAGGTGATGAAGCGGCTCTGGAGGTCTCTTTTTCCTCCGAGATCGCAGAGGGTGATTTGTCTGCTGTCTTCTCGTTCAGCAAGACACAGATCGTTGAGATTAGGCCTGCTGAGAACATGAAGGAAGTCAGCTTGCCGAGCCCGATCGAGTACGGCATCGTGCCCAGCTTCATCGGCGACGACCTGATATTTAGTCCTCGAGAATACCCTTCAGTGAATACGCTCTGTGTTCCGTCAGAGAATCTCTTCCTTGGATTGTTGAAGGGAGAAAACGGCGTTCTGGTCATCACCTGGCCGAAGGGAAAGCAACAAATGAGGCTCAGCTTGAGCAATGAAGGACAAGAGAGTCACCTCATCGACTCTATCGACTTTGACAATGATGGGCAGAGTTTCTATCTGGCCACACTGGAGGCACCCGGCATCTGGCATAGAGAAGAGCTGAAGCTCTCTTACTTGGAGAATGATGTGGCAATCGACTGGAAAAGGCCCTTTTCTGCAAAATGGATAACCCAGTTGGATGAAGCCGGCGTGAAGGCCACTTTCGCGTTCAGAGAATCCAAAGGCCAGATCTGGCGCGGCGTACCCGGTATGTACACCTACCCCGTCTGGTTCAACGGGGACAATGCTGTCTATCATCTGAGCAAGAAGGTACTCCCCAAAGGAGAATCTGTCATATACTTCCTGGAAGGAAAAGATACTCCTGTCTCGGTCTCTACGCCTGTCGATGTTATGAAGGCAACACTGGGCAGGCAAGCCTGCGACCCCATACTTGACGTCACCGGCCGCAAGCTCCGTACCCATCATAGAAGAGGAGCCGCAGGCATTCGCCGCGCCTGTACCTGTGGGTGCACAGAAGCCATAGAGGCGGTTTTTAAGGCAGGTGAGGAGGTCGAAAAGAAAGAGTATGTCGAGGGGGCTTTGGAGGACATGGTCTACTTTGTCAGGCGGCATATGGAGAGAATCGATGAATACAGAGGTTTTGCCGATGAAATGATCAAGTTCCTGCGCGTGACTGGAAGCTCTTCTGCCCAGTTGAAGCCGTTCCTCGATAGCCTGGAGCAGGTTGCGCAGCAGATACCCCAGGAATACAACGTGCAGAGAGAGAACATCAAGTCTCTGGAATATGCCGATGAGCTGGCTCGCAAGACAGCGGCACTAACCCGCAAGAAAGATCCACGCAACCTGCCGGCCTGCCTGGATCTCGGCAAGGAATGGAGAGCCATGGGCGGTGCTCAAGACGGTCTTCTCGCACAGTATCACACGACAATCAGAAAATTGTTTCAGCAAGCAGGTTATGGCTGCGTGAGTCAGCCCAAGGCCGTTGAATTATCACAAGAGATCCGAAGACGCTGCAAGCAGTGCCTTAGAAATCCCGACGGCTATGAGATATGGCCGAATTATTGACACGAGGCATCGACTCCAACAGTGCAGATTGGAAGCCAAGAATCATGAGACACTTCATCGTGGCAGTATTTGTTCTATCCGGGGCTTTGACATTACTGCAAGGCTGTGCACGCAAGACTCCAAACAATGACTCGAAAGCACCAGATGACGGCCCAAGCAAAACAGAGACGCGATCTGAAATAGAGATGATTTTACTTCCAGGAGGCCGGTTCACGATGGGAGACAAAGATGAGGTCGACGCAATACCTCACGAGGCTGTTGTGAGCTCATTCTACATAGACAAGTACCTGGTGACTCAGGAGCAATACCAGAGAGTCTGCGGAGAGAATCCTTCCCGTTGGAAGGGAGACAAGAATCCTGTAGAGCAGGTACGTTGGTCCGATGCTGTGAGATTCTGCAATGGGCGTTCTCGCCTCGAGGGGTTTCAGCCCTGCTATGACGTGGAAACCTGGCAATGCCACTTCGATGCAAACGGATACAGACTGCCTACGGAAGCGGAGTGGGAATATGCCTGTCGGGCAGGAATCCAAACAGCCTATTTCTTCGGGAGTAACCCCTCAAAACTGGCTGACTATGCCTGGTTTGACAAGAACTCCAGCGGACACCCCCACCCTGTAGGTCAGAAGCGGTCCAACCCCTGGGGATTGTATGACATGTGCGGCAACGTATGGCAATGGTGCAACGACTTCTACCAAGTAGACTATTATCAAGAGGCTCCTCAGGAAAACCCCAGAGGACCGAAGGACGGCGAAACTAAAGTGGTTCGCGGCGGTGCGTGGAAATTTAGCGATCAGAACTGTCGCTCTGGCTACCGTTATAATGAAAATCCTGGTTATGTGGATGTCTGCTTTGGATATGATATCTATGGCTTTCGTTGTGTTAGGAATGCCTCCCCATAGAAACGATGACGCCAGTTCGATGGCTTCCGGAGCCCTGGAGATCACCCCAGTATCCATGGTTTGCAGTTTTCGTTTGGATGAGGAACTGCCTGACCATAGCGCTTTGACAAGGATACAACAACCACCTCCGGCGGCACAATAGGACAACCCGCCAACAATGAATGACAAATCCCCTTGCAGCGACACACCGGCTGCATAGAATATGGTCATAGCCAAGCTGCTCAACCAGATTATCTGCGGTGACTGTGTAGAGGTCTTTGGCAAGCTGCAAAAGCTCACCGGGCTTGGCCAATCGTAGTAGAATAAAGATTTACCCGAAAAGCCGTAATACTGCTATGAAAATAACTTCTGGCCATCTGATCAAGGCACTTGGTGTCTATTCCTTTTGCGTCGTTGGAGTGATCTGCTGTCTGATTCTCGATTCGGACGATGCAGACGTCCATCAAAAGGCTGTCATCAAAATGGCCCTGGGCCTAATCCTCTTGTGGGTTGTGCTCGGCGGCGTTTTGATGTACCGATATCGAGAGCCGCTCAGCCGTTACGTTCGAAACATCCCACTGAACTGGAAAATAAGGTTCGTTTTGTTTGCCACTATCCTGGCGCTGCTGGAAGAAGCGGTCACAGTCACCATGACCAACTTATCGCCGGTCTTTGGCTCGCAGATCGGCAAGGCATTTATTACGGCCTCAGCGAACTACCTGCACACCGTTTTGTTTCACAGCGTAATCGTCTTCATGCCAATGTTCATTGCGTGGGCTTTCCTGCTCGGACGGTATGCTTTCAACCCGAAGCAGGTGTTTCTTTTGTTCGGCCTTGTCGGATCACTGGCTGAGATGAGTATGCAGCCGAGCAATATCTTCGGCGGCTTCTGGTTCTTCGTCTATGGCCTAATGGTGTTCCTGCCCGCGAATTCGATTCCGTCGGCCGAGGCGCGAGGCGCAAGACCACCCAAACTCAGACATTATGTTCTCGCCGTCGTCTTGCCTTTGGCCTCTCCGTTAATTCTTCTGCCTTTTGCTCCTCTGCTTAGATATTTGTACGACCTCATGGATCCAGTATTCTTCGTGGACAGCCCTTTCGCATAGGCCAGTTTGGCAGAATGCCCTCAACTACGTAGAATACGACCACATCCAGAAGCTACGTGCAAAGCACAAATGGTCCGTCCGAAGAGGCAACTATCCCCTTTCTGACTGCGGTTTCATTCACCTATTAGCGATAGCTATGCCAAAGTTCAAAGGATATATAAAACGGTGTACTGTATTTTATTTTTTATAAGTGACTAATAATACAGGACTTATAAAACACATATTTTTACGGAATTGGCAGATAAGCGGTTGTATGGTTGTAGTGCCGTTGTAGGTGCGCCACGAAAGCTGATGTGGACAAGCTGGCTAATCCAGCCTGGCCAAAGGCTAACCACCAGGCCAGAACAGAACTTTGCACGTAGGGCGGTAACAAACTGCGTGGAGCCAAAGGAATGGCGAATTGTCAGCCATAACGAAAGTGAAGGTTTGAAGCTCCGAAATCGAAAACAATTGCATAGGGCCAAGGTGTCTACAAGCCTGAAGCCAGTATCGCTGCATACGTTAACTGGTGAGTATGACAGCGGCGTGCCGGAGTCTAAGACCATGGCAGGTAATTCAACTGTTCACATCGGAACGTGGGAGAGCCATATCGTTTTCGATAGAAGCTTCCAACAAGCCGAAGAGGCAAGGCGGAAGTATGGCGATATGGCAGTCGGACTAACTCATAGTAGAGGTGTAGATGAGGTAATGCTCATTGAGTCCCGAGAGTCTGGGACACTCGAAGGAGTTAGCAGTAAAATGTAGAGGGATGAGTAGCGTATGCCATACACTGATATGGAGAACGTAACGCTTACAAAATTAGCCCTCATATCTCAACAGTCACTTATACACTCTGTTGTCTGTTGAGTGAGTTTTACTGAAGAGCCGGATGAGGGAAATCTTCACGTCCGGTTCTGTGAGGGGCGTGAAGCTCTCTTACAAGGCAGAATATTGTGGCACTCCTCAATCGAAAGAGAGGAGCAACGGAGAATACAAAGTATGCCTAAATGAGAGGGCTTCACGTCTACTCGACGAGCATCAAGATCAGAAAACTGTCTGATGTCAGCGAAAATAGCAGAGTCCAAATCCTTCAAAAATAGTGCATAACAATGTTCAATTGTTTATAATTTGAGGAAGACGGTGATATTAAAGCAATAAAAAAAACAAAAGATATTAGCTTATACAACACCTGAACCGGTGTTTAAAGTATCAAAGACCAAGAAGATTAAGGTTGTGAATAAGGAGATTAAGAAATGAAAAGGTTAATCTTTATTTGTGCTGTGTTCTTGGGCGTTATAGCAGCGGCAGGAGTATTGATTGCAGCCAACGCGAATAAGAAAATCAAGGTGATGTTTCTCCGGGGCGGTGAGGTTCATGATTGGAAGAACTGCACGCCTATTCTCAAGAACGTTCTCGACCAAACAAACGATTTTGAGGTGACATTCACCGAAAACCTCGATGACCTGAAAGAACGCATCAAGCAGTTTGATATTATCATTCAATACACCACCGGAATGGAACTGACTAAAGAACAGGAAAATGGGCTATGCGACTTCATCCAGAACGGTGGTGGTTATGTGGGTATTCACAGCGCCAGTGACTCTTTTAAGAACTCCGATCGGTACTGGGAGATGCTTGGTGGACGTTTTGCCGGACATGGCTCTGGTAAGTTCACTGTATATATCTATGACCATGACCATCCTATAACCAAGGGCATGGCGGATTTCGAGATTGAAGATGAGACTTACTCTCACAACTACCACCGTAACGCCCAGATGCGATCCCTAACTCGAATGAATCGCGGCGACGAGAGACAGTCGATGAGTTGGGTATCATCTTACGGCAAAGGAAGGGTCTTCTACACGGGTAACGGCCACGGACGTGAAGCGTGGAGCAATCCGCACTTCCAGCGTCTCGTTGTTCGTGCAGCATACTGGGCCGCAGCACGCAATATAAAGGACCCGACCAATATACGTTAATCATATGAGGGGCAAACATCGCCGACTAAAAGGGGTATCAAATCCTACAATGCCTACAATGGCTTGACCTTCGCGACATGGCGATTGGCGATTAGCAACATCGAACCGCTAAAAGGGTTATCAAACCTGCAAACGCTTTACGATGGATGTTGATTTCGATAAGGAGTGAATATGATCGGCTGTGTCACGATGCGAATCATAATTGTAGGTCTGTCACTGGCGTCGGCTTCCGCTGGCAACGAACAAGGCACGCCACGACAGCCGGCATTCCCGGGGACGGAGGGAAAGGTGGTTTTCGCCGATGATTTTGAAACGCCTTCCACCCAGAATCCGCCGGCGAACTGGGCCATGTGGGGCGCGCAGCAATATAAAGTGCCCACAAACTATACGCGAGACACCGCTCAACCGCATGGAGGGCAGGCGTGTTTCCGGATCCATCACCCGGCGGCAACGCGAGGGTATGTTGTGTCTTCGCCTGACCGCGCGATTCAGCCACGACGGGGGATGATCTATACCGTTTCGTTCTGGGCGCGGGCAGAGAAGGCTGGCAAGGCGCTCTTCCAGTGGACGGCCTACCGGAGCATCCATCCGTTCGTGGATACGGCTTCACCGGGATCGCTATCATGCGAGGTCGACCGCGAGTGGCGGCTCTATACGTGCTCGATTCGTGAGGGACTCGACTTCTTCGCGGAGGAAAGCCGATTTCTACTCCTGACGTTCCATGCGACCAGTGAGCCGGTCAAAGAGCAGACGCTTTACATCGATGATGTGCGCGTTTCCGAGCAGGTCGATCCCAACCCGGTAGCTCTGCTAAATGTCGCGACGATTCCCCATTCGGCGCTCAAGCACCAGTTACGTGCGGGCGACCGGCTGGAATTCTCGGTCAACACGACTGATCGATTGCGGCGCGCGACTACGGATGTAGGCGGCGTTTCCTTTCACCGCGTCTGCGGCTGGACGGGTCAGCCTTATAACAGGAAGGGGGTCTACACGCTGCGGCCGGAGGTGGAGGAGGCGATCCGCGAGCTACGGCTCCCAATGACGCGTTTTTACGCGGTCGGGGATGAACCCTTCGGTGTGAATTCGGCCATCGACAAGGTCGCAGAGGTGTGTCGGCGAGTAAGGGTTGAACAGGACCATTGTGTGCTCGAGTTCGAGGAACAAGGCGCATCGCGGAAACTGCCGCCGGAGACGTGGGCCCGGGGAGTGAGTCATTCGCTGCGACAGGGCTACCGGTTTCATCATTGGGAGATTGCCAACGAGCCTTATGCGTCATTATGGGGACAGGGTGGAGCGTTCCCGACACCGGAAGCCTTTATCACCCATTTCAAGGCAGTGAGCGGCGCCATCCGCCAAGTGGATCCGCACGCACAGATCGGGTTCGATATCGATGCGGAGCATGTGCGATGGGGCAATTATGTCCTCCAGCAATTGGCTGGATACTACGATTTCGTGGCGCCACACTATTATTGCGGTGCGGACGTTCACAAATTGCCCTTTGAGGATATCACCTTGTCTGAGAACTACCGGATGCTCGATCTCGCATTGAGGATTCAAGCGCTGCTGCATGCCTACAATGGCGACCGTCAGGTTTATCAATATGATACGGAATGGGGCATGATCTGCAGTACAGCCGATGGGAAGGAGGCCGATTACGAAGATCGCAATGCGAATATCATCGGGACGGTACACCGAGCCGTGCGTCTGATCTATTACGCGCGCGAGGACATCGTGCAAGGGGCCAGCGGCTGGCAGATGCTCAGCCGACTGGGCGGACAAGGATTCGGCATCGTGTCCCAAGAAGTGCCGGCCAAGCGGTTCATGCTGTATTGGCTGTACTACTACTTCAACCGTCATGTTGGGGAGTGGGTATTGCAGATGGATGGCACAGCACCCTATCACCAGCCGGAGCAGGGAGCGGGAGAATTAGCTGGTCCACTCACGCCCGTGCTGGCTACCTTGAGCGGGGATGGAAATGAGGTTTATCTGGTGATGGCCAACGGCTCCTGGACGAGGACCGTGCCGTGCCGGGTAAAGCTGCAGGAGTTTCGCACAACTAAGGCCAGAGGTGTCGTGATCAGCAGCGATAAATTGGATGGGAAACCGCTGCTGGAAAGTAAGGAAGAGGCGGTGTCCGATCTTCACGTGGGCACCACGGGAGAGGAGGTAAACTGCACCCTTCCGCCACACGCAATCGTGTTCGTGACGCTCTCGAAATCGTAATGGACCGCGTTTTTCTCCAGCGAGAACGTTTTGTCATTCTCCTAAGAGAAACGCCTTCATCTCACGCACAACGTCACGTAGGGAGCAAGTATTGCTCCGCCGTAGGTTCATATGAATACCGGCGGGCTTTTTCCGCAGCGACGCGGGTGTTACGTGAGCGCGTGACAAATCCTCATAAGGTGTAGTATAATGGGTTGTACAATGACGGCCTTAAAAGAAGCTCTTATCTACACATATCTTTGGTTGCAGCTCAAATAGTGGCCACTGGGACTTGCTGACATTGATGGGTAGAGGAAAGCTCGGCTCAAATGACATACAAGAAATTTGGATCGTCAACGGGAGGTGTTCATGGGAAATTCCAGTGAAGATAGGGACCATTTCTTGCCTAAAAAGTTACGTTGGTATACGCTCGGCGCTCTAATTCTTCTCCTGGGACTGGGGATCGTCGTCGCAATTTCAGGATTGTTTAACTTTCTTCTACTGAGTGTGGGTGAATTTGCCTTGTATTTTATCTACCAGAGAAAGTGGAGAAAGCTCCACCAAGGCATTGATCTAGTCGGTGAGCAAAAGGCAGACATTAGATCATTTCCTTTCAGCCGGTATGTTTTCTTGACCTGGGTCTATGCGATGATCATGGAATTCTGTGTAGATTTCGGTGCTTACGGCACGCTCAATCCAGGTATCGTTCTGGTCATAATGGTCGTGCTCACACCGCACTATTTCTTCATGGCCGCTGTCTTCCGCCTGTGGTTTCGGTGGTTCACTTACTCCCCTCGCGAAGCGTACTTTACGATGGGGCTGGTTGGGTTCTTGTTAGAGTCCGTTATTTTGAAACTCTTTGCCGGAACATTCAAGTTGTCGGGCATCTTGCTTTTCCCGATAGATGTTCCGGTTCATATGCTAAATTATGGAGGATTTGTGTTAATCCCGACGTTCCGCCAGAATCAAGCCGAGCTAAGAGAACCTGTGAGAACGAGGAAGAAATACCTTATGGGCATCTTGGGAACCTTGATCCTGACGCTCCCTGAAATCGCCGGGACTTATTGGTTTGTCTATAAGGTGCTACTCAAATGATAGGATATTGGTTTTAACCTATCTATGTAAATGATGACGCCCTAACCAGGAATTCAAGATTAAGGAAACCGCAACCCAAGCACCCATTTCTCCCACTCCTGTTGAAAGTCTTCCATGTTCTTCACCTTTAGGACCTTCTTGAGCGTCTCGTAACCGGAAGGATCACTCTTGATGTTTGTAGTGAAAGCATTATAGAACTCTGAGAGCAACCTTTTTTCCTGAAGGTAGTAGCACAGATAACGCGCTTGGGCGTAGCTGTTGCCTTCTTTCATATTATAGAATTGGTATGGGGTGGTACGGAGCAAGGTTTCAAATGAGGGTAAGCTACCTGCACGAATTACCTCTTGGAGTCCTTTTAGCCGCCAATTCGTGAGTCCCGCAACACAACCATCCTTCGTACTACACTGCTCGTAAAGAGAAGCGAGTCCTTCATTAAACCAAGCAGGGCAATCCGGGAAGTTTGAGGGAATAAAGGCATGCACTATCTCGTGGCAAAGCGTACCACCGCCTGTCGAAATATTCATCACCAATGCCTGATAACTGTCAGAGTAGTACCCAAAAGGTGTATCTGGTGCATCGTTGAATAGCTCTTTCGCATACTTCCGATAGCTCTTATCGTCCTTAAACAGCCAGACGTCGTAGATTCTTAGCGGGTCCTTCTTAAAATACAGTCTCTGAATGTGGTCGACGAACCACTTGACGGTGTGCTCTGCCCGGTACCTCACGATAGAGGGCTTTTCGTCACCAATCACAACAAACGGCTTTTGCAAAATAACCGTAAAGCCACTTGGTACCGTTGGTTTCAGCTTCATGATATGTTGAGCATAATTAGCGTTGCCAAGCTCACTACCGGTTTTTGGAATGGAGATTGTTCCTGCTTTTAAGCTCATGCGAATAGCCAGCCACTCGTCTCTCTCATATTTAAGCGGCCATAACTCGAGAAACCGAGTGCGCTTCATACGACGATATGCGCCGTTGTTTTCGGCCGGTTCATGGTAGATTACCTCATCAGCCTTGGGGTCGTATCCAAGAATCAAGCGAAAATGTTCAGAGGATTTGGCACGATCACCGTAGTGCATGCACACAATGGACGGAATACTATCACGCAAATCCTTAAACAGGATGTTCCACTGAGTCTCCAGCTGGCCTTCGGATTTCTGGGGTTCTATTTTGTGCCGGACCTCACCCAGCTGGAAACCTATGTGTTTCAGGACACGTTCCATATCAGTGGTGACGCACCCTCGCCCAAGCGCAGGGTCAACCCCGGAGAAGTTAAATATGTCATCCTGGGAAACGTTATGGCCGAGCTTCTGTAGATACATGGCGATACATGCCTCGCCACAGAAATCAGGCTTTTGCTTGATATGAGGGACATTCCTGATCAAAACGGTTTTGTTTCTTGTTGACTCGGCCTGAACCCGGGACAACCACAGGAAGCCAACAGCAATCATAAAAAACAAAATATATCCCCATCGATAGCAAATGACTTTGCTTTTTGTTACTCGGTGACTACTTTTTTGCGATCTCTCAGTGTTCATTATGAATTCCATAACAATGCTACTAAATCGCTATATGAATTATAATCCAAAAAACAAAATGAAGTTCAATCTAAAGCTACAAAATCAAGCTTTTTTACAGAACTTTTACATAACCCTGCTTTTGCCTTCTCCTCCTTGTGGCCAAACCTTTATAAGCAAGATCGCCTGCGATAAAGAACCATATAAACAATCACCTGTCAGAAAATGAATCTTAAGAAAGGATTCACGAACCATTCATAGCGTCGCTTTCCCATACGGTTTGCTTTTCAGGCTGTAGGTTTTGTTGTGCTATGTGGTTTGGACGGGGTGGGGGTGAGAAACACACGTTCCACTGCGGGATTTGTGATGCTTGACAGTGGTCGTTCCATATCGCGGCGATGGTGTTCAAGGATTTGGTTTCCGGCGGTTTACTGCTGGTTTTGTTTTTGCCATTTATATGACTTTCTTTCTGCCAATCCGGCGTCGGTCGTATAACGGTTGGAACCGCATTCGACACGAGGACATTTTTGTATTGAATAACCCAGAAATTCACCACAATCGGCGCAATAGAATTCCTGTCTATGAAATTTGAGCTTTGGCAAAAAGAAGTGTGCAAGATAAGCTATAATTAATCCCGAGCATGTGATCTTGATTATCGCCCATACGTAGGACGGCATATAGGTAAAGAAGTTGTCAATCTGAACGTCGTATTCAGCCAAATCAGGTTTTACGAAGAAGAACCAGACAACAGCCCCAGTTGCCATAAAAATGAGAACAAACAATAATTTTCCGGTTCTTGTTAATCCTTTGAAACCATGCTTTGTATAATATGACTTTGGCATCGCTGTTCTTCCTGAACCGGAATTTCTTATAAAAAGCTTTCTTCTACCGACAGAATTCCTGTCGGCTTTATTATACTTTTACAAAATCCGGTGAGAACATGCAACTCATTGGTTCTTGGCTTATATTCATTGCTCTCTTCATCAAGCCCAAAAAACTGAGAAACAGGGAATACAAAATATGCCTAAATGAGAGAGCTATATTACATTTACTCAACGCGATAGCCATTGACGAATTTGTCAGTGTTGCTGTCCCGCGCGATCGTCCGCTCAACCGATGTGCAGCTGATTCGACATCCCACCTGCCCCCCTCACGGATTCACCACGCCCGCCTTCAGGGTGTCAACTACTGTGATATCCTCAATCTTTGCGTCCTTTTTGCCGACCAGGTCGATGCCCTGCTCCCGCAGGACCGTCTCGAATATGTGCAGCCGAGGGTCGCCGCCCGATTTAACCCTGATTCGGCTGGCTATCTTGTCGTAGCTGAAATCGCTCCATGGCTGGCCGTCACGCAGCAGCTTCTTTGGCTCGGCGGTCAGGTTCGCCGACCAACTGCCGTCCACCTCGCGCTTCCAGCCTTCGATCAGGTCTGCCCCGCTGATTGTCACTTTCTCACCCTTCATTGCGCGGACCGTCACGCCATCGTTTTTCGGGGCTAAGACCTCGCGATATACTCCACCACGCAGCACGATCGTCTCTCCCGGCTGGGCGATCGCACACGTCTTTGCCAGACTCGCCAGCGGTACGGCCGGATAGCCCCACGCCGGCTCATCGACGGCGGCCGGGTGACGAGGATCAACATAATACACGTTGGGGTACTCCAAAGCTCCGATTGTAACGCCGTCCTTGCCTGCCCCGATGGCCGGGCTGCCTTTCTTCAGACGGAAATCCCGCCTCTCCGCGTCCACAAGCATGGGATCTTTGCCGTTGATATTCTTTTCATCCGCGAGCGGCGCAGTCCTAAACGTCAGGTTGTATTCGACCACCGGCTTGGCCGTGGTGAAGTCGCTGTCGCCATCGATAAGGGCCCGTTGCACCTCGCAGAAGATATTGTTGCGTATCTGCCCGTTGGTCGATTCCTCGCCCCGTAGCCCCACTCCGAACCAGGTGATCCCCGCGAAGGTGTTGTTCTCAATTGACACGTCGGGCGTCTGGATGATATTCAGCCCCCACGCCCCTTTGTACGTCGGCAGTTTGGAGGAGTAGATGTTGTGCCGGAACGTCCAGTTCCGCACGCTGCCGACATGCGGTGCGCTCTCGACCATGCACCCCTGGCCCCAGTCGAAGCAGCTGTTGTACTCGATAAGCACGTCCAGCGCGATCTCGCCGTTGTTGGTGAACGTCTGGATTCCGTCGACATGGGCGACCTTGCTTTCCTTGGTGTCCGTGCCATGATAGTAGTTATACCGCTGGATACAGCCCTTGCCGAAGAACCGGGTGTAATCGCAGTCGTCATACCTGTTGCCGGGGGCGTACATGAACAGGCGGCTGACTTCGTTGTTCTCCACCAGCCAGTCCTCACCGCCGAGGATGAAGCCGTACTCGCAGTGATAAACCCTGTTATAGGCGATTCGGTTGTGCGTCACCGCGGAATAATCACGGGTATTGCCGTCAGCGCTCGGCTTGCCGACCGTCCCGCTGACAGCCACCATCATATCGTGGATGTAGTTGTCTATGATTTCGCAGTGACTGCCGTGCAGTTGGATAGCAGTGGCCGGCTTGTCTGCGGTGATCTCGAAGCCCTCCACGCGGATGTAACTCGCCTCCAGGTCGAAGCCCGCCACAGTCGCCGAGCGTCGGGGCTTCGCCATGAAAACGACCGTCTTGCCCTCCGTGCCGACAGCCTTCACCTTGACGTGTTCGTTATACTTGCCCGCCATCACATAGATGGTGTCGCCCGGCTTAGCCGCGTCGGCCGCGTGCTGCACGGTCTTGAAGGGCATCTCCTCGGTTCCCGGGTTGGTGTCGGCAGCGCCTGGGGCTGCTTGGTCAACCACGTATGTGGCCGCCCGAATATGTCCAAGAGCGACATTATCAATGGCGCCGGCGATCGTGGACCCGACGCCCAGCAGTGCGGCTGTGCGAACAAAGGCTTGGATTGCGATGAAGCAGATAAGTGTTTGGTGTTTCATATAACTATGGCTCCTATTGTAGTCCTATTTTTCAAGTTCCAGAACCGCAGCCAACCAGCGGGGCAGGACCAAGTTCTGTTTTGCCGGACACAGTCGGCCGGTCTTGCCAAGCAACCGGCGACGACCCAGACTCTCGGTTTGACGCATTTCATGGCTCCTTGCATCAGAACATCTTGGTCACGCATAACTTATCGATACAGATGAAGGTACACCCCCCGAGATTGGCTGTCAATCAGTAACCGTCCGACTATATGGGTGTTTTGTTGCGTTTCATGAATCGGCTTCACGTCGTGATGCCTTGCTATGCGGGACTCGTCGTCTCAGAAAGGCTTGCCCATTTGTCGAAATCCTCCTGATCTCTGTGCCTTCGCCAGCGTCAATGCATTCAATGTTGATGAGATACCACAATTCAGACCGGTTAAGGAATTGGCCGGAGCCAATGCCCAGATCGACGACCGTTTGCCACTTCGGAATCATCCAGAAGCACGTTCGTTCCCTTAATCCCTTGGCGAGGGAAGAGACGCACGCTTAGCTTAATAGAGGAATCCTCCGGCTCAGCGCGTTTGCGTCGGCGGCTTGAGGAATCCCTGATGCCGCAGCCAGGTGGCACACGCCTGCGTCCACGTGGAGCATGGATGGTCGCTCGGACGAACGCCGAAGTCATGAGTGGCCGTGGCGTAAATGTGCAGCTCCGCCGGGACACCGGCTTTCTTCAGCGCAAGGTACATCAACACACTGTGCTCCGGCGGGCTTATGATATCATCCCCACCATGGGCAAGGAAAATCGGAGGCGTTCCAGCCGGGATACGCAGGCCGGTAGCGATCTGGTCTTTGTCCTTCGCCTTCAGGTAGCCCGAATAAACTCCAATGGCGAAGTCAGGCCGGCAACTGATTGTGTCCACGTCATCGATTGGCTCGTAGGTTCGCCGGTCGAAGCTCGTTACCGTCGCAATCGCAAGGTGGCCGCCTGCCGAGAAACCCACCATGCCGATTTGCTGCGGATGGATGCCCCAATCCTTGGCTTTACTCCGCACCAGGCTGACGGCTCGCTGTGCATCCTGGAGCGGGCGTCGGGCTGGCTCGCCCTTGGGTTCATCGGGCCGGCGCGGCACACGGTACTTGAGGATGATTCCGGTGACACCAATAGAATTCAACCAGGCGGCAACTTCCTCACCTTCGAGTTGCCAATAGAGATCCCAGTAGCCGCCCCCGGGGCAAATCAGGACCGCAGTCCCAGTGTCCTTCTCCTTCGCCGGTGGATAGATTGTTAGGGTCGGTTTGATGACGTTGGTCACAAGCCTCGTCGGCTCGGTGACCTCGACTTGCTTTTGGTCCAGCTTAGGCGACATGCGGATCATTTCCTCGCCGATATTCCCGCTTTCGTCCGGAGGTGTGCCAGGCCAAACCTCAACGACCAGCGGCTTTTCAGCCCCAATCGTCGGCCAAGCCGCACACATCGATATGGCCAGAGAAACTATCAATCTGAATCGCATAACTGAACAAGTCTCCTTTCTTTGCGTTGTTCGATCCCTTCGGCGTTCGCTCTGTGCTACAATCGCAACCAAGTCATCGCGTTCCGCGAGCGGACCTTTTCCTTGTCGGCCTCGCTTGCGTCTAATACTTCCAGCTTAACCAATGCGGGGTCGGGATAGTTGAAGGGCATCCCGGTACCAAACATCACACGCTCGGCGCCCAGGTTCGTTATGAGCTGCCCAAGCTCGTTTGCCAGCACAGCGCTCAAGCGAGACAGCTCAATGGTATAATTGGATGGCAGGCCATTGTCCTTCCGCCCGAGCGGGCACCCTGTGTAGCCGATGCCGTTCAGCAAGATGAAGCGTGCTTTCGGGCAAGCTTTCACCAACTCGACAATCTCCTCCAGGGGCACATCGGGGATATTCAGCAGCCAGCTCCGCTGGCGGTTGTCCTCCACGCGGATGGGAATGGAGATGACCATACCTCGCTCAGTCGCGGCGTTTACGAGTTCCCGGCAGCACGGGCTGGAAAGCTGATAGTTGTGCCATTTGGGATAGATGCGCAGGCCCTTCATGCCGAGCTCCTCGTGGCAGATCTTCAGATCGTCCTGCCAGCCGGCATAGAACGGATTGATGACGGCAAATGGAATCAACCGGTCACTATGACCACGGACCTCATGCGCGATATCCTCATTGCCGGTCTGCGCGTTGCGGTAGGTGATGGCGCCGGCACTCGAGACGACTGCCTTATTGATCTTCTTAGCGTCCATCAGGGCGAGCAGCGACGCGGCTGTGTTGTGCCGCAGCCGCCGGAACGCAAAATGGCCGAGATAAGCATTCACGTCAATGATCATGATTTCCGCCTCAAAAAAAGCCTCATCATGTTCCCGCTTAGGATCTTCTCCTTGTCCTTTGCATTCAGGTTCGCCCCACGAATCTTGCCCACCCCTGCTGTCATGGACGAGTCACAGCCAAAGAGGAGCCGATCTACCCCTACCACTGTTGCTGCCATCTCCACCGTGCCCTCATCCGTTACGCTGCCGCTGGTGTCGAGCAAGACGTTCGGCGCGTGGCGCAGGGCCTTGATCGTCCATTCCCAATCGCCTCCGCCTGAGATGTGCGCGCAGATTAGCATGGCCTCCGGGTAGCGGCGAGCCAGTTCTGCGAGGTGTCCACCGTCGGACATACGCGGCTGGTCCTCTACGAAGTAGTGGGAGTGCGAGGCGTGATGCAGGATCGGCACGCCCATCTCAATTGCCAGCTCCACAATAGGAAAGACCACCGGCTCCGTGCAGGTGTACTCATTATAGAGCTTGATGCCGATAAACCCACGCTCCTCTATGCAGCGGTGGATTTCCTCCAAGGCCTCCCGGCCGTAGCCAGGATTGACGTAGCAGTAGCCAAGCACCCGACCGGGGAACCGGCGCATCCCTTCGGCCGTCCACCGGTTGCATTCCTGAAAACCATCAGCGGTCGCCGGCTTGCGCGGCGTGAGGATTGAGCAGCACAATTGGTCGATTCCCAGCTTGTCCGCCGCCTCAATGAGCTTGCGGTCGTCCGCTTCCCATGTCGCGCGGCTCCGATGAGTCAAGTGCGCATGACAGTCGATGACCTTGCCTTTATAGAGTCGGTCGTTCGACGTGTCGGGCACGGGCTGCTCGATGGCTGCGTACACCGATGGTACTGCCGCCGCCCCTACCGCCACGACTGCGACAGCCGAACCCTTCAGGAGCTCTCGTCGCGAGATGTGCGGCCGATGTTCGGATGAGTTCAAGGCTGTTTGGGAAATGGTCATCTGTTTCTGCCTTCTTTCTGCGGGACCGACGGGCCTCGCCAGACGCTGCCACCGAAGGTGGTGACGTAGATCAGACCGTCGTCGGATGGTTCGAATGTCACTCGCTGGATGTTCGAGAAGGGCAGATCGTCGAACGCCTGCCAGGTTTTACCGTTGTCCTGCGAGAGCCACAGACCTGCACCAGATGCACCTTCGGTGAGCGTCATGTAAATCCATCCATTGTGCTTTGGGTGAAAATAGCCACCGAAGGTCTGTTGAGCTTGGCGGCCAATGCGTTGCCAGCTTTGGCCACCGTCCTGCGTACGGTAGAGACCGCCGGACTGATCAGCCCCGCCCGCATCGCACACACCCACAAGGATGATGTTGCTGTTCTGTGGATGGATCGCAAAGTCCTTAGGATATAGGAAAAGCTGAGATGCGTTGACCTTCTCCCAGGTCTCAGCACCGTCTCTGGATCGGTACAAACCGACTCCTTCATTCATGAGCGGTCTTCCCCGGGCGGGACGCATGGCACAGATCATTGCAAAGAGCGTTCCATCTTTGTGCAGAATCACGCGTGAGACGCGGATGTTCAGTGGGTGGACAAGGCCATTTTTCCTAAGTGTCCACGTTTTGCCATCATCGACCGATTTATATACACCTTCCATAAAGACCCCTGCATACAAAGTTCTCGCATTCGCGGAACTTTTGGGGTCGAGCACAATCGAGGTCACTGGCCGCAGCGGCAGGCCCTGCGCCTCTGACTTCCAGGAGGCGCCGAAGTCATGGGAAACGCACACACCGCCAGGGCCATCGTGGCTGTGACGCTCGGAAATGATGTTGTCGTTGGGGATGTCGTGCACGTTGGAAAACGCACCCCACATCTTGCCCGGAATGTTCGGGTCGAATGCGATCTCATAGCAGGTGTTTCTCCACGGAGCCCAGGTGTTCTTGTCCCACCAAATCCATGTCTTTCCACTATCGATGGATCGAGCGAAGCCGATGTCCGTGTAGGCGATGTAACGGCGGTTGGTTTCAAAGGGGTCGATATAGTAGTTCCATGTCGTGGTGACGACAAGGCCGGTACATACCCACGTGCTGCCAGGCTTGGGCTGCTGGCCGGAAGCGGGGTAGGTATCACCGTTGAACCACGTGTCGCCACCATTATTAGTAATGTAGGACTGGCTCCACACCAAGATCAACCGGTTCGGGTCGCTGTTGCAAATCGCAGTGCCGAAGGGGGTATCACCCCCTTTATACGACTGTCCCGTAGAGGCAGTGACATAATTGGGAGCCACGTTGTATTTTTGAAAACGCGGGTCTTGGAAGAAAGTCGCTCGCCAGGTGTCACCGCCGTCATCGCTGCGATAGACGGTCTCATGATGCGGCGGGTGAAAGCCCGTGCTTGTATTCGTGACGTACACCGTCAGCGGCCTGGCATCTGTGGTCAGAACCTGTTTGTACTGTGCTATAGGACCGTAAGACCACTGGTCGGCTTTCGTCGTGTCTATATTGATGCCGGGGCCCATCGCCGACTGCCAGGTCTGCCCACGATCTCGGGATCGGTAGATGCCCCCTTGCAAGACGCCGTTTTCCAGCTTGCTGGTCACTGTGCAGTAGAGCATGGTGTCCGCCGAATCGGAGCCTCCGTCGAAACCCTCGATCTCCTTCCAAGGCAGTCCATCAGTTCTCTCTACCCAGGTCTGTCCGCCATCATCAGATCGCCAAATATTCTTGTCCGTGGCGGCAAACATGGTGCGACCGTTATTTGTGCGGTCAAAGTGGAATCCGATTACTTGGCCATGCGGACCGGGACAGGCAGCCCAGGTGACACCCGCATCACATGACAACCAGCACTGGCCATTGCGAGTGCCCACTAACATGATGCTTGTATCAGAGGAATTGACCGCGATCTCGCCGGAGAGGGAATCCTTTAGGTCGCCGATGGGCGTGAAGGTCCGGCCGCGGTCACGGCTGATCTTCAACCTGCCCCAGGAGGAGGTGTAGATTACGTTGGCATCGGACGGGTGAAAGCCCGGCCGACATTGGGTGTCGGTCCGCAACTGGGCCTGGTGTATCATCCGCCAATTGTGGCCACCGTCCTCGGAGATGTAGGCTGCGCTCATGTCGCAGTTAAGCATCATCAGATTGGGGTCCGCCGGCGAGATCGCGGGACTGAACATGCCGCCTCCGCCAGACAGACCTACAGGCTCCCAATTGTGGCTTTCGAATATTGGATTCGGGAGCGGCGACTCGCAGAGGCTGCAATTGGCCCAAAACAACAGCAGCAACACCACCGTTAGCCCACGGCATATTACTGATGAAAAGACGCCATAGATTCTCATATATACTCCCGCATAATGCGGAGGTACTCACGGCAGGTTTCTCGTATGTCTGGATCGCCTGGATGCCGGTCTTGCTCAATGGAAGCAAAACCATTGAAGCCGACTTGCTTGAGTGCCGTGACAATCGCCTGGATGTCCATCACGCCCCGACCGAACGCCGGGAACTGTCGCATCAGGCCGTCGATATCGCGCATGTGCACGTTCATCAGGTGCTTGCCCACTTTATGGATCGCGACCGGAGGGTATTCCCTCTGGAGCAATGTCCAGCCTGCATCGAGATTGTAGCCAAGATCGTCGTCGCGAATCTGGTCCCACAGCCGCAGAAACGACGCTGCATCCGGGACTAAGCAATGCGTGTGCTGCTCGATAGAAAACTTCAGGCCGTGAGCTTTCGCCCGTGATAGGCAGGCTTTGGTGGTCTCCACATAGACATTCCACACGTGGTCCCAGTCGAATCCTTCCGCAATGTCGATGTGATACTTCTGGCCAAGTTCGGGATTGGCGATCTCGTAGTAACGGGGCAGATACCCCGTCGGTCCTTTCAGTTCGCGAGCCCAAGGAGCTACGATATTGATGATTGGAGCCCCCAGCTTCTTGCCGATTCGGCAGCCAGCCTCGAAGTAGGCGAGTGCCTGCTCGCGAGTGGCTCGATCCGTGCTCGACAAATCCTCGACCACCGGCTGGAAAAGGACGAACTGCGACACACACAATTTATTTTGCTGGAGCTTTTGGTTGAGTCGCTCGATCCGGGCGTCCGTCCAGAACTCCTTGAGGTCTCTACGCGCCGTCACGATCAACTCGACGCCATCGAAGCCCAGCTCACCGATGACATCCAGGGCCGGCTCAGGATCCACGGCGGGGCTCAGACTGTGAAAACACCAGCTCAGGCAGCCAACTCGGGGCTTGCCTTGCGGGCGTGACGGCGGTTCTGTCGCATTTGCCGACAGTGACAGTCCGGAGGCCACGATAGCGGCGGTCCGGAGAAATTGACGGCGGTTCAAATTATGTCGAGTCTTCATAAGTGTACTCCTTCTTGTTATGTTGGACACGAGAGACTATTCTTTTCTTGTTTCTTTTATCCTTTTCTGAATCTTGTACCAGGACGGTGTTATCAGAAAGCTCTCGTCCATGTTCTCAACCATTGTAATTATCTTGTTCATCGGCACTGAAAAGCTTAAGACATTCCACGCTACGAACGGCCGTGCTGAAACATCAAACATTCCCAGTACTGCCCTCGGAAAATCAGATCCTTTCTCAAGATAAGGATATTGAACGATAGAACCACAGCCTGCAGAAAACGGACAGAATACGCCGTTCGGTTCAGCTATATCATAGTTCGCCAAAGTAAAAAGTCCGGACAGAATATCAGGTTGGGCAAAAAAGACAACAACATCAGGCTCATCTGACTCTTCGAGCGTATCCCACCTCTTGAAAACGATATATCGGCCAGGAGCCTTGAACTTTGGAGCGTTCTTCATTATTTCTTTGACCAGTTCCGGTGTTTTCTTGTAACGCTCTCCTTCGAGTTTGCCTGCAATACCACAGGAAAGAAAATATTCAAAATTCGGCATGACTTCCTGGCTAAATCCCAGGTACCTTTTTCCACCAAAGCAACCGAATGAATCAGTATCAAAACAGATAGAACTTCCCATCCTTACTTTTGACAAATCGGCCATTATACACCGATGCCCAGGAGGTGGTTTCACCAATTCCACTTCTGAAGCTTCGTTGGCATAGTAAAAAACTATAGGAAGTTCTGTCCCATCAAAATATTTCTCCCATACCGCCAAAAATCTCTCCTTTAGTTCAATATCCATATGATATACCCTTTCAAAACGCAACGTCCTTTGGGCTATATTCTATCACCGTGTGAGTATCCTCAAAAGGAATTTATGATTGTAGGCTTTGTCTGCCTCGACATAGAACAACCGGCACCAAATCACGTGTCGAGGCTCCGGGGCACTCCACTACCCATCGAGGCGAAGTTGCCTCCGAAGTTGTACCATCCGTCAAAATAGTGAGGATAGAACTTCCAAAATGAGCCAGCAAATTGCCCATGGCTTAGCCGTTCGAGATAGACCTCCAAAGGAGCAATGAGAACAAATACACCAAACACCAGAGGTACTACAAACCGATTAATCCTTGAGCGGATGTATCTTGCCGCACTCTGATACGAAAGGGCATAATATGAACTCGCACCGGAGAGTACAAAAAAGAGGGGCATCATCCACTGGCCGACAATTGCGAGAGATACAGTTATGCCGTAGCTTGTCTGGGGATTCTTGACGTGCCAATCCTCCTCGTTGAAGAACCTACCACAGTGATATATGAAGACCATGAGCATAGCGAATATTCTGAGCCAATCGATGTCGTAACGCCTGTTGCATTCACTTACTCTGAATGCCGGTAGATTCTTCACTAAACACCTCCACACTCTCAAACTTCCATATATCTGGCGTCAAGACGTTAACAAACCTTTGTAATATGCCATTCTATCAAATTCATCTTGAGACTTGTAAAGCTTTTGTCCCTTCTAACGCAGATGATCACCGAGCAAATAAAGCTGAGTAAATTATCTCAATACGTTTAATAATTTGTGTCAGGGTTGGGGGGGTTGTGATTGTAAGAACGAGAAGCCGGACCCCTTCAGAGTAAAAATCACAAAGTATTTGATTATGGCAGCTGCATTAGTTAAACTGCTGTCAATGTTTTATCGTGCATTATTACTGCGATCATGGATTACTATAGAGGTAGTTGATGCCAACAATCACAAAGAAAGAAATGATTGACCGAATTGTTGAAAGCACTCACACTAAGCGTGTAACAGTTAAAACTACAATTCAGCACTTCCTTGATGAGATTGTAGCTGAACTTGCCAGGAGCAATCGCTTAGAATTCCGTGACTTTTGTGTGTTTGAGACCAGGACACGTGCAGCCAGGACGGGGCAAAATCCAAAGACCTTGGAGCGAGTTCAAGTACCAGCTAAACGAGCGGTAAAGTTCAAGATGGGTCGGCTCATGAGACAAAAACTAAACAGCCAGCTTGTAGAAGGGAATTAGTGCAAGACACAAGCCAGCTAATATGGGTGCATCAAAAAAGCAAGACAATACGTTTCAGGCAGCACGGTCTGCGTCACAACCGGATAAGAACGAAAAGGCAACGTTCGCTGCTGGTTGCTTCTGGGGAGTTGAGGCCGCTTTCGCACACGTTGAAGGAGTCGTATCATCAGTTGTGGGATACACAGGCGGACATACTGAAAACCCCACATACCAAGAGGTCTGCACCGACAAAACAGGCCATGCAGAAGCTGTGCAGATAGCATTCGACCCTTCAAGAATATCTTATGACCAGCTTCTCAAAGTCTTTTGGGGCATCCATGATCCCACTACTCTCAACCGCCAGG
>Ga0315294_10001859_pt1 | contig 23225 bp, 34 predicted proteins | sample YL17G13_40_MG_FD_203626 | JGI IMG/M metagenome (GOLD analysis project Ga0315294, IMG submission 203626) | Sediment microbial communities from Yellowstone Lake, YNP, Wyoming, USA - YL17G13_40 | ecosystem: Environmental > Aquatic > Freshwater > Lake > Sediment | place: USA: Wyoming | collected...
GGAACAGAAATGGTAATGCCCGGTGATACAGTTAATCTAAAAATCAAATTAATCGCTCCTGTCGCCCTTGAAGAAAAACAAAGGTTTGCTATCAGAGAAGGTGGAAAAACAGTTGGAGCAGGAGTAGTGACGAAAATAGAAAAATAAGCCACTAGTGGCTAATAACTATTGGTTAATCAATAGTTTAGCGTTCTTTAAAGATGCCAGCAGCAGAGAAAGCAGTTAAAGAAGAATTAAAGCCCAGGCTTAGAATAAAATTAAAAGCCTACGATAATAAAGTAATTGATATTAGCGCTCGACAGATTGTTGAGACCGCCTTACGTTATGGTTCGGAAGTGTTAGGTCCCGTTCCTTTACCGACTGAAATTCATAAATACACCGTAAATCGTTCTTCGTTTGTTCATAAAGATGCTAGAGAACAGTTTGAGATGAGAGTTCACAAAAGGATGATCGATATTCTAAGTCCTAATCCGAGAGTGATTGATGCCTTAACGAATTTGAGTTTACCAGCCGGAGTTGATATTGAGATTAAGATGTAAGAAATGTACGAATTAGGATGTGGACTATGCGAGTTTTATGAGAACAATTAAATTTTTAAAATAAATTAATTTATCAAAAAGCCTAAGGTTAGAAAACCGGGCTTCGCCCGGTTTTCTATTCGCCTCGCTATATTATGAAGTTTATTTTAGGGAAAAAATTAGGAATGAGCCAGATATTTGACGAGAAAGGTAACGTAATACCCGTAACTTTAATTGAGGCAGGTCCTTGTTCGATTTTGCAGATAAAGACAAAAGAACCCCGCGCCATCGTCTCTGGCGAGCTACGGGGCAAGAAAGACGGCTATGATGCGATTCAGATTGGATTCCAGAAATTAAAAGCGAAAAAAGTTAAAAAATCACAAAAACAAAAGCCGTTCAGATACTTACGAGAATTTAGAGGAGATATAGATATTTCAAAATATAGCGCAGGGGATGAAATTGATGCTTCTATTTTTCAGGAAGGGGATATAGTGAAAGTTTCCGGAATTTCTAAGGGAAAAGGTTTCCAGGGTGCTGTAAAGAGATGGGGATTTTCAGGCAGAGGAGCTTCCCACGGAGTAAAACACGAAGCCCGGACCCTTGGTTCAGTCGGCTGTTCTTTTCCCGAAAGAGTGTTGAAGGGTAGAAAAATGCCAGGCAGAATGGGCTTTGAAAGAGTAACCGTTAAAAATCTGAAAATAGCGAAAATCGATAAAGAAAATAATTTAATTGCAGTGAGGGGCGCAGTTCCCGGGAGGAGGGACACATTGCTTGAAATTAGGGGATAGAAATAGAATAATTTATGAAAATAAGTGTTTACAATCAAGAGGGAAAAGAAACAGGACAAACCTTATTACCAAAGGAGATTTTCGATATTAAAATAAATTCTGATTTAGTTCATCAGGTTGTTGTTTCGCAAATGGCAAATCGGAGACAAGTTTCAGCTCATACAAAGACCAGAGCTGAAGTTAGGGGAGGGGGTAGAAAACCTTGGCGCCAAAAAGGAACTGGCAGAGCAAGGCACGGTTCTATAAGATCTCCAATTTGGCGAGGGGGAGGAATAACTTTCGGGCCAAGAAATGAAAGAATTTTTAAAAAGAAAATTCCCAAGAAAATGAAAAGAAAGGCACTGTTTATGGTGTTATCAGAGAAGGCTAAAAGAAATTTACTATTTGTTTTAGATGATTTAAAATTACCCGCTGTTTCCAAGCAGGAAAAACCCAAGACAAAGTTAATGGCCGAAATCTTAAAACAGCTTCCCTGCAAGGGCCAGAGTTGCCTAATTGCTCTTCCTGGGATGGATAAAGTCATAATTTTAGCTGCCAGAAATATTCCTAAAGTTCAAACAATTCAGGCTAAGGATTTAAACGTCCTTGACCTACTTTCATTTAAATATTTGTTAATACCAAAAGAGGCAATAAAAATAATAAAGGAAACATTTTTGAAGCAATAAACAAAGAAAATGGCGCTTTTAGATATTTTCAAAAAGAAAAAGGTAGAGAAAAAAGGAGAAACAAAAAAAGGAACTAAAGAAGTTTCAGAAATTAAGGCCGAAAAGAAAATAGAGAAACATGCCAAAGAGAAAGTTGAGCCGAAAGAATCGCCCAGGCCAAAAACGAAAACCTCAAGCATCGCTTACCGTATTTTGAAAAAACCACACATCACAGAAAGAGCAACAGATTTAACTAAGATAAATCAGTATATTTTTGAAGTTTGGCCCAGGTCAAATAAGACCGAAATAAGAAAAGCAGTTGAAGAACTTTACGGGGTTAATGTCGAATCGGTAAATGTTATAAAGATTCCGGCAAAGAAAAGAAGGCTGGGAAAGACTTCCGGATGGAAGAAGGGATATAAAAAGGCTATTGTTAAACTAAGGGAAGGGGAAAAAATCGAAGTTTTACCGAGATAATAACTAAATTTTCAATATGACGCTAAAGGAAATATTAACAAAAAAAGAGCCGGAAAAAAAGTTATTGTTAACAATACAAAAAAAAGCTGGCAGATCCAATACTGGCAGGATTACAATTCGCCACCGTGGCGGGGGAGTAAAGAGGCTTTACAGGATTATAGATTTTGACCAGAAAAAGATGAATATTCCGGCAAAGGTTATTGCAATAGAATACGATCCCTATCGAACAGCTTTTATTGCCCTGCTTCTATACGAAGACGGAGAAAAACGTTATATTTTAGCACCAAATAATTTAAAAATTGGAGATGAAATCATTATTAAAGAAGACGCTTCCATTTTTATAGGGAATAGGTTAAAGTTAAAAAATATTCCAATTGGAACACTTATCCACAATATTGAAATTCAGTCCGGCAAAGGAGGAAAATTAATAAGGGGAGCAGGAACTTCGGCTAGAGTCTTAGGTCGGGAAGGTATATTTACCCAAATAGAGATGCCCTCTTCTGAAATTAGAAAATTTCCAGGAGAATGTTTTGCCTCGATTGGAGCTGTTTCTAATCCGGAGCATATTTATAAAATAATCGGTAAAGCCGGAAGGGTAAGATTAAAGGGAAGAAGGCCGACCGTTCGAGGGTCTGCTATGGGACCGGCTGATCATCCGCACGGTGGAGGTGAAGGCAGAGCACCGATCGGACTAAAGCATCCAAAAACCCCATGGGGGAAACCAGCTTTGGGGGTAAAAACCCGCAGAAGAAAATTTACGAACAGGTTCATAATTCAACGTAGAATAAAGAAAAGAAAATAAAAAAATGCCAAGATCACTAAAAAAAGGTCCATTTGTAGACCAGAAATTATTAAAAAAGATCAAAAACTTAAATCAAGACAAGAAAGAAATTATCAAGACCTGGGCAAGGAGATCTACTATTACGCCAGAAATGGTTGGTTTTACTTTCGGAGTCCATAATGGTAAAGAGTTTATTCAGGTAAGAGTTGACGAAGGAATGGTCGGACATAAATTGGGAGAATTTTCTCCGACAACAAAATTTTTCCGGCATGGAGGCAGAATACAAAGAGAAATAGAAACGAAAGTTGCAGAAAAAGAAGAAGCTAAGGTTAAAGAAGCAAAAGAATAGATTAGTTTAATTATTATGATAGCTACAGCTAAGTTACGTCATTTAAGAATTGCCCCGAGAAAGGTTAGGCTGGTTGTAGACTTAGTTAGAGGTAAACCGGTGAAAGAATCTCAGGCAATTTTGAATTTTGTAAGTAAAAAATCGGCCCTGCCCCTATTAAAGCTTTTAAAATCAGCTATAAGCAATGCGAAAAATAGATTTCAGGCAGATGAAAACAACCTTTATATTTCTAAGATTACTGTTGACGAAGGCCCAAAGCTTAAGAGGTGGATGCCACGAGCTCGCGGCCAGGTTTCAGAAATCCAGAAGAAAACATCTCATATAACAATAATTTTAGATGAGATCGCGAAAATGCCAAAGAAAATAACAAGGAAGGCTAAAAAAGAAAAAAAATTGATAGAAGAAGAAAAGAAAATAAAAATCATTCCGAAAGAAAAACCAAGAAAAAAAATTAGACCCGAAATAGCTTTACCTAAACCAAAGACCGAGAAAGGCCTAAGAAGAATTTTTAAAAGAAAATCTTTTTAATTAATTCAAATGACTCATAAAGTCCATCCAAAAGTTTTTAGGATAAGGGGATTGGCCGATTGGGAATCAAGGTGGCTAGTCAAGAAGAACTTCTCAAAATTCCTTGAAGAGGATTTTAGAATTAAAGAATTTTTAAGAAAGAAATTAGCTCCAGCAGGTCTAGACAGAATTGAGATTGAAAGATTCCCAGGAAAGATAATTATTATTATTTCAGCAGCCCGGCCGGGGTTAATTCTCGGAAGAGGAGGGTTGGGCGTTGATCTTTTAAGAAGGGAATTAGAAAAGAAATTTTTAAGCAAAGAGTTTGCTAATAAAAAACAGGAGATCAAGTTGGAAATAAAAGAGATCAGAAATCCCTGGTTGAGCGCTAATCTGGTCGGTCAGTGGGTCGCTCAACAAATAGAGAGAAGAGTCCCTTTTCGCCGAGTGTTAAAGCAGGCCATAGAGAAAGTAATCCTAAATAAAGAGGCCCAAGGGGTAAAAATTGATATTGCCGGCCGTTTAGGCGGTGCAGAAATCGCCCGCCGAGAGTGGCTTAAAAAGGGTCGTTTGCCGCGACAAAATCTAAGAGCAGACATTGATTACAGTGAAGGTCGAGCTTACTGCACTTATGGCGTTATAGGCATAAAAGTTTGGATTTATAAAGGAGAAAAGTTTTAATATTATGGCTATATTGCTTCCAAAAAAAGTCAAACACCGAAAATGGCAAAAAGGCCGTTCCAGAGGCATAGAGAGAAGATCAACAGAAATCTGTTTCGGAAGTTATGGCTTAAAAAGCCTCGGAACAAGATGGATTACCTCCCGTCAGATTGAAGCTGCTAGGAGAGCTATAATCAGATATTTAAAAAAAGGAGGAAAACTTTGGATTAGGATTTTTCCAGATAAGCCAGTAACTCAAAAAGGAACTGAGATGCCAATGGGCGGGGGAAAAGGAAGCGTTTCTCATTATGTCTTTCCAATAAGGCCGGGTAGGATTATGTTTGAGCTTGAGGGCATAAAAGAAGAGGAGGCAAAAGAGGCCTTTAGAAGAGCTGGAGATAAATTGCCAGTTAAGGCAAAATTTATAAAGAAAGATTAAAGATAATGAAATTCAAAGAATTACGCCAAAAAACTATTTCAGAATTAAAAAGATCAGTGGAGGAAAAAAGAGAAAAACTAAGGGATTTAAGATTTAATTTAGCATCGGGCAAAGTAAAGAATGTAAGAGAATTAAAAGAGGTTAAAAAAGATATTGCCAAAATACTTACGATTCTGAAACAAGAGAAATAAATTTTAGGAAATAATCATTACTTGCAAAAGCTTTAGAACAATAAATTGTAAATTGAAAAATATGCCAAAACGCAAACTAACAGGAGAAGTAATTTCTGATAAAATGAATAAGACTGCAGTTGTCAAAGTTGAGAGGATCAAAGAGCATCCAAAATATAAGAAAAGATACAAGGTCCACAAAAAATATAAAGCACACGACGAAGAGAACGAATATAAAACAGGTGACAGGGTTATTATTGAAGAATGCCGGCCAATAAGCAAGGATAAAAGGTGGAAAATTATAAGCAAAGCTTAAATGAGCAACGAGCAATAAACAACGAGCAAATTTTCCCAGAAAATACCGTTCTTTGTTTACTGTTCTCTGTTTATTGATAAATGATTCAGACCAGGACAATGTTAAAAGTAGCAGATAATACAGGAGCTAAAGTTATCCAATGCTTTAGAGTTCTTGGCGGTACTAGAAGAAGGTATGCTCAGGTTGGTGATATTATTGTTGCTTCTGTTAAAAAAGCCGAACCCAGAAGACCGGTTAAAAAACACGACGTCGTCAAAGCAGTAATTATTAGGCAGAAAAAAGCCTATCGTCGGAAAGATGGCACATATATTCGTTTTGACGACAATGCTGCAGTTATCCTGGATCTAAAAAAAGAACCGAAAGGAGGAAGAATTTTCGGTCCAGTACCGTTAGAATTAAAGGAGAGAGGATTTGAAAAAATAGCAACTTTAGCCGAAGAATTAGTCTAAAATTATTCATAATTATGAAACTTAAGAAAGGCGACCAAGTTTTAATAATCTCGGGAAAAGATCGCGGCAGAAAGGGAAAGATTTTAAGAGTTTTACCTAAGGATGAAAGAATTGTTGTAGAGAATGTAAATCTAAGGAAAAAACATGTCAGACCGCGGAAATCAGGAGAGAAAGGTCAAATTGTTGAAGTTGTAAGTCCAATTCATAGCTCCAATGCGAAAATTATTTGTCCCAAATGCGGAAAGACCGTTCGCACTGGTTATAAAATTATTGGAGAAAAAAAATTTAGAGTTTGCAAGAAATGTGATAACGAGATTTAATTAATGTTTTTATATGCTTAGATTAAGAGAAAAATATTTAAAAGAAGTGATACCATTGATGAAAGAAAAATTTGGGCATAAAGGCGATATGGCGGTCCCCAAGATTGAGAAAGTGGTAGTTAATATCGGTTTCGGCAGGTTGTTTTCTACCGGAACTTCAGATGAGCAAAGAAAGCTTACAGAAAATATCCTCAATGATTTGACTTTAATTACTGGCCAAAGGCCAACTTTGGCAAAAGCCAAAAAATCAATTTCCGGATTTAAAATCAGACAGGGGATGCCGATAGGTGCAAAAGTTACATTAAGACGGAAAAAAATGTACGGTTTTCTGGAAAAAATAATAAATGTGGTTTTACCGAGATCCCGTGATTTCCGGGGAATCGAGAAAGTATCAGTTGATAATACGGGAAATTTGACCATTGGCATAAAAGAACATATTACCTTTCCCGAAATATCTCCCGAGAAAACAAGATTTAATTTAGGTCTTGAGGTAACTGTGGTAAATACGGCGAAGGACAGAGAAGAGGCGATAGAATTATTAAAATTATTAGGTTTTCCTCTAAAGATATAAAATAAAATATGGCAACCCAAGCGCAGATTGCAAAATCATTAAAAAAACCAAAGTTTTCCTCCCGAATTGTTCGACGCTGTTTTCGTTGCGGTAGGAAAAGGGGTTATCTTAGAAAGTTTGGATTATGCCGAATTTGTTTTCGAGAATTAGCAAATAGGGGAGAGATACCAGGAATTAAGAAATCTTCCTGGTAAAAATAAATTTAATTTATAAACATGACTGATCCAATCACCGATTTACTTAATCAAATAAAGAACGCTCAGGCTGTTTTACATCCTAAAATTGAAATCCCATTTTCTAATCTTAAATATGAAATCGCAAAGATTTTAGAACGCAAAGGGTTTGTCCAGAAATTAGAAAAAAAAGGGAAAAAAACAAAAAAGACATTTGAAATTATTCTTAAATATGAAGGCAAAGTACCGGTGATTTCAGGACTGAAAAGAATTTCCAGACCTGGCCAAAGGATTTATTTAAAAACAAAAGAAATTAAATCAGTAAAAGGTGGCTATGGCATAGCGATTATTTCCACCCCGAAAGGATTAATGACAGACAAAGAGGCAAAACGGCAAAAATTAGGAGGAGAAGTGCTTTGCGAAATATGGTAAAAATTTATTTTTTAAAATAAAGAATAACTAAAAAATGAGTAGAATAGGTAAAAAAATAATTGAAATTCCAGAAGGTATTGAAGTAAAATTAGACGAAAATAAGATAGTAGTTAAGGGACAAAAAGGCGAGCTTTCTCAGAAAATCTGTCCTGAAATTAGGGTTGAGGTAAAGAATAAAGAGATCTCCGTTCTGCCGAGAGAGGGAACTTTAAAGCACTCTAAAAAATCTGGAAACACAGGAGAGACAAAAAAAACAAAAGCTTTATGGGGATTAACCAGGACTCTTATTGCTAATATGATTAAAGGCGTAAGCGATGGCTACGAAAAGAAATTAGAAATTCAAGGTTTAGGCTACAGGGCTTCATTAGAAGGCGAAAATCTTGCTTTACAGATTGGTTTTTCTCATCCGGTTAAATTAATCCCTCCTTTGGGAATCAAATTCTCGATTGAAAAAAATATCATTACCGTTTCTGGGTTTGATAAAGAATTAGTCGGTCAAATCGCGGCTAAAATCAGAAAAATTAGACCGCCCGAGCCATACAAGGGCAAGGGAATTAGATATCTGGGAGAGTTGGTAAGGAAAAAAGCCGGCAAGAGAGCAGCTACGACAAAATAAAACCAATTCGGTATAAATCATGAAACATAAAACAATTTCCTTCCACCAATAATGTTTTATGCTATATGTTTCATGTTGTATGAATTATGTTAGAAAAACGTGAGAAAAAATATAGGCGTCATAGACGGATAAAAGCTAAGATATTTGGTACAGTCGATAGGCCGAGACTTTGTGTTTTTCGTTCAGCAAAACATATATATGCGCAACTAATTGATGATGAAAAAGGAAAAACATTGGTTGCGGCAAGCGATTTGGACCTAGGTGGTCAAAGGAAAAAAACCAAGAAAATATTATCCATTAAAGATAAAAATGGGGAACAAAAAAAAATGACAAGAAAATTAACTATAGCTTTTGAGGTTGGGGAATTACTTGCCGAGAGGGCTAAAAAAGAAAAAATTGAGAAAGTGATATTTGACAGGGGCGGCTTTGCTTATCACGGGAGGGTAAAAGCATTGGCCGAAGGAGCTAGGAATAGAGATTTAAAATTTTAATTATTATTTTAATTTATTAATATGATAAGAGAATTTATGGGAGGACCCAGAAGATCACCAACCAGAGAGAGATCACAGGAGAAAGAATTTGAATCGAAACTTTTAGATTTAGCTCGGGTCACCAGGGTTACAGCTGGGGGACGGCGTTTTCGTTTTAGAGCAGTAGTAATCATCGGCAATAAACTGGGGAAAGTTGGGGTGGGGATAGCCAAAGGAACGGATGTTGCTCAGGCGGTAGAAAAGGCAACTAGATTTGCAAAAAAGAATTTAATTATAGTTCCCATGGTTGAGGGGACTATTCCCCATGAGGTGTTTGCCAAATTCGGGCCAGCTAGAGTTCTCTTGAAACCCCAGAGAAAAGGGCGTGGGTTAGTAGCGGGGGGTACGGTTAGGGTAATCTGTAACCTGGCTGGGATTAAGAACATTTCTTCAAAGATTTTAGGAAGAACAACTAATAAATTAAATAATGCTAGAGCGACGATTGAGGCCATGAAGAAATTAAAAACAAAACACTAAAATGCAATTACACGAAATTCAGCCATTCCACAAGAGAAAACGCTCAAAAAGAGTCGGTCGCGGAGGAAAGCGCGGCACTTATTCTGGGCGCGGAGTAAAGGGACAGAAATCTCGTGCCGGCCGAAGGTTTAAGCCTGCAATACGAGAGTTAATCAAGAGATATCCAAAACTTCGCGGATATAGATTTAAAAGCTTTAGACCAAAACCGGCTATTGTTAATATTGATATGCTAGAAAAAAAATATAAAGATTTAGAGATTGTATCTCCAAAATCATTGCTAGATAAGAAAATTATTCGTAGAATAAAAGGAAAGACGCCTCAGGTAAAGATTTTGGGGACAGGAGAATTGAAAAGAAAGTTAATCATTAAAGATTGTCAATTTTCAAAAAAAGCCGAAGAAAAAATTAAGGAAGCAGGAGGTAATATCGTGGACATAGAACCTGGAACAATAAGGAATCGTTAAAAGTTTGTTCCAAGTTATATGTTTGATGTTTCGTAAAGATATGTGGTGGCAGAGAATTATTCAAATTTTTAAGATTAAAGATTTAAGAAACAAAATCCTTTTTGTCTTAGGAGTTTTTGCTTTTTTCAGGATAATGGCGAATATCCCAATTCCCGGAATTGATATTGGGGAGATGCAAAAATTCTTTGAGGCTAATCAGCTCTTTGGGCTGTTAAATGCCTTTACCGGCGGAGCGCTTGATAGACTATCTATTGTTATGTTGGGGCTTGGTCCTTATATTACTGCAACGATTATTTTACAGTTATTAACAATGATTTTTCCTCAACTTGAAAAGATGTATAAAGAAGAAGGCGAAACGGGCCGCCAGAAATTTAATCAATATGGCAGAATTCTTACAGTTCCTTTAGCTGTTCTTCAGGGGTACGCAATGCTAAATCTGTTTCAAAGAGGTGCAAATCCGGTAATCGGGTCTCTTTCTCCGGCTTTACTTCTAACATCTATCTTAACCATTACAGCGGGTGCTGTCTTTTTAATGTGGTTAGGTGAGTTAATATCTGAGAAAGGAATCGGTAACGGGATATCGCTTTTAATTTTTGCCGGGATCGTTTCTGATTTTCCTACTAGCATTCGGCAATTCGCAACTGGCTACGAGTCCTCGCAAGTTCTTTCCTATATACTTTTCTTTGCAATGTCCATAGCAATTATTACTGGGGTAGTATTAATCAATGAAGCAAGAAGAAATATTCCGGTTTCTTATGCCAAAAGGGTGAGGGGGATGAAAATGTACGGAGGAGTTTCCACTTATTTGCCGTTAAATGTCAACCCAGCTGGTGTTATCCCAATAATTTTTGCGATTTCAATTTTGCTTTTTCCGGGAATGATTGCTAGTTTTTTAAGCGGTAGCGGTGGCTCAATCGGAAAAATTGCCCAAATTGTAGGTAATTTTTTCAATCCTCAAACTAACCTTTTAAGCTATGGAATTATATACTTTGCCTTAGTTTGCCTATTTACTTATTTTTATACCGCAGTTACTTTTGATCCTAAAGCCATAGCCACAAACTTGCAAAAAATGGGAGGTTTTATTCCGGGAATTCGGCCCGGCCGGACAACAGCTGATTTTTTATATTACATTTTAAATCGTATTTTAATTGTTGGTGCCGTGTTTCTAGGATCTATTGCTGTTATGCCTTATGTTGTCCAGGGAATTACCGGCGTACAGACATTTCAATTTTTAATCGGAGGAACCTCTCTTCTTATCGTTGTTTCGGTTGTTCTGGAGACCATCCGCCAGGTTAAGGCACAATTACAGATGAGGGAATATGAGACATTTTAAGGTCTCCCTTTTGTGAAATGAGGAAACCTTCTGAGGATTCCATTTTTAAGATGAAGAGACATTCTAAAAAAAATCCAAAATCCAAAATCCAGAACCCTAAAATTATTATACTATTTGGACCTCCGGGTTCGGGGAAAGGGACTCAAGCCGAACTCTTAGCGGAAAAATTTAATTTTTATCACTGGGAGACTAGTAAAATCATCGGAAAGATAATTGAAGAAACAAGGCGCGGAGAATCTGTTAAGGTTCAAGGTAAAAAATATTATTTTGAGAAAGAAAAACAATTACGGAAAGAAGGAAAATTGTGGGATCCTCCATTTGTTGCCTATCTTATCAAAGAGAAGCTTAATGAATTAGCAAAGGAGAAAAAAGGGATAGTTTTGGCCGGATCTCCCAGAACTGTTTACGAGGGAGAAAGGGTTATTCCTCTTTTGAAAAGACTGTACGGCGTTAAAAATATTAAAGTAGTTTTAATTAAATTAAGCGAGAAAGAATCGCTTTGGCGGAATTCTCATAGAAAAGAATGTGAATTAATACGCCATTCAATTTTATACACAAAAGAGACAGCTAAATTAACAAAATGTCCTTTTGATGGTTCAAAACTAGATATCCGTAAAGATGATACTCCAGAAACAATTAAGATAAGGTTAAAAGAATATAAAAGACAAACCTATCCCGTAGTTGCTCTTTTCGCAAGACAAGGATTGAGAATAAAAAATATTGATGGCGAACAATCGGTAGCAAATGTTTTTAAAGATATTTTGAGGACGGTAAAATCGAGCACATAAAAAATTTATGTGCTCCGATAAAATGATAATCATCAAAACACCAGAAGAGATTAGAATAATGGCTGAGGGTGGTAAAATTCTGGCAAAGATTATGAAAGAATTAGAGAAAGCAGTTAGGCCAGGGGTTGCCACAGAGGAACTAGACAGGCTCGCAGAGGGCCTGATTTTTAAATATGGCGGAAAATGTTCTTTTAAGGGACATCAAGGATCTGACAATGATCATGCCGAACCGTTTCCGGCTTGTCTTTGCACCTCAATAAATGAAGAGATTGTTCACGCTGTTCCTTCAGGCAGGATTTTAAAAGAAGGGGACATAATCTCTCTAGATCTGGGACTCTTTTATCCTTCAGCAGGATCAGGACAAGCTAAAGGTTTCCATACAGATATGGCAGTTACAATACCCGTGGGCGAAGTTAGCCCAGAGACTCAGAGATTAATCCGAGTAACTAAAAAAGCCCTGAAAAGAGGAATTAAAAAAGTTAGGCCGGGAAATACAATTGGCGATATTGGAAATACCATTCAAAGATATGTAGAATCGCAAGGATTTAATGTCGTAAGAGATCTTTGCGGTCATGGCATTGGCAGAGAACTTCACGAAGACCCGCAAATTCTAAATTACGGAAAAAGGCATAAAGGTGAAGAATTAAAAGAAGGTCAGGTTCTTTGCTTGGAACCAATGGTAACGGTAGGGGATTGGAAATTAAAAAAATCAGAGGATGGGTTTGGCTACGAAACCAAAGATAGCTCTCTGTCTTGCCACTTTGAACACACAATAGCCGTAACAAAAGACGGCCATCAAGTGTTGACAGAACAAAATAAAAGTATAAACTTTTAGGTAGTACATTGAAGGTAAGAGAAAGGAGCGAAGGAATGAAAGCGTTTCTACTTGAAAAGACTTCTGCGTTTCCTCCTCGTGATAAAGAAATCGTAAGAGCTGTAGTAGCTAATTCGGCTACGAGAGCAGCCAAGATCGTAAAAAAAGAACTTGGTATTACTGTTAGCACGAGTTATCTACAATTAGTAGGTGGGTCTTATTTTCGGTTTCGAGAGATCCAAGCTCTAGCGGAACCACCTTTATGAATCTATTCCTAATACCGGCATCTACCAGGTAGGGCGTTCAAAGGACGCCTTTTTTATTTTGCTTTCTTTTCGAAAATGTTATAATTAAAAAACAATTTTAATAAACAATAATTACAAAAATATGGCCTTACACCTTTCAGTAATAATTCCGGCTTATAATGAGGCAAAAAGGATAACAAAAACACTGCAAGAAATTGAAAAATATCTATCAAAGCAGTCTTATGATTACGAAATAATTGTAGTTAGCGATGGTTCGCAAGATAAAACGGCAGAGGTCGCAAAAAATCTGCAAGGCCAGATAAAAAATCTGAGAATAATTGATAATAAAGAAAATCACGGCAAAGGTTACGTTACTAAACAGGGAATGTTGGAAGCAAAAGGGGAGTATAGATTATTTACTGATGCTGACAATTCCACGAGTATTGATCAGGTTGAAAAGATGTGGCCGGAACTTGAAAAGGGTTTTGATGTTGTTATTGGTTCTAGAGATATTAAGGGAGCAGTTTTGGATCCCCCTCAACCCTGGATAAGAAATATTATTTTGGGAGAGGGCTTTAAGTTGTTCAGAAAAATAGTTATTGGTCTTTGGGGGGTAGAGGATACTCAGTGCGGTTTCAAAGGACTTTCAAAAAAAGCAACAGAGAGTGTGTTTCCGAAATGTAAAATTGACCGTTTTGCTTTTGACCCCGAGATTCTGGTAATTGCCAAAAAATTAGGATATAAAATTAAGGAGATTCCGGTTTGTTGGAAGAATGATCCGGATAGCAAGGTGAAATTTAAATCAATGGTAAAAATGGCTATGGATTTATTTAAAATAAGGTGGAATTCAATCAAAGGATTATACACCCCGTAGGAAATAAGAGGGTTTTCGTTGGTAGAACGCAACAGTATTCGGGATTAAATTTCCTCGGGACATATAGAAATTCAAATATTTTCTTTTCAAAAACCCTTGATTATATAAATAACAATAATTATAAAGGTAATAAAAAGGTTTAAATATAATAACAACTAGAAATATTTAATTTCCTACGGGGTACAATGGGAAATCCTAAAAAATTAAAATTTCCTTCGGAATTAAGACTAGATCTAATTTCAAAAGATTGGGTTCTAATCGCTACCGGGAGGGCGAGGAGGCCGGAGACTTTTAAACAAGAAAGGAGAAAGGCAGAAGAGGCATCTCAAAAGGCTTGTTTTTTTTGTAAAATAGAGACCCAGGAATTGCCAACTGTTATTTTTTCCAAAGGAAAGAAAAAATTTCCTCTATCCGGGATCATCAATAATTGGACCCCGGTAGAAATTAGGAAATTTCTAACGGGATGGACAACTCTTTCAATCCCAAATAAATTCCCAGCTGTTATTCCTCATCCAAAATTAGATAAAAAAACTGAGGGGAATTTATACCAGACAATAAATGCTGTCGGTTTCCATGAGGTTGTTGTTACCCGCGACCATAAAAAACAGCTAGCCCAGTTTTCGGTTAAGCAAATAAAAGAAGTAATTGATGTTTATCAGGAAAGATATTTGGATTTAATGAAAGATAAATTTGTAAATTATGTATCTATTTTTCACAATCACGGTATAGAATCTGGAGCAACTGTTGCTCATCCTCATTCTCAAATTATTACTACGCCCCTTATTGATACCGACTTAAGGAGTGCTCTTTCCAATGCCGAGAGCTACTTTAAAAGAACTAAAAAATGTATTTATTGCCAGATGAATAAACTAGAAAAAAAAGCAAAGAGAAGAATTGTTTTTGAAAATAAAGGATTTAGGGCTGTCTGTCCCTTTGCCTCAAAATCTGCCTTTGAAGTAATTATTTCCCCCAAGAAACACCTGCCTTATTTTGAAAAAATAACCGAGAGAGAAAAGTGGCAGTTAGCAGAAGTCTTTAAAGTGGCTTTAAGCAAGCTTTATAAGGCTCTTAATGACCCAGCCTATAATTTTTACCTTCATACTTCTCCGTGTGACGAAAGAAAATACCCATCATATCATTGGCACTGGACGATCCTGCCCAAGACATCAACCTGGGCCGGTTTTGAAATTGGGACAAGAATAGAAATTTCAACAATTGAACCCGAGAAAGCAGCAGAATACCTTCGGAAACAATAGCCAAAAATCTAAAAATTAATTAACCTTGATATAAACCATCTATGAAACCATTAATTATAGCTAACTGGAAGATGAATCCTGCTACCTTGGCAGAAGCTAAACAACTCTTTAATTTAGTAAAAAAGGATTTAAAGAAGATTAAAGATATTAAGGCGGAAGTAATATCTTGTCCGCCCTTCCCTTATCTTTCGTTTCTTAGCGCAGATAAATCTTCAAACCTTGAGTTAGGAGGGCAAAATTGTTTTTCAGAAGAAAAAGGAGCTTTTACCGGAGAAATATCGGCTTTAATGCTTAAGGATTTCGGTTGCCAATATGTTATTTTAGGACACTCTGAAAGAAGAAGGCATTTTTCTGAAACTGATGAGATGATTAACAAAAAAATAAAAGCAGCAATAAAAACAAAATTATTTCCTATTTTTTGCATCGGGGAAAGTCAGACCGAAAAAGAAAAAAGTTTAACCAAGGAAGTTATAAAATCTCAAATAAAAAAGGGACTCAGGGATATTACGAAAAGCGAAGTTAAAAAAATTATTATCGCCTATGAGCCTGTTTGGGCAATAGGTACAGGCAAATCCTGTTGTCCGTCCGAAGCGGGGGAAATCGGTAATTTTATCAGAAAAATTATTTCCCAAATTTATAATAAAAAAATTGCAAAAGGTGTTAAAGTTATTTACGGAGGAAGTGTAAATTCTCAAAACTCTGCTTTCTATATCTCTGGCGGAAACTTGCAGGGCTTATTAGTTGGTGGAGCTTCCTTAAATGCCGAAGAATTTATAAAAATTACTAAAAGTATAATAAATCTAAAAAACAAAAGAGGGTCTTGATTTTTATTCTGAGAATTGATAAATTAAAAAGATAAAATAATGAAAAAATTTCGACAAGGCTATTTTTATAATCCCAGTCGAGGAAATTTGGCCGTAGATCAAGTTATTGAAGAGATAATCGACTACATGGCTCAAAACCCTGAAAGATTTTATGATGTAATAGTAGGCTGTGATTCATCTTCTGGCGAAGAACCCCATTTTCCAGTGGCTATAGTTGTTCTAAAAAAAGGCGAAGGCGGGAGATTTTTTCTTAAAAAAATTAGTTATCAGGATAGAAAATTTTACGATTGGCACCAGAGAGTCTTAGAAGAAGTATTGCTTTCTTGCGATCTGGCATTGTTTTTGAAAGAAAGCTTAGAGAATAAAATTAATTCTTCCAATTTGGGATTCAATTATCAATGCCGTTATATTCATGCTGATGTTGGTGAAAACGGCCAGACAAAAGATATGATTAGAGAGGTCACCGGTTTGATTCGTGGCAATGGTTTTGAACCGAAAATAAAACCAGAATCATTTGCTGCCTCTTGCGTGGCCGATAGGTACACTTAATTTTAGAGTATGATAGATAATTAGCATTATTGGGCCACTTTTATAGTGGCCTTTATAAGATGTAATGGCGGAAATAAAAAAACAAAAGATTTTTGTCGCCTTTTCCCCAAAGCAATCCCTCCCCGAAGGAAAGCTTTTAGCTTTCTACGGGGCAGGTCGGGACGCTGCGGGCCCCGCTAGAAATCGAAGATTTTCTAATGGGGCGGGGCAAGCCGGAGGATTTAAAAAAAGGAAAGTCCTCGTCGCTATGTCTGGCGGAGTGGATTCGAGCGTGGCTGCTGCTTTATTAAAGAAGGCAGGTTTCCCAGTAATAGGAGTTTTTATGAGACTTTGGCAGGATAATCTACTTCGGAAACGGAAGAGACGTTGCCTTGTAGAAGCCGAAAAGAGAGCAAGATTGGTGGCATCTATCTTAAAGATACCTTTTTATATTTTAAACCTTGAAAAAGAATTTAAGAAAAGAGTTGTTAATTACTTTCTTAGGGAATATAAAAGAGGTTCTACGCCTAATCCTTGTGTTGTCTGCAATAAAGAAATAAAATGCGGATTATTATTAAAGAAAGCTGTGGCAATGGGTGCTAATTTTGTGGCAACCGGACACTATGTCCGCCTCCGGCGGAAAATCCTAAATCCTAAATCTCAAATCCAAAGTTTTCAATTATTCCGAGGAAAAGATAGAGAAAAAGACCAGTCTTATTTTCTATGGCAACTTTCCCAAAATCAATTAAGAAGGATTATTTTCCCCCTGGGCGGCTTGACCAAAAGGGAGGTAGTTTCTTTTGCTAAGAAACTAAAACTTCCAGTCTTAAATATAAAAGAATCTCAGGAAATATGTTTTATCAAAACAACCATCAATGACTTTTTGAAAAGATATCTTAAAGGAGTAAAAAGGGGAAAAATCACTGATCCTAAAGGAAAAATTTTAGGTATTCATGGGGGTTTGCCCTTTTATACAATCGGACAAAGAAAAGGAATAAGATTAGCCGGCGGCCCTTTTTATGTTTTAGGTAAGGACCAAAAGAGGAATATTTTAATTGTTACTAAAAAAGAGAAAGATTTAAATAAAAAAGAATTAACAGCAAGAGACGTCAATTGGATTTCGGGAAAAGAACCCCGTCTTCGCCAAGGCTACGGCGGGCAAGTAAAATTACGTCTTAAAATAAAGGCGAAAATCAGATATAGGCAGAAATTAGCCCCCGCTGTTATTCGAATAGCTGACAAAAAGAGAATTAAAGTATTTTTCTCCAAGCCCCAGAGAGCCATCACGCCAGGCCAATCAGTTGTTTTCTATAAAGGTGAGGAGCTTTTAGGCGGAGGAATAATTGACAGATAGGGGCTGCTGGTAAAAATTAGTTTTTTTTGGTATTCTAATAAATAGAAACATGGAACAAAAACCAAAAGAAAAATTAGAAGAGTTTTCAGAAGAATTAATAACTTTAGGCAGAGAGATTGAAGATAGATTGTTGGAAAAAAGGATCCTTGAAGAAACTCTTAAATCAAAGGAAGGGATAATAAGGAAGTTAGAGGCAGAGATTTTTACGGCAAGAACTCGCCGAGCTAAACTCTCTACCGAGCTGGGGAAGTTGGAGGAAAAAAGAAAGCAGTTTGAAGAGCAAAAACTTCTCAAGGAACAAGAGAAATAGGTTTATCAACTTGCTGATTATTAAAATATCTCAGAATTTATAATGAATTCAGATCAAATTCGCCAAAGTTTTCTATTTTTTTTCGAAGAAAAAAAACATAAAATCGCTTCCTCAAATTCTCTTTTATCTACCGACCCGACAGTTTTATTTACGACCGCCGGAATGCAGCAATTTAAAGAATACTATCTAGGGAAACCCTCTCCTTATGGGAAAAGGGTGATTTCTTGCCAAAAGTGTTTCAGAACTTCGGATATTGATGAGGTGGGAGATAATACGCATCTTACTTTTTTGGAAATGTTGGGTAATTTTAGCTTCGGTGATTATTTCAAAGAAGAAGCGATAAAATTAGCTTATGATTTTCTTTTTAAAGAACTAAAATTACCAATAGAAGATGCTATTTTTACAGTTTTTGAAGGCGACCCTGTAAAAAATTCAGGGCAAGCTATTCCGCCTGACGATGGGTCAGTTTTAATTTGGGAAAAACTGGGGATTTCTACGGACAAAATTAAGAAATGCGGTAAGGCCGATAATTTTTGGGGTCCCACCGGTGAGGAAGGTCCTTGTGGTCCGACAACAGAAATTCATTTAAATGGCACCGAGGTTTGGAATTTAGTCTTTAATGAATATTATCGGGACAGAAATGGAAAATTAACTCTTTTGGAGCAGAAAGGGGTGGATACCGGAATGGGTTTAGAAAGGTTAGCTATGATAATCCAAGGTAAAAATTCAGTTTACGAAACCGATTTATTCTCGCCAATTATTAATGAAATCCCGGGTCAAAATGATAGAGCCAAAAGAATCATTGCTGATCATGTAAAAAGTTCGGTTTTTCTGATCTCAGAAGGTGTTTTGCCATCCAACGTTGAACAGGGATATATCCTGAGGAGAATTCTAAGGAGAGCGATAAGATACGGAAAGTTAATCAATCTTCCTCAAGACTTCCTAATTTTCTTAGCTCAAAAGGTAATTGAAATTTATAAAAATATTTACCCCGAACTTAAATCAAAAGAAGCCGATATTTTAACAGCAATTCAGAACGAAGAAAAAAAATTTGAAAAGACATTAGATGTAGGAATAAAGAGCACTGTTTTTGTTGTCACTGAACCAGGATTTAATGGCGAAAAGGCTTATATTTGGTATGCGACATCAGGGGTTCCCTTCGATGTTATTAAAGAGATAGCAGAAGAAGAAAGAAAAATAAAATTAGGCAAAAGTTTCGAATTAGATTTTGAGAAGGCAAGGAAAAAACATCAAGAAATTTCCCGGGCCGGAGCCGAGAAGAAATTTGGTGGAGTGGGGAAGGAGACAACTCACGAAGCAGTAAAATTACATACTGCCACCCATTTACTCCACAAAGCTTTAAGAAAAATTTTAGGTACCCATGTCAAACAAATGGGTTCAGATATCACGCCAGAACGGCTTCGTTTTGATTTCTCCCATTCTCAGAAAACGACCGAAGAGGAAATAAAAAAAGTTGAAGATTTAGTCAATCGCAAGATCAAAGAAAACCTGCAGGTAACAAAAAAAGAAATACCTTATCAGGAGGCGATTGACTCCGGTGCTTTGGCCTTTTTTAAGGAAAAATACCCAGAAATTGTAAATGTTTACTCAATAGGTGATCCTTCAGACCCTTTCTCTAAGGAAATTTGCGCTGGCCCTCACGTTAATAGCACTTCTGAGCTAGGACATTTTAGGATAATTAAAGAAGAATCTTCCGGGGCTGGGATTCGTAGAATGAGGGCAATTTTAGAATGAAAACTTTTAAGATAAATCCCGTTAGAAATTGTTCTTATCTTGTTGGTTATCCAGGTATGGATTTTAGGTTTCTAACAGGGTAAAATAAAGGAAGATGAACAATCCATTTCCGTTCCTTAGGAAGAAAGATCAATTTTTCTTAGCCCTGGATATTGGGACCGAAGCAATTAAAGCGCTGATTTTTAGAAGAAACTTTAACGCTTCAGATTCTAGAAATAAAATAATTATTTCAGGCAGTTCTTTGCAACAGTTAGGGGAAACAGACGTTTTTAACAGGTCGGTATTTCAAAAGAGGCCGGCTTCAGAGATTTTTTCAGAAGCAATAAGAGAGGCTTGTCAAAACTGTGCTCCCCAGGGTTTAGTCAAGAGAAGAATTGCTCCGGTTCTTGTTGGGCTGTCTGCTGATATTTTAAAAAATCGTATCATTTGCCAGAGTTTTGAGAGGGTAAAATCAAAAGATAAAATTAAAGAAAGGGAAGCTGTAGAAATAATTAGAATGATTTCGGAGACAGCTAAGAAAGAAGTTTCTAAAGAATTCGGAAGGGAATTGGGCATCCTACCTAAAGATTTTAATTTCATTAATTTAGAAATTTTAGAGATGAGAATTGATGGATATGAAGTTTCTGCTCTCTCTGGTTTTTCAGGCAAAAAATTGGAATTTAAGATATTAACAACCTTTATTTTTAAATATTATCTAGAAAAAATAGAAGAAATTATAAAGGAATTAAAATTAAGAGATTTCCGGATTATCTCTGGCATCCAGAATCTTCCCCTGGCGTTAAATGATAAAAAAATTACTGGTTTTTTTCTAGACATCGGTGGAGAGATATCTCAAATAATATTGATAAAAGACGGAAGATTGCAGGGAGTAGGAGATTTCAAGTCAGGGGGAAAAATTTTCTCTCAAAGATTATCCCAGGTCTTAGGGATTCGAGAAAACGAGGCTGAAGAGCTAAAAATAAAATATTCTCGAAATCTCTTGAGTGAAGAGACAAGAAAAAAGATAAGAGATTTTTTTTATCAAGATGCTAAACTATGGCTTGGTCAGTTAAAGAACGAGATGAAAAAGATGCCCACGCAATATTTGCCTTTTTCTGCGATTTCTCTTTTTGGCGGTGGAAGCCAACTGCCCGAGATAGAAGATATTTTGGAAGAGGAAAATTGGGAAGACCCACCAATTTTACCATCGCCTGGTGTAAAATATATTTTGCCAAAAGATTTTATAAATATTGAGGACAAAACGGGGAGAGTAAATAATCCTCAGTATACCCCGTCTTTATTAATTTGCTATGCCCCGTAGAAAAATAGACGGTTTTTATTAGTAGGGCAAAACAGCGTTCGAGATTAAATTTCCTCGGGACATATAAAGAATCAAATATTTTTTTCTAAAAAACCCTTGATTATATAAATAACAATAATTATAAAGGTAATAAAAAGGTTCAACATAATAATAACTGAAAATATTTAATTTCCTAAGGGGTATGCCCCGTAGGAAACCGAAAGGTTTTCGTTAATAAGGGGGCAAAAAATTGGAGATTAGGTCCTGAAAATTATATATTAGATAAAATATTTTCTACGAAAAAACCTTAGTTAACTATACACAACAATAATTATAAAAACGTCCAAGGTCATATATATAATAACTGAAAATATTTAATTTCCTACTGGGTATGGCTAAAAGAAAAATTTTAGATATTCTTCCTCCTAAAAGCTACAAGCAGGCTGTCGTTGAAGAAAAAAAGATTTTTGAAAGAAAGATTGCCCATCGACCCAAAAGAAGATCTCTTTTAAAAAGAGGCTTAGTTTTGTTTTTCCTTTTAGCTCTGATTCTTCTAGCATGCTATTTTATGTTCCAGAGAGCAGAGCTGGTTGTTTGGCCAAAGACCGAAGATGTTATCCTTAAAGAGAAGTTAACCGTTGCAGAAAACGAATCCTATAATTTTTCGAACAAGATTATTTCCGGAACCATTGTGGCTGAACCAAAAGAAGTCCCGCAGGAATTTCCGGCAACTGGAAAAACATCGAAAGAAACTAAAGCCGAAGGAATAATCCGGGTTTATAATGGTTATTCTACCTCCCCTCAAGATCTAATAGCCACAACCCGTTTTGTTTCAGCTGAAGGGAAACTATTTCGTTCGGTTGAACGGGTTACTGTTCCTGGAGGGAAATATGAAAAAGGGAAGCTTGAACCAGGCTCTATAGATGTTAAGGTTCAAGCAGATCAGCCCGGGGTGGAGTTTAACATTGAGCCTTCAATATTCTCTATCCCTGGATTCGCCGGCACTTCCAGGTACACAGCTTTCTATGGAAAGTCTTTTGAGGCAATGAAGGGCGGAATGAAAGGAGAAGTGTCACAGATTACTCAGCAGGACTTAGATAACGCAGAGAAGGTATTAACTGAAAAACTTTTGAATGAAGTAGAAGTCTCTTTGGAAAAAAAGATTCCGGATGGGTTTATTTTTATAAGCGATGCGGTTAAGAAAGATTTATCAAAAACTACTTTTTCAAAAAATGTGGGCGAAGAAGGAAATTCTTTTTTAGCAACTAGAAAAATTACCATTAAGACTTTGGTAATCAATAAGACAGATTTAGAAAACTTTGCCAAGGAAGTTATTTTAGCTAGTTCTGGAGGAAATAAAAAGATTTACGAAGAAAGCCTATCGATTAATTATTTCCCAGAAACAATAAACCTGGAGAAGGGAAGGATTGTTTTGAATTTGGATTTCTCGGCAAAAGTTTATTCTGAGGTTAATTTCAAAGAACTGGGCGGAAAGATTGCGGGTAAAAAGCTAAATGAAGCTGAAGAAATATTGAGAAGCGACCCTCAGCTTATTAAATCTGATTTAAAGCTGTGGCCACCTTGGCCGAAGAAATTGCCTAAAGATACCGACAGAATAAAAATCAAATTAAGGATTGACCCCGCACCAATTTCTGCTACTAAATAATTTTGCGACACACGGTAACTAAATAAACTAATTCCTCTTCGCGGGACATCATTATTTATAAGAGTGTTTCGCCGGAACTTAGCGCAATTAGTTTGTACAATTTTAGAAAATAGTGGAATTATACTGCAGAAATAGTACGTGGTTGACTAAAATCTTATAGTTTGCTATTGTATACGATTGGCGAATGGAAAAAAATAATAAAAAACCCGAAAAAAAAACACTAAAGAAAGAAGGAATTGTTGTTGAGGCTTTTCCGAGCACTCATTTCAGGGTTAAATTAGATGACGGAAAAGAGATTTTAGCTTATCTTTCTGGTAAATTAAGAATTCATCGAATTAGGATTTTACCGGGAGATCGGGTAATAGTAGAATTTTCGCCCTATGATGAAGACAAGGGACGGATAGTCTATCGTAGTAAATAGGTTATGAAGGTTAGACCCTCGGTGAAAAAAATTTGTAAAGACTGTAAAATAACTCGGAGAAAAGGACGAATTTATGTAATTTGCAAGAAAAACCCGAA
>Ga0315294_10001860_pt1 | contig 23218 bp, 13 predicted proteins | sample YL17G13_40_MG_FD_203626 | JGI IMG/M metagenome (GOLD analysis project Ga0315294, IMG submission 203626) | Sediment microbial communities from Yellowstone Lake, YNP, Wyoming, USA - YL17G13_40 | ecosystem: Environmental > Aquatic > Freshwater > Lake > Sediment | place: USA: Wyoming | collected...
CCGCGGAGTTTCGGCGGACGCCGAAACTCCGACGCTGGCCTTGGCCGGATGGCTGGTTGCCGGGTTCGGAGCGGCACTCCTGCTCGGCTGGCAGGGGCATCCCGACACCGGGCTCGTCTTCGCGGCGGCGCTGGGGGTGCGGGCCGCGGTGACCCGGCGGCCGGCCGAGCTAGGGGCTGCCTGTGCCCTCGCGGCGTTCACGAAGTACCAGGGCGCCGCGCTCGCGGCGGCCTGCCTGGTCACGGTCGTCCCCTGGACGGCCGGCCGCCGGCTCGCCCGCTGGCTGGCGGCGGCGGCCGCGGTCGCCGCCGCGGCCAACAGTCCCTGGCTCCTGCGCAACTGGCTTCTCACCGGCAATCCCGTCTATCCCTTCGCGTCGCACGTCTTCCCGTCCCTGGCCTGGACGGACTGGAACACGCAGGTGCTCTGGGGGTCGATGCCGAACGCCTCGGTCGCCATCGAGGGATCGTTTCCCGAGGAGCGGGCGCGCGAGCTCGCGCTCGCCTGCTGGTCGGGCACGAAGTCGGTCTGGATCAGTCCGTACGCGGCCCTGCTCTACCTGTGCCCCCTGATCGTCCTGGGCCGGGGATTCCCGCCGGTCGCGCGGCGGCTGGCGGCGCAGGGACTCATCTTCGGCCTGTTGTGGCTCCTTCCGGTCCCGAAGTTCGGCCGGTACCTCGTCCCCGGGCTGGTGCCCGTGCTCGGCGCGTGGTGGCTGGTCGCGGGGCGTAGTCGGTTCGCCGCGCCGGCGGCGGCGGTGTTCATGGTCGTGGAGACGCTCATGTTCGTCGTCGCGGCCCGGGAGACGCCGGTGGCGGCCGAGCGGGTCGTGACGGGCACGGCGTCGGCCGCCGCGTTCCGCCGGGCGGCGCTCGGCGTATACGCGGACGCCGTCGACTGGATCAATTCCGCTCCGGCTCCTGCCGGCCGGACCCTCGTCATCGGCCAGGGCTACGGGCTGGGGCTCGCGCGTCCGTGGCTGGCGAGCAACGAGACCGGCCGGCCGGCGTGGCTCACCGCGGCCGGGGAGGCGCCGGATCCCGTCCGCATGCGGATCCGTCTGCGGCAGGCGAACGTCGGCCGGATTCTCTACGATCCGATCCGTGCCTATCACCGGCATTCGTACGCGCTGGGCTACCCGTTGTCCGAGCCGTGGCTGAAGGCTTGGGGCCAGCTGTGGCGGCGCTGGGCCCGCGTGGACCGGGCCCCGGACGCCTTTGACTGGACGGGCGGATGGTGGATCTGGCGGCTCGACGCGGGGCCGGGACCGGCGCGGCCCCAGCCCTGGCTGCCCGGCGCCGAGCGCGTGTACCTGGACGAGGGGGCCTTGCGCAAGGGCGAGGCGGACCCGGGGCTCCTCGCGCTCCAGCGGCGCGTGGCCGGAGACTTCGGGTTCGCGTGGTTCCAGCGGTCCATGATCACGTTCCACGTCCGGCACGAGGCCGCCCGCGCGGTGGAGGAAGCGGAGCGGGCGATCCGGCTGGGTTTCGTGACCCCCGGATCGCTCAACGACCTGGGCGTTTACCTCGCGGCCGCGGGCCGCCCGGCCGAGGCGGGGCCGCGGTTCCGGGAGGCGCTGGTCCTGGACCCTGGGTACGCCACTGCGCGGCGCAATCTCGAGGAGCTTCCCGCGCGTTCCGCGCCGGGCAAGAGGTAAAATCAGGGCGATCCGATGTTTGCGCTTCTCCGGTCGCACCTGCGCCTGAGCCTGCTCGCGGTCGCCCTGGCCGTCGGGGCGGTGCTGTGGCTCGTGAACGGCTGGCTCGTCCACCGGGTCCTGCCGCCCTTCCTGCACAAGCAGCTCACGGCGGTGCTCCAGCGCGAGGTCGAGTTCGCCGACGTGAACACGAACTGGCTCTGGTACTTCGAGGTCAAGGGCCTCTCGGTGGCCGCGTCGGCGGACCCCAAGGCCGGCAAGCTGTTCCGGGCGGGCAAGCTCGTCTTCCGGTACCACATCGTCCGGCTGCTCAGGTATCTCCCGACCTCGAACCCGCTGGGGGGAATCCGGCGGGTCGAGATCATCGAGCCGTCGGTCGAGGTCCCGCTGGAGCAGCTCCAGGAAGCCCTGGCGCCCTCGCCGCGGAGCGGTGCGAAGAAGCCGAAGGAAGCGTCGATGACCCTGCCGCCCCTGCCCAAGACCTACGTCGGGATCAAGAGCGGAACGTTCGTGGTGACCCGGCGCGGGGTTCCGGTCCTCGAGATCCGCCGGATCAAGGCGGAGCTCGATCTGCGGGATCTTCCGCAGATCAACGGCAGCGTCAACTTCACGATCGCCCCCGAGTCGTCGGTCTCCGTGGACGGCGGCTGCCACCTCTCGCTCAAGAAGTTCAAAGGCGAGCTCGCGCTCGACCGCCTGGACCTGGGCCAGCTCTCGGACCTCGCCCGGATGCTCGACCCGGAGCTGGCCGTCCGGGTGGGCGGGCTCCTGGACGCCAAGCTCGAGATCGAGGGCGGGTTCATAGACGGGCTGTTCGGGAGCGAGATGAGGGACCAGTCGTTCGGCCGGGGATCCCTCCGGCTGGCGCAGGGCAGTCTCGCGCTCCGCGGCAACCCGCTCATCACCGATGCGGAAACCTCGGGGTACCTCGACGAGCGCCAGGTCGTATTGGAGGGGCTGACGGCCCGGGTGTTCTCGGGGGCGCTCTCGGCGGCGGGAAGCCTGGGCAACCTGGGCCAGGGCCGCCTGCGGCTCCGGGGCAAGCTCGAGCAGGTGCCCATCCGGGCCCTGCGGGCGCTTTCGCCGGGCCTGCCGTCGACGCTGGACGGGGCGTTCACGTTCGAGTTCTCGGCCAGCGGCACCGGGCGTTCCCCCGTCTTCGCCGGCCGGATTGCCTCGCCCGCGCTCTGGATTCCCGGGTTCCGGGTGGAGAACCTGTTCGCCGAGATGGTCTATACCATCAAGGAACTGGAGCTCACAAACCTCAAGGCGAACCTGTGGGAAGGGGGTATCCACGGGGCGGGGGCTTTGCGGGGCCTCGACGGACCCGATCCCACGATCAAGTTCGACCTGCAGGGCATCCAGTTCAACGTGGCGCGCACGCCGCTCGGGGACGGCTATGCGGGCACGGCAGACCTGACGGCGAAGCTCGAGGGCCCGCTCGACCGGCTGGTCGGCACGCTGGCCGCGCGCGTCAACCAGGTCCGCGCGCGCGGCCTCGCGGTCGGCGATCTCGCCGCCGACGCGAAGTTCGAGGGCGGGAAGGTCAGGATCGAGGCGAAGACGGACAAGGGCACGGTGTCGGCCGCCGGAACTCTGGTGCTTTCGCCCGTGCTCGCGCTCGAGGACTGCCGCGCCGAGGTCCACGAGCGGATCCCGGTCCTGATCGCGCTGGTGGGCGTCGAGCCGCCGCCCGGGTTCGACGGGCGGGTCTCGGGCTCGGTCCGGGCCGAGGGACCGGTCTCGGATCCGGTGGTTACGGCCGAGGCGGTGGGGTCCGCGGTGCGCTACGGGAAAATGGTCATCGGCGACGTCATCCGCGTCCCGAAGTTCACGTTCAGGAAGAACACGCTGGAGGTGCCCTCCGATGCGCCGGCCGAGTTGGAGTGGTCGGCGGAACGGACCACGATCGCGATGTCGGGCTCCGTGCCCGTGGGAGCTCTTTCGGGCAGGGGCAAGGAGGAGCTCCGGTTCCACCTCGAGTGCGCGCAGGGGAGAATGGAGCTGCTCAGGCGGCTCGATCTGGTCAAGGACGCGAACGGCGTGTTCGACCTCTACGTCGACCTGGCGGGAACGGCATCCCAGCCCGCGTGGAAGCTCCTGCGCTTCTCGAGCGCGGGGAAGCGGCTCGTCCTCAAGGAGCCGGCGTTCGACCGGGATTTCAGCGGCTGGAGCGCGAACGTGGTCATCGAGAACGACGAGGGCGCGGTCAAGGACACGTGGCTGGGCCTGGACAGGCAGCAGCAGACGTTCAGTGGGCGGTTCGGCATGCGCGGCTGGCTTCCGGAGGACATGGACGTCCAGACCGCCACGGTCGCGGCCAAGCCGAAGTACCTGCGGGGCCTGCCGCTTTCCCTCGAGGACTTCGCCGAGATCCGCGTCCGGCTCGACGCGCACCTGATCAAGCAGCCCGGAGAGAGCCAGATCATGCTGAGCGGGTCGGATCCCGAGAAGGGCGCGGAACTCACGCTGGCGAGCGGCGTGATCCGGTACGCGGGGCCGAAGATGGGCGAGGTGCCGGGGGGCGGGGCGACGGCGTCGTCGGCCGCGGTGGCGGCGACCCGGACGGCCGAGGGCCGGCCGGCGGGGCGTCCTCCGGAGCCGTCGATCTTCGAGAAGCTGTACGCGAATCTCAACTTCATTGGCACCGTCACGATCGGGCAGAACGTCGAGTTCGCGCCGCGCACCATGGTGGGCAAGGCCAGCCAGTCCTTCTTCAAGCTCCTGACCGGGGACCGGGCCGCGCTCAAGAAGCTCTTCAACCAGTACGCGACCAGGGCGGGCTGGATGGAGTTCAGCCGGGACGCGCTTCTGACCTTCGACCTCAAGATCAAGGACGGAAGTCACCTGAAGGTCTCGAAGATGGGGGAAGCCCTGCGAGCCGAGGGAGAGCTTGCGCTCGAGCCCGGGGGGCGCGTTACGCTGGGCCCGCCGGGGCTCTCCGTGGACTTCACCATAGTGGGCGACCCGGGGTTGCGCCAGCGGATCGAGTTCCCGGTCGGCGAGACCATGATGGCCAACCTCGACCTGGTGGCCGAGACCGTGCTCTATGACAAGTACCTGCCGACCGACGTGGGCGGGGAGCCGGCGCTGGTCGATGAGCTCAAGGTCCGGCTCTACGTGACTCCGCCGCGGCCCGACGAGCCGCGCAAGGATTCGTTCCTCCAGTTCAACTTCGACCTCAAGTCCGAACCCGAAACCGTGGTCGGCGAGGTGGGGGGCGGAGGGATAGGCGCTGCGGCCGCGGCTCCCGGCGCCGACTCGGCCAGCCAGGCCCGCATGGTGACGGTCAAGCCCGACAAGGGCGCGCTCATGATGGCGCTCTTCGGACTGGATGCGCTGAACATGGCGGGCTCCTCGTCGCCGGCCGGCGGCGGGCCGGGAGCCGGCGAAACGATCAAGCAGACGGGCGCGATGGCGATCTTCAATGCCATCCTCAACCCAATACGCAGACTGCTCGGCCTGGACGTGCTCTCGGTCCGGAAGTCCGACCTGGCGGCGCGGCGCCAGCGCCAGTCCTCGGCGGGATCGTCGGTGCAGTCGACGTCGGCGAGCGTCCTGGACAACACCGAGCTCACGGCGGGGGTCGCGTTGACCAGGAACCTCTTCCTGAACCAGCGCGTGGTCCTGCTGGACTCCACCCAGTCGGCGGTCCAGTCGAGCAGCATGGCCCCGACGCGGTCCAACACCACCGGGTTCATAACCGAGATCGAGTTCCGGCGGTCCTCGTACAAACTGACGACCCGGGGACGGTGGTTCGGGCTTCCCGATGATCCCAGGCTGGACCAGCCCTTCGAGTTGTACGGCGGTGTGGAGGTCAGTCAGGGCTTCTCGGGCATCAGCAGGCGGGAGCCCTTCATCTGGTGAGGCCGGTCCCCGCCGCGGTCCTCGCGGCGTTCCTCGCGTGCAACGGAGTTTCGGCTCCAGCCGAAGCCGCTCCGGCTGCGTCTGCAACCCTAGAGGTGAAGATCTGCTCTTTCGTCGAGGCCCGGCTGGCCGAGTGGCCCGAGATCGCGCCCGAGGCCGTGATCGATTCCGGCGCGCTCTCATGGCGGCGCAAGGCGTTCCTGGGTTCCTCCGCTGCGATCCCGGTCGGGGCGCCGGAGGTCCGGCGGGCGCTGGACGACGCGCTCGCGCCGGTTCCGCCTGCGGCGCGCGCCCGGACCACCAAGATCCTTGACGCGATCGGAGCCTGGATCTCGGCGAGCGTTCTCGAGGACCCGGGGCCGCTCTCCACGCCGGCGGGCTGGCGTGCCGCCGATGAGGTACTGCGCGCCGGCCGCGGCAACGCGTTCGAGCGCGTGCGCGCGCTGGTCGCCCTTCTCCGGGCGGCCGGGATCCCGGCGAAGCCGGGCTTCAACGGCGTGCCGATGGTCGTCCTCTTCACCGCCCAGCCGCGTGATCCGGGCGAGTGGACGGTCTGGGACCCCCTCCATCCTGCCGGCTCGTTCCGGCGCCTGCCTGTTGCCTGGCTTCCCCTGCGGGCCGGGGAGGTGCCGCTGGTGACGACCCGGCCCGCAGGGCTCCCGTGCCGGGTCTCGGTCAAGGTGCGCCGCTGGGCGGACCGTGAGGAGGCCCGGCGCGGCTGGGAGACCGTGGGCCGGATCGGGGCCTTCCCTTCGAATCCGGTGGAGCCCCTGCCCGTGGAAACGTCCGCCTGGTGGGAGGTCTGGATCATGGAGGTGGCGTTCGACGCGGACCCCGGCGCGGTGACGGTTACGGTGCCCCTGCCCTTCGCGCCCGAGCTCAAGTACGGCGCGCGGGACCAGGCGGTCTGGCTGCCGAATCCCGCCCGGCTGAAGTCGGTCGAACCGTGGAGCGAGACGGACCAGCGGCTGGGCGGGCTCATCCACGGCCTCCGCGTTCGACTCTCGGCGAAGTGATGGCGGAGCTCCCGGAAGTCGAGACCCTGAAGCGTCAGCTTCTGGCCGCCGTGACGGGCTTGCGGTGGGACCGGATCGACGTTGTTCCGTCCTCGGTTTTCCGCACGCCGGCGAAGACGCTTGCCGCGGCGTTGCGGGGCGCCCGGCTGGCCCGCGTGGACCGGCGGGGCAAGGTTCTCCTGCTCGGTTTCGATTCCGATCTGGTCCTTCTCGTCCATCTCGGGATGAGCGGCCAGATCCTGCTCGTGCCGCCGGCGGAACCGGGACCGCGCCACCGGCACTTGGTGACGACGCTCGAGGACGGGCGGACGCTCGTGTTCCGCGATCCGCGCCGGTTTGGGTTCATCAGGCTGGCGCGCACGGCGGAGCTCGCGGGCCTCCGGGAGCTCGCGTCCGTCGGGCTCGATCCCCTCGATCCGGGGCAAACGTGGGAGAGGTTCATACACGACTGTGCGGGACGGGCGGGCGCGGTGAAACCCCTGCTGATGTCCCAGGAGCTGTTCGCCGGCGTGGGCAACATCTACGCGGACGAGATCCTGTACGCGGCGCACATCCGCCCCTCCCGGGTTGCGGCCACCCTGGACCCGGTCGAGCAGAAGCAGCTCTTCCACGCCATCCGGGACATCCTGACGGCCGCCATCGAGTCGGGGGGCACCTCGTTCGACGAGGCCTTCACGGACATCTACGGCCGGCCGGGGCTCTACGGCGGGCGGCTCAAGGCGTACGGGCGGAAGGGGGAGCCGTGCGACCGCTGCCACACCCGGCTCGTCCACGCGAGGGTAGGGGGACGATCAAGCGTGTTCTGCCCGCACTGCCAGCGGTAGGGGGGCTTCCTCCGGGAGTCCGGGGGGCTATGCCCGGCGGGAGCCCGAGCGGAACCAGCCGAAGAGGAACTCGCCCAGGGCGCCGAGAGTCCTCTCCCAGAGGCCCTGTTTCTTCCAGTCCCAGCGGTCGTCCAACGAGGCGAAGAGGCTGTAGACGCAGGGAACGACATAGAGGGTAAGCAGCGTCGAGACGAACACGCCGCCGATCACGGCGATGGCCATGGGGGACCGGGCCTCGGCGCCCGGGCCCAGCGCAATCGCGACCGGCATGGCGCCCGCGACCGTGGCCGTCGAAGTCATCAGGATCGGCCGGAGCCGGATCGGGCAGGCCTCGAGCAGTCCCTCGCGGACCGTGTGCTTCCTCCCGGGCCGGTCCCGGACCTGGTTCGTGAAATCCACGAGCAGGATCGAGTTCTTCTTCACGAGTCCCATGAGCAGGATCAGGCCGATGAAGCTGTAGATGTTGAACGATTGGCCGGTGATAAGCAGGGCGAGGAAGGCGCCGGAGAAACTGAATGGCAGGGCCATGAGAACCGTGACGGGGTCGATGAAGCTGTTGAACTGGCTCGCCAGGATCATGTAGGCGACGAGGATGCCGAGGAAGAGGGCGAACGCCAGGCTCCAGATCGACTCGATGAACGACTGCGAGGAGCCGCCCATGGTCACGTGGTACCCGCTGGGCAGGATGCGCGCGGCCACCTTCCGGGCCTCGTCGAGCGCGGTCTTGAGCGACGCCCCGGGCTTGAGGTTTCCCTCCACCGTGATCGCGCGCTCGCGGTTGTACCGCGAGATGGTCTGGAGGGTCCCGACCTTCTCCATCCGCACGACATCGCCGAGCGGGATCAGCTCCCCGCGGTTGTTCCGGACCGGCAGTTTCCCGATGGCCGATTCATCCAGCCGGTCCTCGGGTTCGAGCTGGAGCCGGACGTCGTACCGGTGGCCGGCGTTCGAGTACTGGGCGATGTTCACGCCGCCGACGGCGGCCTCGACCGTCTGGGCGATGGCGCCGACGCTGATGCCGCGAGCGCGGGCCTTTGCCCGGTCGGGGTAGATCTGGAGCTCAGGCATCCCGATCCGGTAGTCGGAGTCGACGTCGATCACGAGCCCGGTCTTGGCCAGCTCGTCCTTGATCTTCTCCGCGTATTGGCCCAGCTTGTCCCAGTCGGGGCCCTGGACCGTGAACTCGACGGGATGGCCACGGCCGGAGCCGATTCCGCGGGTCGAGGGGTCCATGATGAAGACCTGTATGCCCTTGACCTGCTTCATGAGCTTCCGGTAAAGGACCATGGCCTCCGCCTGCGTGATCTCGTGGTGGAGTTCGGGGTCCCGGCCGCGCTTTCCCTTGGGCTTCAGGGTGATGAACATGTTCGCCCCGGTGGGATCGGATCCCGACCACCCGCCGACGTTGGCCATGAGCCTTGCGAGCTCCGGGCGGGCCAAGAGCATCTTCTCTGCCTCCCGCACCTTGCCATCCGTGTAGGCGAGGGACGATCCCACGGGGGCGCGCATCTGGATCATGAACAGGCTCATGTCCTGCGCCGGGCTCATCTCCCACCGGAGGAAGAAGATTGTGGCTATGAGGGTGGCGAAGATGATGAAGGCCCCGAGCAGGACTGCGGGGCGATGCCACAGCGCCCGCTCAAGCGTGCGCCGGTAGAATGCGGCCACGCTTCGGAAGGTCGCGTCCGCGATCCGGCCGAGCCGGCCCCGCTTCTTTCCGATGTCCACGAACTGCGAGCACCGCATGGGTGTGAGCGTGAGCGCCTCGAGCAGGGAGAGCAGGACGGCGGCCGAGATCGTGACCCCGAACTGGAAGAAGAACTTGCCGATCTCGCCTTCCATGAAGGCGACGGGAAGAAAGATCGCGACGATCGAGACCGATGTCGCGATGGCCGCGAACGTGATCTGCTTTGCGCCCTTGATGGCCGCGGGAACCCGCGCTTCCCCCCGTTCCTGGTAGCGAATGATGTTCTCGAGCACCATGATGGCGTCGTCGACGACGATCCCGATCGAGAGCGAGAGGCCCAGGAGGGTGAAGGTGTTGAGGGTGAACCCGGAGAAGTACAGGATGATGAAGGTGCCGAGGACCGAGGTCGGGATGGCGAGGAAGACGTTGATCGTCGAACTCCACGAGCCGAGGAAGAGCCAGCACACGAACCCGGTCAGCAGTGCGGCCAGCACCAGCGTGAGCAGGAGGTCGTTGACCGACTCCTCGATGAACTTCGTCGAGTCCATGGCCACCGAGATCTCGACGTCCTTGGGCAGGATCTTCCTGAGCTCCTCGATCCTACGCTTCACGCCCTGCGCCACACTGACGGCGTTGGAGCCGCGCTGTTTGAGTATCCCGAGGCCGACCGCCGTCTGGCCGTTGGACCGGCTCAGCCGGCGGACGTCGGCGAGGCCGTCCTCGACCCGGGCCACCTGGTTGAGCAGGACCGGGCGGTAGTTTGGGGAGCCACCGCGGGTGTTGAGCGCGATCCGCCCGAAGTCCTCGGTCGAGACGGCTTCGCCCATGGTCCGGACGTTGAACTCCCGGTCACCGGCGTTGATCCAGCCCGCGGGCCGCTCCTGGTGCTCGCTGGATATGGCGCTGACGACGTCGCCGATCGTGAGCGCCCGGGCTTTCAGCTTGGCCGCCGAGACCCAGACCCGGAGGTTCGGGTCCGTGTACCCGCCCAGGAAGACGTCGCCGACGTCGGTCACCGTCGTGAACTGGTCCTTGAGGTAGTCGCGGACGTAGAGCATGATCTCGCGCAGGGGAGTGGTTTTCGTGCTGACCGCGATGAACATGATGGGCTGGTCGTCGGGGTTCGACTTGGTGATGACGGGAGGGTCCATCTCCGACGGGAGCCGGCGCTGGGCCTGCGCGAGCTTGGTCTGGATTTCCTGGAGCGCGACGTCGATGTCGCGGTCGAGCTCGAACGTGACCCTGACCGAGGCGGAGCCGTTACGGGAGGTCGACTCCACGGTGCGGACGCCCTGGACGCCCATGACCGCATTCTCGACCTGGTCCACGATCTCGTTCTCCATGACCGACGGCGCCGCGCCCTGCATGGTGAGCGAGACCGAGATCACGGGGCGGTCGACGTCCGGGAGGGCACTGACCCCCATGCGGGAAAGCGAGATCGCGCCGAAGATGATGAGGGCGGCCATGAGCATCCACGCGAAGACGTGGCGACGGATCGACAGCTCGGAGATGTTCATCTGGCTGCGACCCGGCCGGTGGCAGCCGAAAGCAGGGCCAGATCGGTCCGGAGGAGGTACCGGGCCCGGTCCAGGGCCTGGCGCATACCCTGCAGGGTGTTCAACGCGGTCAGGACGTCAAGGTTGTTCACGAGTCCCTGCCGGTACTCCTCCGCCTGCTGGTCGTAACTCGCCTTCGCGAGCTCGACGGCGCTCGCGAGCGCGGCGACCTGGCCCCGGTCGGCCAGGAGCCGGTCGTAGATGGCCCGGATCTCGGTCTCGGCGCTTCGCCGGGCCAGCGCGACGCCCAGGTCGCCCTGCCGCCGCTGGGACTTGGCCTCGCGGATACGCGAGAGCGTCTGGCCACCCGTGAACAACGGGAGCGTGAGGGCGAGCTGGGCGTCCCAACGCACGTCCTCGAGGACGCCGCCCCGCTTCAGGTAGTAGTTGCCGATGACATCGATCGAGGGCAGGACGGCTCCCGTGGCGACCCACTCGCCCGCCCTCGCGGCCTCGGCGCGCGCCCGGGCCGCGACGACGTCCGGCCGGCCTTCGATCCCGGCCAGGCAGGTCTGGAGCTCGTCCGGCGCGGGCGGATCGCCCGCCTCATCCGCCAGCGGCGCGTCCGTCGGCTGTCCCGTGAGGAAGGCGAGGGCCTGCCGGGCCTGGTCGAGGACGCCCCGGAGCTGGACGTCCTGGGCCCCGAGACTCGCGCGGGCCGCCCGGGCCGTCAGCACCTCGCTCGTGCGGGAACGGCCGATGCGCTCCCGGTCCGCGAGTTCCGCGATGCGGGCGTCGTATGCCGCGAGCTGGTCGGCGAGGTTGGCGAGGTCGCGCGTGGCCGAGAGGACGGAGTAGAAGCTCGCGGCGACGTCCTTGTAGAGCTGGACTTCGGCCTGCCGCTCGGTGCTCTCTTGCGCCGTGGCCAGCCGCCGGGCCTGGCGGAGCGCCGCGTACTCGCGGCCCCCGCGGAACAGGGGCTGGGTAGCCGTGATCCGCGCCGTCGTCTGTGTCGTGGGCGCCAGCGACTGCTGGAGCGTGCCGGTGCCGGGGTTCTCTTGCCACTGCCAGCCCGCCACGGCGGCGAGGGACGGGAGGACGGCTCCTCCGGCCTGCCGGACATGCTCGCGCGCCTGGACCACCAGCTCCCGCTGTTGCGCCACGGCCTCACTGCGCGCGAGCGCGGCGGCGTAGCAGTCCTGGAGCGTGCGCTCCGGAAGGAGCGCGCGCACGTCCGTCGGCTCGGCCGCAAACAGCCAGCCGGGCAAAGCGATGCCGGCGAGGATTGCGAGGGGGGTCACGGAACGCTGATTATCTCAGACGGGATCATATAGTGTTTGACGTATGGGACGGGGCGTTAGTGTCGAGCCGAAAGTCAGTGGCCGCCGACCTCTTCGCGGGAGGGCGCGTCCTCCGATATTTCAAGCGCTTTGATCATCTTCTCGAGCTCGGGGCGGGCCGCGGGGTCGAAGGTGATCTCCAGGGCCTTCCGGTAGGCGGCCAGCGCCTCCGGGCCGCGCTCCTCCGCCCGAAGCAGGTCGGCAGCCGCGCGCAGGGCGATCGCGCGCGTTTCGGGCTCGAGCGCCTGCTCGAGCGCCAGCCGGGCGTACCGGTCCGCTTCTTCGTAGTAGCGGCGCGCCGAGGCCGGGGTGCGCCGGGTCTCTTCCTGGACCGCGAGGGCCCGCAGGGCGGCAGCCTTGAGCGCGGGCTCCTGGGCGGTCTCGATGGCGGACTTCCTCGCCCGGTACGCGCCGTCGGCGTCACCGGCGAGCTCGAGGCCGCGGGCCTGGTGGAGCAGGAGCTCGGCGAGAACGTCCGGGTCCCGGGCCGCCGCAAGAGCCTCCTTGAGGTACTCGCCGGCGTCGCGCAGGTCGCCGGCTTCCCGGCGGAGCGCGGCGAGCCGCCCGAACGCCCGGGCCCGGGTGTCCGAGTCCACGGCGGCATCCGCGGCGGCGAGCCAGGCCGTCCGGGCGGCCTCGGGGGCGCCGCGCTTGCGCTCGAGATCCCCGAGGTTGAGCTCCACCCGGGCAAGATCCTCGCGGGGGGGGGCGGATGCCCCACCCCGCGGCGAAGCAGACGCTCCGCCGCGGACCGCGCGGGCGTACCACTCGGCCGCCTCGTCGAGGAGGCCGCGGGTCTCCGCGAGGATGCCGAGCGCCGACCGTGCGCGGCAGGCAAGGGCGGGATCGGCGGCCCCGGCGGACGCCTGGCGGAGCGCCTCGCCGCACTCGTCGAGGGCGCCGCGGGCCCGCAGGAGCTGGGCGAGGTTGAGCCAGATCTCGGCGACCGGCTGGCGCGTCCGGCCTCCGGACAACGCCGCCCGCCAGGCCAGCTCGGCATCCGTCGAGAGCGACCGGGCGCCTTCCGCGTCGCCGCCGGCGAGCTTGAGGCCCGCGAGATCGGCCAGCGCGGAGCCCTGGACGGCGGGGTCGCGCGCGGCGCGCCGCGCGTCGCGCAGGCTCTTCTCGGCCAGCGCAGATTCGCGCATCTTGCGAAGGAGCGATCCGCGCTGGAGCAGGACGAGGGCCCGGTCGTCCGCGTCCAGTGCCGCCTCCGCCGCTTCGTCGAGCCGCGCTCGTGCTTTGGCAAGGTCGCCGGCGAGCTCGGCGAGCTCGGCGATGCCCCGGAGCGCGCGGATCCGCTGGCCGGGATCGGGGGCGGCGGCGGCGACGTCGGCGAACAGCCGGGCGGCGTCGGCGGTGTCGCCCCGCCGGAGCGCGCCGGCCGCGATCTCGAGGGTGGCCGCCGACTTCCACTCGGGAGTCGGTCCGGCCGCCAGGGCCTGCCGGGCCAGGGCTTCCGCCGCATCGCGATCGCCCGCGGCATCGCCGATCTGGGCGAGGGCCAGCGCCGCCTCCGCCTTCTCGTCGGGCGTCGCCGCCGCCTTCAGCGCGTCGGCGTACCCCTGGCGGGCCGCCGCGAGGACCGTGGCGGATTCCTCCGGCCGGCCGAGGAAGCGCAGGACCTCGCCCAGTCCCTTGCCGGCGCGCGCGCGCTTGAGCGGCTCCCGCGTGGCCCCCGCCGCGTCGCGGAAATCGCGCGCCGCCTCCTCGGGGGAGCCGCGCCGCTGAAGCAGGCTGCCGAGGGCGAGCAGGACGTCGGCGCGCCGCTCGACATCGGTATTGAGCCCGAGGGCTTCCCGGTACGAGCTTTCAGCCTCGGCCGCGTGGCCTTCGAGTTCGAGCACGCGTCCGTATCCGACGAGGCCCCGGGCCCGGGTCTCGCTCCAGGTCCGGAGCTTGAGCGCCTCCTCGTAGAGGCGGCGTCCTTCGGCGATCGTCCCGGTCCGGCGCGCGAGGTCGCCCAGGTTCAGGAGCGCGGACGCCTTCGTGTCGGGGAGGCGGGTCAGTCGAAGGGCCGTTTCCTGTTCGCCCCTGGCCCCGGCGAGATCGCCCAGCCGCGCGAGGAGGAGGCCGAGGTTGATGCGCGCGATCGCGCGGGCCTCGGGGCCCGCTCCGCTGGACGCCGCCTCGCCGTACCGGTGCCTGGCTCCCTCCAGGTCTCCCTGCGTCTCCAGCAGGATGCCGAGGTTGGCGAGCATGCGGGCGTGGGCGTCCTCGCCGCCCTCGACCTTGAGCGCGGCCTCGAAAGCGTCCTGGGCCTGCGGCAGCCGGCCCCGGCGCCGCTCGAGGTTGCCCAGCCCTTCGAGAAGCGCGGCGCGGGTGGCCGGCGCGACCTTGAGCCCGAGCGCTTCCCGGAAGTGCCCGTCGGCCTCGTCGAGCTTGCCTTCCTTGTCCTTGACGATCGCGAGGTTGAGCAGGGCCTTGGCGTGCGTCTCGGGCGATTTCGTGGAGAGCGTCGCCGCGGCGTAGAACGTCTCGGCCTGAGCGTATTCGCCCTGCGTCTCGGCCAGTAGCCCGAGGTTCACCCAGGCGGCCGCCTTCAGCTCGAGCGGCGCGTCGTCGCGGTCGATCACGCGGCGGTACCGGCGGTCGGCTTCCTCGTACCGGCCGGCCTCGTGGGCACGGACGCCCGCGCGGAAATCCGCGTCGGCGACATCCGCGATCCCGAACGGCGGCGGCGCGAGGACGTTGCCCTGGTGTGCAGTTCCGACGTCCGATCCTGCGGACGCGGCCACCGAGACTAGTGCGATCAGCACGAAGCCCGTCATGGGTCCCGGGGATAGAATAGACCACATCATGCCCTTCGAGCTCGTGTCCGATTTCAAACCAGCCGGGGATCAGCCCGCCGCGATCGACGCGCTGGCAAAGGGAGTCCGGGAAGGCTTGCCGCACCAGGTCCTGCTGGGCATAACCGGGAGCGGGAAGACGTTCACCGTGGCTTCCGTGATCGCGCGCGTGGACCGGCCCACCCTCATCATCTCGCCCAACAAGACGCTGGCGGCCCAGCTCTACGCGGAGCTCAAGGCCTTCTTCCCGCGCAACGCGGTCGGCTACTTCGTGTCCTACTACGACTACTACCAGCCGGAGGCCTACGTGCCCCAGACGGACACGTACATCGAGAAGGACGCCGCGATCAACGAGGAGCTCGACCGGCTCCGGCATGCGGCCACGGCCGCCCTGTTCGAGCGGCGGGACGTCGTCATCATCGCGTCGGTTTCGTGCATCTACGGGCTGGGCTCTCCCGAGAACTACCGGAAGCTCCTGGTCATGATCGAGAAGGGACAGCGGATCGAGCGCGACACCCTCCTGCGGTCGCTCGTCGCCGTCCAGTACGCACGGAACGATATCGACTTCTCCCGGGGGAAGTTCCGGGTGCGCGGCGACGTGGTCGAGATCTTCCCGGCCTCGGCCGAGACGGCGATCCGGGTGGGGTTGCTGGGCGACGAGGTGGAGGCCCTGTCGGAAGTGGACCCCGTGACCGGGAACACCGTCCGGAGGATGGACCGCGTCGCGATCTACCCCGCCCAGCACTACGTCATGCCGCTGGGCCAGCTCGACCGGGCCCTCGTGGCCATCGAGCGCGAGCTCGAGGATCGCGTGGCCGAGCTCAAGGCGGGAGGCAAGCTGCTCGAGGCCCAGCGGCTCGACCAGCGGACCAGGTTCGACCTCGAGATGATGCGCGAGACGGGGTCCTGCCACGGCATCGAGAACTACTCCAGGCACCTGGACGGCCGGGCGCCCGGGACGCCGCCCTGCACCCTGCTCGAGTACTTCCCGTCCGACGGCTTGGTCGTGATGGACGAGTCCCACATCGGGGTTCCCCAGCTCGAGGGCATGTACAAGGGGGACCGGGCGCGCAAGGACAACCTCGTGAACTACGGATTCCGGCTGCCGAGCGCGTACGACAACCGGCCGCTGTTCTTCGAGGAGTTCCGGGCGCGGGCCAAGCAGACCATCTACGTTTCCGCGACGCCGGGGGCCTGGGAGCTCAAGGCCGCGGCGGGGCACGTCGTCGAGCAGATCGTGCGGCCCACGGGACTCATGGACCCGAAGGTCACGGTCCGTCCCGCGGACGGCCAGGTCGAGGATCTCCTCAAGGAGGTCCAGGCGCGCGCGGCGCGGTCCCAGCGGACGCTGGTTACGACGCTCACGAAACGCATGGCCGAGGACCTGGCCGAGCACCTGCGCGCCGCGGGAGTCAAGGTCGCGTACCTGCATTCGGATATCGAGACCCTGGACCGGATCCGGATCCTCCGGGACCTCAGGCTCGGGGTCTACGACTGCCTCGTCGGGATCAACCTGCTGCGCGAGGGGCTCGACCTGCCCGAGGTCTCGCTCGTCGCGATCCTGGACGCCGACACCGAGGGCTTTCTGCGCTCCGAGCGCAGCCTCATCCAGACCATGGGCCGGGCCGCCCGCAACGTCGAGGGCGAGGCGCGGCTCTACGCCCGGTCGGTGACGAAGGCGATGGCGACGGCGATCCGCGAAACCGACCGGCGCCGGAAGGCGCAGGAGATCTACAACCGCGAGAACGGGATCACGCCGGAGACGATCAGGAAGAACATCCGGGACATCCTGTCATCGGTCTACGAGGCCGACTACCTGACGGTCCCCGTCGCCATGGAGGAGGGCCAGGCCTACATCACGCTGGACGAACTCCCGGCAAGGATTGCGGCCCTGCGCAAGGAGATGCGCAAGGCGGCGAACGAGCTCGAGTTCGAGCGCGCGGCCCGCCTGCGCGACCTCGTCCGCGACCTCGAGCTGACGATGACGCAGGGAGGCAGCGCCATCGTCAAGGACGTCGCGGCCGCCGCGTCCGCCCCGGTCAAGCCGGCCCGGCCGAAGCGGCCCCGCAAGTTCCCTCCCGCCGCCCCCAACCGCACTGGCTAGGGGGTGAGAAGGTTGATCTTGAGACGGAGGAGGTCGTCGGGGACGACGCGGGTGTAGGGGTAACGAAGGGCGCGCACGAGGGCGGCGCGGGCCTCGGCGCGGTTCCCGGCGTCCCACCACCGCGCCGCCAGCTGGGTCCACGACGCCGCCGGCGCGCCGGCTACTTCGGAGAACCGCGACCCCGCCGGGTACCTGGCGAAGGCCGATCTCCATTCGAGCCGGGCGAGCCGGGCGGCGAATGAGGCGGCGCGCGGGAGCGGCGGCTCGACACCCCTTCGCCCCACGCGGAAGACGCAGCCTTCCGGAAAGAGTCGGTAGCCGCCCGCGCACTCGGCGTTCGCGAGGTACGTGAACGAGATCGGGCGCTTCCCGAAGTGCGACCGCATGAAAATGTTGACGAGTCCCTCGGGGTCGACCGTGTGCCCCCACGGGATGATGGCGGGGTCCAGGATCCGGATGCCGGGGTGGAGGGCCTCGACCTGGGCATGGTGCCAGAGCCGGGTCAGGAACGGGCGGTGGACGACGATCACGTCGTCGCGCTCGCCGAGCACGCGCTGGGCGTAGATCACGGGGTAGAAATCGTCGTCATGCTGGGTCACGAGCAGGCCGTCCCGGGGCGTGCTCCCGAGCAGGTTCCGGCCCCAGTCGAGTGCCCCGTAGTACCGGGAAAGATCGGCTGCCGGCAGGCTCCGGAGCCCCGCGTGCAGGGCCAGCAGCACTCCGAGACCTGCGGCGACCGCACGCCCCCAGCCGACGCTCGTGTCCGCGATCGCGGCCGCGGCCAGCAGGACCAGGAACGCGACCACGGGCAGGAGGTAGTAGCCGGCGCCGGCCATGTCGAAGGAAGCCACGAGCCAGATCGCGACCGCGGCCCCGGCGGCCCCGGCCACCAGTGGAGAGCGCGCGCGCCGCCAGAGCCCGGCCGCGCCCAGCACGGCGAGGACGATCAGCGGCCATCCGGCCTGGCGGACGAGCGCGGGGCAGGCCGTGGTCGCCACCCGCAGGACCTTGGTCCCCGTGGGGTAGGTCGCGAATCGGCCCGAGTACTCCTTGGCCGAAAGGTACCGGTGGAGCCACCCGGCGGAATCCAGCCGGGAATACATGAGCGACGGGGCCACCCGGGACAGGAGGGGGAGGGCGACCGGCTTGAGCGAGACGCCGAGGGTGGCAACCAGGAGGAGCACGAGGACTCGCCGCGGCGTCCGCCACACCGGCAAGCGCCACGCCAGCCCGAGAACTGCGGGGACAAGGTAGAGCGTCATCATGTGGTGCGAGAGCGACACGCCGCCGAGGAGCGCGATAAGTTGCAGTCCCCGGTCCGGCCGGATCCAGGTGCGCCAAGCGAGCCAGATGAGGGCGGTGAGCAGGGCGAGGTTGAGCGGGTACTTGTCCGCGAGCGAGCTCTGGAATGCGGCCGCGGGCGCCCAGGCAACCGCGAGCGCGCATCCGGCTGCCGGAATCCGGCCGGCCCCGAGGCACTCGCGCGCGCACGCGTAGATGAACACGGCGGCGAGCCCGGTGGCCGCGGCCGACAGGCACGCGAGCCGGAATCCGGGGGATCCGACGGGAGCGACGGAGACCAGGTGCCCGGCCAGGACGTAGAGGGGATACCCGGGCGGGTGCGTGAGCGTGAGCGTGACCGCCGCCGTCGCGAACTCGCCCGCGTCCTCGAGCGCGAGCCCGGGCGTCATGAGACGGAGGGAAACGCCGAACGCGAAGAGGAAGAGGAGGGAGGCCGTCATGCCGCTTCCGTCCTCGTGTTAGAGGCCATTCTCCAGCCGGTCGGCCAGGATCGACGGAAGGCCGGCTTCCCGGATCTTGCGCTGGGCGGCGGCGACATCGTAGGAGACGCGGTGGAGTACGATCGTGCCGGCGTCGGTGTCGTAGACGACGAAAGCGGCCCGCGTGTCGCCGTCCCGCGGCTGGCCCGTGGACCCCACGTTCACGAGGTAGCGGTACCCGGGCTCCAGGTGGATGCTCGTTCCCAGGAACCGGTAGAACTCCTCCTCGCGGTTGACCAGGACGAGCTGCTGGTGCGAGTGGCCGACGAATACGACGCGCGCCTGGGTTGCGCGGAAAGTCTGCGCGAGATCCGCCGGGCGCATGCGCGTGTGGACATAGTGCCACAGCTCGGGCTCGAATGGGGAGGCGTGGACAAGGAGAGTGTCGTTGACCGATTCCGAGACCGGCAGGCTGCGCAGCCAGGACTTCTGCTCGTCGGTGAGGTGGTTTACCGTCCAGAGCACGGCCTCGCGCGCGTTCGGGTTGAAGTAGGCGAGGTCCTCGGTCCCCGTGCAGGCGGCGTCGTGGTTGCCGAGGATGACCACCTGGGCGGCCTCGCGAACGCGGTCGACGCACTCGCCGGGATTGGCTCCGTATCCGACGATGTCGCCCAGGCACCACAGGCGGTCCATGCCCATTTCGGCCATCGTCTCGAGGACGGCGTTGAGCGACTCGAGATTGCCGTGCACGTCGGAGAAGACCCCGACCTTCATCGCTTCGCTGCCTTGTTCATGGCGGCCCGCAGGGCGGGCGCGAGTTTCCGGCGGGCTTCCGCGATCGTGGTCCGCGCCAGCGTGCAGCCCGCCGCGTAGGCGTGGCCTCCGCCGCCGAACCGCTGCGCGACGCGGTTCAGGGGCAGGCTGGCCTTGGCCCGCAGGCTCGCGCGCACATCCCCCCCGGGCGTCTCCCGCAGGAAGACGGCGACCTTGACGCCCCCGATCGCGCGCGGGTACTCGACGAAATCCTCGGCGTCCACCTCGGCGGCGCCGAAGTCCGTGAAGTCCCGGCGGGACAGGTGCATCCAGGCGACGCCGTCCGCCACGTCGAGGGTGCCGAGCGAACGTCCAAGGAGCTTGAGCCTGCGGACGGGGAAGCATTCGTAGACGGCTTCGCCCACGTCACGGGGATTGACGCCGGCCTCGACGAGGCGGGACGCCAGGTTGAGCACCTCGGCGGTGGTATTGCTGTAGCGGAAGCCGCCGGTTTCGGTGTACAGCCCGACGTAGAAAGCGGTCGCGATGTCGCGCGTGAGAGGCATGCCCAGCCTGAGCCGGAGCGCCTCGGCGAGCAGGACCTCGGCCGGCGTGGTCGGGTCGACCAGGTTGATGTCGCCGTAGCCCCGGTTGCCGAGGTGGTGGTCCATGTTCACCAGAACCTTCGCCCGCCGCGCCACGGCTCCGCAGACGCCCGCCCGCGCCGGGGTCGCGCATTCGAGCGTGAAAGCGAGGTCGAACCGGCGCGGGAGCCCGGCGGCGCCGGTCCGGATCCGCCGCGACCAGGGGAGGAACCGGTACCGGGCCGGCACCGGATCCTCGTTCGCCATCGTGACCCGGAGGCCGAGTCGCGAACACGCCATGGCCAGCGCAATCTGCGTGCCGAGAGCGTCCCCGTCGGGCCTCTGATGAACCGTCAGGAAGACCGTGCGGGCGCTCCGGATCGCCCGGACGACGTCGTCAAAGGGCGGTGCGGTGGACACTAGGCGACCCCGCCCCCCTCCGGCCGTTCGCGCTTGAGCGTGCTCAGGAGGTCGGCGATGTGCTGGCTCCGGGCCAGCCCGTCGTCGTACTCGAACTCCAGCTCGGGTATGGTCTTGATCCGGAGCCGGGACTTGAGCTCGCGGTGGATGAACCCCGCGGCGTTGTTGAGTCCGGCTATGAGCGCGTTCCGCTTGGGATCCTCGAGCAGGCTGGAGACGTGGACGTGGGCCCGGGCGAGGTCGGCCGAGGTGCGGACACGCAGGATCGTGAAGTCCTGGTCGGCCACCCGCGGGTCGTGGACTGAACGCCGGATGATGTCCGTCAGTTCCTCTCTCAATTGATCGGCCACGCGCAACAGCCGTCGGTTCCCCATGACGTCAGTCCCCGATTGTAGCGGATTCAGAGGAACTCAATCGAGTAATCGAGGAGCTCCATGGAGTGTTCATGGTCCACATGACGCGTGACGGCCTCGAGCGTCGCGTGCGCCTCGGCCTGCTCGGTGTTGACCGTGGCGACGGTGATGGTCGCGCGCTGCCACAGGTCCCGGTTGCCGGTCTCGGTCGCCGTAACGTTCCACCGGCGCCGCAGGCCTTCGAGGAGGGGGCGCAGGTGGGAGCGCTTGTCCTTCAGGGTAAGCGCGTTCGGCAACCGCAGTTCGAGGGTCAGAACGCCGATGACCATGCCGGGAGGAGTCCCCCTACAGGCGGAGCTTTTCCTGGACGAGCGTCTGGGTGTACACCTCGACAAGATCGCCGACCTGGAAGTCGTTGAAGCCCTCGGCCGAGAGCCCGCATTCATAACCGGCCCCGACTTCGCGGACATCGTCCTTGAACCGCCGGAGTGACGAGATGGTGGCTTCGCGGACGAGGGCACCGCCGCGCATAACGCGGAGCTTCTCGCCCCGCACGACCTTGCCCGAGGTGACGAAGCATCCGGCCACCGTGCCGCGCGGCGTCCGGAAGGTCGCGCGCACCTCGACTCGGCCCAGCGCCACTTCCTCAACCTTGGGAGCCAGCAGGCCCTCCATCGCTTTCTTCAGATCATCGATCGCGTTGTAGATGATGTTGTAGTGCCGGATCTCGACGCCTTCCTGGCGCGCGAGCGGCTCGACCTGGGGTTCGACGGTGACGTTGAAACCGATGATGACGGCATCGGACGCCGCCGCCAGCGCGATGTCCGACGCGTTGATCGGGCCCACGCCCTCGTGGATGGGCCGGAGCTTCACTTGCTCGTTGACGAGGCGGCCGAAGGCGCCGGATACGGCCTCGAGCGAGCCCTGAACGTCCGCCTTGAGAATGAGGTGCAGTTCCTTCGTCTCGCCCGCCTTGACGCTCTGCGAAACGTCTTGGAGCGTGATGTGCTGGCGGCGCAGGCGTTCCTGGTTGACGCGCCCGAGGTGCGCTTCGGCCAGGTCCCGCGCCTCGCGTTCGTCCGTGACCACCCGCAGGATCGCGCCGGGCTCCGGCACGGCCGAGAGCCCGAGCAGCTCGATCGGGGTGGCCGGCCCGGTTTCCTTCAGCGCGTGCCCCTTGTCGTCGAGCATCATGCGCACGCGGCCGGAGGCGCTGCCCGCCGTCACGATGTCGCCCGTATGCAGGGCTCCGTGCTGGATGAGTACGGTGGCCACGGGGCCGCGCGACTTGTGCATGCGCGCTTCGAGCACGGTGCCCTCGGCGGACCCGGAGGGGTCCGCTTTGAGCTCGAGGAGCTCGGCCTCCAGCAGGAGCATCTCGAGCAGTTTTTCGACGCCGGCCTTGGTCCGGGCCGAGACGTCGACCATGAGCGTCTTCCCGCCCCATTCCTCGGGGTTGAGGCCCCGGCCCGCCAGCTCCTGGCGGACGCGCTGGGGATTGGCTCCGGGCTTGTCGATCTTGTTGACCGCGACGACGATGGGAACATTGGCTGCCTTCGCGTGGTCGATGGCCTCGATGGTCTGCGGCATCACGCCGTCATCCGCCGCCACCACGAGGACGACGACGTCGGTGACCTTCGCGCCCCGCGCCCGCAGGGCCGTGAAGGCCTCGTGCCCGGGGGTGTCCAGGAACACGACCTCGCCGCCCTTGGGCAGGCGGACCTTGAAGGCCGAGATGTGCTGGGTGATGCCGCCGGCCTCGCCGGAGGCGACGTCGGTCGACCGGATCGCGTCCAGAAGACTCGTCTTCCCGTGGTCGACGTGTCCCATGATCGTGACCACGGGCGCCCGGGGCTTCTGGTTCGCCGAGACCGCGCGGGCGGGCCCGGTCGCCGTTGCGGAAGCGGCGGCCGGATCCGGCACGTCGAAATCGAACTTCTTCGCGATCATGCGGACAACCTCGAGGTTGACCCGCTGGTTGAGCGTGATCAACTGCTTGTCGGCCAGCAGGGCCTTGATGATCTCGGCGGCCTTGAGGTCGAGCGACCGGGCCAGCTCCACCAGGGTCACCGGTCCCGTGTACCGGTAGGTCCGGCGCGCGGGCGGGGGAGGCGCCGGCCTCGGCGCCGGGGGCGCGGCCGGCGTCGGCGCCGCAGCCGGTGCCGCCGGCGCAGCTGCGGCTGGGGCCGCAGCTGCGCCGGGCTTCGGCGGGGCCGGAGGAGTCGGGGTGCCGGGGGCCGCCGCGGCAGGGGCCTTCGGAGTCTCGGCTTTCGCCGCCACACCGGGGGTCGGGGCCGGCAGTTTGGGGGAGCCGGCGCCGGTAAAGTGCTCGAGGGCGACGTCGTACTGGGCCTGGGTGAGGGCCGTGATCGCGCTCTTGGCCGGCATTCCCTTTTCCTTGAGGAAAGTCATGACGTCCTTGCTGGTGACGCCCACCTCTTTCGCGAGCTTGAATACGGCGGCGGCCATCAGGCGCCGTCCTTACCCGGCTCGGGCGCCGGCGCTTCCGCGGCTGCCGGAGCGTCACCCGAACTTGCCCCGGCCGCCGCAGTTTACGCGTCCGCGGAAACAGCGGCGCCAGCGTCCGCAGGCGCAGGGTCAGCAGCG
>Ga0315294_10001861_pt1 | contig 23215 bp, 34 predicted proteins | sample YL17G13_40_MG_FD_203626 | JGI IMG/M metagenome (GOLD analysis project Ga0315294, IMG submission 203626) | Sediment microbial communities from Yellowstone Lake, YNP, Wyoming, USA - YL17G13_40 | ecosystem: Environmental > Aquatic > Freshwater > Lake > Sediment | place: USA: Wyoming | collected...
ATAGAAAAGGAATTAGAAAAGATATTCCCTAAGAACAAGTGGTATCTGATCAACCTAGGCTTTGTCAGTTTTGGAAAAGAAATCTGTAAGCCAAGCCCCATGTGCATTAAGGATACTAAATTATGCCCTTTCTCAGGTTTTTGCAGGGCTTACAAAACTAAAAGATTTAAACTGGATCGACAGTCATTCTGAACGAGTAGTTGCCTAGGTTTGCGTTAGGTTTCACTTCATGCTTTAGATAGAACCTGAAATCATTCGTTGATATCGACACAGGATTTGTCAGGGTTTCATTCTTGTATTCGTTTACTAAAGATATGCTCATATCGCTTTCATTTCCAGCGCTTCCAGGCAAAATCTCCGCTGTTATGTTAACGTATGCAGAAGCATTCGCTGAATTGTCTATTTTTATTTGCGGAGAGTAATACGTCTCGCCCTGCTTTAATTTTATCGTATAGTTTTCATCGTTAGAAGAACCGATTATATCCAATTTTATTGCTTGCTCAACTGTTGCGTAACCAGTTATCGATCCGTAGCTAGATATCACTGCCATACCGACAATGCCGATGGTCAGCAGGCCCATTGCCACTAACACGATTTTTTTGTTCATACTATTTCTAAGAGTAAAACATGGCAAATTGTTCTGTGACGACTGGAAGTGGTAAATTTTTCCATACGTTATATGAAATAATAGGTTGGACACTTACGGTTAACCTTGTTAACATTTCATATAAGACGAATAAAATTCCGAACCGCAAACAGTTTTTAAACAATTAACAATAGAATCTGATGGTATACCATATTCATATTGGCAAACATCGCTCAAGGTTACATAATTTTTATATAGAGGTTTGCCTGATGCTTTTCCATCGTCTGTTATATAAATAGTTGTAGGTTCTGCCTTACAACCTATTCTTGCTGCTTTATTACAACCTTGCGTTTTTACTAAATCAAGAGAATTAGGATGAGAGGGAACAAAAATTATAAATGGAAAACTGAGGAAGAATGTCAAAATTAAAAATATAAATGGATTTGTAAATATCCCCATCCAGATTCCTAAGATTAAAGATTTCTTTGAATTTAATTTGAGATAGTATTTGCATATAAAAAAGTCTAAAGTAAATATAAGAAAACCTAAAAATAAGGCGGGGGCGAAAAAATTTTCAGTACCTATATATTGAAAAGTTATAGAATCGGATAAGAAACCAATTATTGTAATTAAAAATAGTGTAACTAAAAATGATTTTTTATTTATTTTCTTTATGTTAGAACCTACAAAAATAATGTAAGCCATGCCAAATATAACAAAATTTATAATAAGATTAGCAAAAAATAAACCTAAAGTTAGAGGAGTTGCAAATAATTCAACTGGTGGGGATATCAAGTCTGCTCTTACAAATGATGGTAAAAATAGAGAAATAATTATAAAAACTGAAAAAATCTTTGTTGCAAATTTCATACTAACAATTTAGAAATCTCAGTATAAATAACTAATTAAAACTACGAACATAACCTCCTCGTTTATTTTATACTGGCTTTTTTAATTATCCAGCGTTTTACACGTCAGCATTACTGACTGGGGTTATTTAGCCGTTTTGTAAATTTTAGTAAAGAATACAAATTTAAAGCTAATTTATTAAATTTTAATAAGTTAACGTAAGCAATCATAACTTAATATGAAAATAACCACAACAACAACTATATCATATTGATTAGATTTAAATTTTTAACAATACTATAAATTAATTGTTAAGATGTCTACTGAGAGAGTAACCGCAGAAGAAGAAATAAAAACGATAACAAAATTATTAGATGATTTTAGAGCTTGGAAACCCGACGGCTTTTCTATTAATAACTATGAAGTTGCTAGATTAATTCTCGAAAAAATGAATAACCCAAAATATGCACCACTTTTTAACGAAGAAATAGAAAAACTAAAAGAAGAAATGGAATATCAAAAAGAAGGTATTAACTGGCATTTATTTTGTTAAATTTCTACATATTTTCAAATTCAATCTAATATAGTTGTTGTTATAGATAAATGAAAATAACCTAATAAAAAATTACTTCTTCTTCTCAACGTTCTCTCTTTTCAAAATCTTTCCATATTCAAAAAGAACAGACAAAGCTTTGACAGCTCTCTCTGGTGTTGGATACACGGGAATTCCATAAGCTTCAATTTTCCTGTTCCTTTCCAAGACAAAATCGCTGCCAGCCGAGCAGACAGTTATCGGTTTGCCAAACACTTTACAATCTTTCAGAACATCAATAATAGTGTCGTCCAAAGTTGGCAGTTGCATCAAGGCAATGCAGACGACGCCAAAAATGTTTTTATCCTTCAAAACAGCTTCCATCGTCTTCTGATACCTCTCAACCGTCGCATCGCCGGTTATATCGATTGGATTTTTAACAGAGGCATAAGTTGGTAAAAATGATTTGAGAGATTTTATGGTGGCGCTTTCTAGAGCAGGTAATTCCAGTCCACAGTTTATAGCAGTGTCAGTTGCGACAATGCCGAAACCGCCGCCATCTGTCACAACAGCTATCTTATTGTCCTTCATAGCAGGCTGGTTTGCCAGAACTTTGGAAAAATCAAAAATCTCTTCAGACTCTTTAGCCTCGATAATGCCTGCTTGTTTGAATGCTGACGAATAAACGGCAGCAGAGCCTGCCAATGACCCTGTATGCGATGCAACAGCTTCTGTTCCTTTTTCTGTCTTGCCAGCTTTGAAACAGACAATAGGTTTGGTGTTTACAACTTTTCTGGCAGTTTTAATGAATTCTGAACCATCTCTGACAGATTCTAGGTAGATTGCGATGCAACGGGTCGATAAATCCTTTTCTAAATAGTTGATTAGGTCTATTTCGTCCACATCTACTTTGTTACCTATAGAGATGAACTTTGAGACACCTACGCCTTCGTTAGCCATTATGTCAAGTAAAATAGAACCGAATGCTCCAGATTGGGTTATAAATGATATGAAACCTTCTGGCGGCCTCTTTAATCTCTTCTTTGGAAAAAATATCATATCTAAATCCTTTTTGTATATGCCTATACAGTTAGGACCTATAATGCGTATTTTCTTTTTTTCGCATAGATTTTTGAGCTCTAATTCTCTTTCTTTTTCTCCAATCTCTGAAAAACCAGAAGATATTATCGTAAAAACGCTTATTTTCTTTTTAATTCCTTCTTCTACTGCTTTTTTAACCATTTCTGCTGGGACCACTATTATGGCATGGTCAATAGGTTCCTCTACGTCTATCACGGAAGGATAAGATTTTAAGCCTAATATTTCATCAGCATTGGGATTTATAGGGTATATCGGTCCTTTAAAAGATGATTTAAGGTTTTCTAGAATAGTGTAACCCAGTTTTCCTTGAGTTCTGCTAGCCCCTACAACTGCTATGGATTTAGGATTAAAGAATTTATCAAAAAATAGCATGGAAACTATTATGGTATCCGATGTATTTATTATTATTCTATGATTTTGAAGACCTTTGCGCCTTCTTTTGTCTGACCGGCAACTTTTAGGCCAATTGATTCCCCTTTTCCTGCTTCTTCGACATTTTTGTGCTCTATCTGCATGGAGTCAACAACCTGTTCAACAACTTCTTCCCCTTTTTCAATTGATATCGTGTCTCCGACATTCAATGTGCCTTCCAGTTCAACAACTGCAACAGCTATCTTTGGATAAAAGTGCGTTATTTTTCCTATAAGCTTTTTTTCTACCATTCATTCACCTAAGAATAATATAAATTCTAAATATAAAAAACTATATCAATTAAGTGATATCTTGGCCGAAAACATAAGCTTATATTCCACTTCTCTCAATTTAGATTTGTGATAAAATGCCGGTAAAAAAAGAAGATAAGTGCTGCCATGGTATGCACAAAATATTCATGGGAATACTTTTGATAATAGTAGCTGCAATATTTTGGTTTACCATAGACATCAAAAACGCATTTATGTACAGTTTCCTTGTTGTGGGAATTTTATTCGTCTTAAAGGGAATTTATATAAACAGCAAATAGAAAAATTGTTTATTATCAAGTAAGATTTTATTGTCTTTCATAATCTATCGACTATAAATATTAATAAGCATTATTTTCTTGTATGGAGAACACTTTCTTTGACGAAGAATTGATCACGGCCACATACTTAGTTCTATGCCCTAACTGTAAAAACAAGTTCAAGGTGACTCTGGAGCAGACAGAGATAGTTTGCGAGTGCGGAGAAGAGTTTTTTGCCGAGCCTTTTATCAGTTTTCCAGAGGATTTTGTTTGGCATCCTAGCGAAAGGTATTAGTTTTAAAAAATGGGAGGATTTTTTAGTCGGCCTCCCAGAAGTTTTGTTTTCTGAATGTCAAGTTTTACGATTTTCATGGGTTTGACCGTTAAATGTTACTCATTCCGTATTGGTTCCCTGGGAATATGTTCCCTCAACAGACATTTTTTATAAACTACTCTAGAATTATTCTAACATCAGCAGCAATCGCATCCTGGGAAGTTGCAAATACAGGATTCAAGTCTATCTCCCTTATCTTTGGGTCGGCTTCCATTAGCCTTGAGACAGTCAGGATCGTATCCACTATCGCTTCCTTGTTTGCGGGTTTCTGGCCTCTGAACCCTTTTAGTATCAACTCGGAGAATCTGACTTCCATCAGCATGTCTTCCGCGTCTTCCTTTGTTATTGGCGAGACCCTGAAGCTCACGTCCTTTAGGAACTCGGTGAATATCCCTCCTGCTCCCAGCGCTATAACCCTCTTGAATTGAGGGTCCTTTCTTCCGCCTATTATTATCTCATAGCCTTCTGTTATCATCTTCTGAACAAGGACTTTCTCGCAACCCTTTATTTTCATAAGCTCATTAAAGTTCTTAACAGCGTCTTCCTCTGTTTTTATATCGACTCTGACGCCATTGACATCTGTTTTATGAACAATGCTCTTACCAGAAGCTTTCAATACGCATGGGAAGCCTATTCTTTTAGCCTCCTTTATCAGTTCTTCCTCTTTATTGCAAAAAGCATAATCAGGTATTTTTATCCTGTATCTTTTTAGAAGATCGAAAGCCTTCTCATCAGGCATCTTATTTATCAGAGGCTTTGCTTGAATTTCCTTAGCCTTAACAATCTTAATAGTCTCGGCAGGCTTTTCCTTTACGGTCTTGATTGGTTTAACGTGCTTCACTGGTTTAATCTTTTTCTTTGCAACCCTAGGTTTATCATGCTTAACAGGCTTCTTTGCTGTCTTTGATTTGTGCGAGACCTTTTTCTTTTTATCGAAGAATTTGAACAAGGCCATATAATCACTTAATAATTGTTCTTATTTATATTTAAGCAGTTTCTATCTTTCCCCTTATCTCATCAAACAAGTTGGCTATCTCCATGTTTCCGTACTCTTTCCAGTTCTCTGATATATCCTTTAACATCGTGGTTGCAAGATCCCTGTCCTCATCAGTCCACATACTCTTTTCCTTCATCTTGTGAATAATGCTCAGCACCTCTTTCAAATAGAAGGATATTTTTTCAATGTCTCTCAAGCCAGCTATGATCAGCAATATTTCCGATAAGTTCTCTTTGAATATCGACGTGTCCACTTTGTTCGAAAGATCAAATATCTCGTTCTCAAGCTTCTCCATTTTCTTGTTGACAATTTCTGCCTCTTCGCCTTTAATTTCTGGCTTCATTTCTAACTTTTCGCTTATCGTAGGTCTTTCTATAGCAGTTCTCTCTTCTGCTGTTTCAGGAACAGCTTCTTTTATTTGGGATTTTCTGATTTCTATTCTTTCAGGCGCATTGGGCTTTAATATTATCTTCGGTTCCCCTATTACAGGATATTTTATCTCTATGATGCTGTTCTCTTCAAGGGTGTTGAGAATAGGTTCTATCTGCTTTTGTGTCATTTTTAAAAAATCAGCAGCTTCGCTAACATTCATCTTGCCCTTTTCTTTCAAGAACTGTATCAGCTGATCGATTGAAGTTTCAATGACATGGTCTTCCATAAAATCAACATATACTAATATTATTTTCTTTCTAAAATAGATTTCTCTATATTTTATCTCTTCTTACTTTTACTTAAACATTCAGAACAAATAATCTTTTTAACCCTTTCTGTCCTATTCATAGTATGGATTTTTCACTATTGGGCATATGCCTGGACAGGAAGAGCTTTAGAAGAGGTTCTGACAGGGCTCCCTTTGAGATCAAGAGGATATTCCCGCAGCTTGAAACATATATCAATGGCGTTGACTTGCAAAAAATCTTTCTAAAGGACCTCGGTTACATAGAACCGGAGAACTACGAGGAAATAATCGGCCACATAAAAAACATGCAGAACTTTCCTATAATCATAGGAGGAGACCATTCGATAACTCATCCTGTTGTGAAAGCCATTAACCCTAAGGTTTTTGTAACCTTTGATGCGCATCCGGACTGTGAGGACAAGGATTTGAACTTTTTCTCAGTCACGCGCAAGATCGTGGAAGACGGTTTCAAAACCTATGTTTACGGAGCCAGATGCTTTTCAAAGGCAGAGCAGGATTTCATAAAGAATAATGATAGAATAAAGATAGCTACTCTAGAGGACCTTAAGAGCATAAACGAACCTGTTTACTTGTCAATAGACTTTGACGTTCTTGATTCTTCAATAATGCCTGCTGTCGCTGTGCCAGAGCCAAGCGGTCTCAGCTTTAATCAGGTCTTAGAAGGCGTGAGAGCCTTGGCCAAGAACCTGGTAGCAGTTGATTTCGTAGAGTTCTTGCCAACAGAAAATGTAACATACACACTAATAGCTGGAAAATTAATCTATTCTACGTTAGCTGAAATATTTAGGGCTAAATCAAGCGAATGTGGGTAAAGCTTCTGGATTTTCTGCGGATGATTCTGTTTCAGGCGGTACTGTGGGCGATATGTGCTTTATTATCACCACGTCGCCAATATTGATGACGAGTGAATAAGGTATTATAACGCCCTTCTTGCCGCCAATCATATCCGAGAGGAAAGAGCCCTTTCCTGTCTCTACCACCAAAGAATTTATCCTAAACTTTGAAAGGTTTATGTCTATGTCAGAAACTCTTCCACAAAAAACTCCTCTGTTTGTAAAAACATCCTTGTTAAAAACATCGGAAATATTTTTTACTGTTATGGCCATGAAAATCTCCTTAAAAATGTATATAATAAATTATGTCCCACGTATATAAATTTATGTGAGTTCTGGAGACTACATTTCATTGACAATAAAGCGTTATTTTCTGATTTTTGTCTGTTATAAAAGAATAAAAACATCAAATTTAATTATAAGTTTTATGCTGAGGTGGCCGAATCTGGTATGGCGCTAAACTCTAATTGAGTGCGTATGCCTGCTAAGCTAGTGAGCGAAAGCTCTTTTGGGTTCAAAACAACGCCTGCGTTGCATCCAACAATACAGGGTGTGAAATTCCCAACCTCAGCGCTTATTTTCAGTTCAAAGCAGGCCCCCTGCACCATACTTTGGCAGTTAAGAAAGGAATCGAACTTTCATAGAGTTTAACTTTTCCATTCATTATAAATTTCTTTTGCCTTCTCATAGTCTGATAACCTTCCTATGTCAATCCAAAATTCATTAGCAATGACTGGTTTGAACTTAAAGCCCTTGTCTATGAGAATCTGAATAGAATCAGTTAGTTCGTACTCGCCTCTTTTGGATAATGGTGTTTTTTCAATTGCTTCGAATATTTTTTTAGGCAACAAGTATATTCCTAGGTTTGCGAGATTAGAAGGAGGGTCATGTGATTTCTCAAAAATTCCAACTATGTTTCCATTCTCAACTTTCAGCACTCCGAATTCCCGAGGGTTCTTAACTTCCTTGCAAGCAATCAAGCCATCACAATCCACGTATGATTCTGTCAGCTTTCTGATTATCGACGGATGAAAAAATATGTCGCCGTTCAAAAGCATGAAGCTTCCATCTACTTTTTCCTTTGCACATCTCACAGCGTCAGCGGTTCCTCCCTTCGGGTTCTCCTGATACAGATAATCTATTTTAGCATCGAAATTTGAGCCGTCTCCAAAATAATTCATTATATCCTCCTTTCTATGGTTTACTACCAAGAAGATATCTCTTATATTATTTTCAGACAAAGCGTTTATTGTATGCTCCAGCAAAGGCTTGTCCCCTATCAAAAGCAGGCCCTTGTGAATGTTCTCAGTCAATGGCAGTAGTCTCGTCCCCTTTCCAGCTGCTAGGATAACCGCTTTCATAATTTGTTTTTAGATTAGAAACATTTAAACTTTCCAACACAATTTTATTTGGGCCTATAGTCTAATGGTATGACGCAAACGAAGGGCGGATCCCTCACACGGTTGAGAATCCAGTTCGATTCTGGATAGGCCCATTATTCAAAACATTTAAATTGATTCGAATAACAATTTCTTATTCTCGGTAGTAAAGAAACTTAAAGAAGTAACAACAAATTGATATGAATTATGGACAAAGTTATTGGAAGTAGATTGAACCTATTTCTTCTTCATAATGAGAGTGATAGTGAAAAGGAATTGATCAAAGTTAAGAATAGTCCAAAATTAATGAAAATAGTCTCAGAAATTAAGAAAAAGTTCGATATACCCTTCGAAACTTATAGTGAATGGACAACACTTAAAGAATTGTATAATTTTATAGGGAAAATACCGAAAGATAAGACTGTTTATACAAATAGAATTTTAGGATGTATGGAAACATTTAGAGCTGTGATGTCTAAGCTAGAGGTCAGACTACCTAACGAAATATCATATGATTTACTTTATATTATCGGTGTAATAATAGGAGACGGAAGTCTACCAAAAAATACAACCAAGAAAGTATATCCTGTTTACATATGTGGAACTAATGAAGAATACGTTAAAGGCTCTATAAAACCGCTAATGAAAACATTGTTTGGTTTGGATTCGAAAGTCAAAGGCAAGAAAAGAGACAATAAGAGAGTTTTGTTTGAGTGGTACAGATGTTCCAAGCCTCTTTATAGGTTCCTTTCAAATATTCTTGGAATACCGACTGGTAAAAAATCTCATATAGTTGAAATGTCCGAAATCATAAAAAAATTAGATTTAGAAAAACAATTATCATTTCTTGCAGGCCTTATCGATACAGACTGGGGTAACGAATATTATACATTTGGGAGTGGCTGTGTTAGCAGGCAATTACTAGAAGACTCCAAAGCAATACTAGAAAAATCAGGCATAAAAAATCTAAAAATTAAAGATCGTCCGAATAATGCTAAAAATGGATCTTTTAGTCTTTGCATACCTAAAAATCAGATTATTGATTTTAGTAGAATAGTTAGAAAAAGGCTTAAAAATACTGAAAAGCTAAAGATATTAGACAATTTAAACGCCCCTGTCGTCTAGCACGGCCAAGGACATGTGGTAATCTAAAGATGCTACACTTTAAGGTGGCCCTTCGCATTTGTCGAAGGACATGATAAAAGATGAATGAGGAAAGCCGCAAACATGGGTCCGAATCCCATCGGGGGCACCATTTTTCACTCATATAAATGAAATTATCATAGTGAAACAACTAGTTTAGATTTAATCTCTAGCTTTCAGTTCTAATTCTTTTTTAACATCATCAAAAATCACAATAAACTTGTTAAAGAAATCTTCTCTACCAATTATGTTCAGACCTGTAATCATTTCATCAGAAAACGCTACTTTACATTGAAATATGTGCTCATTAGCATTAAGCTGTACAGTATGGATGTAACCAGTAATCTTGCCACCGATTCCCTGAAAAGTCTTCTTCTCTCCGTCCTCCAGTTTTAGACCAAGTTCTCTACAAAAATCTCCATTAAATATGCTTATGTTTGCTCCAGAATCTACTAAAGCTTCAGTTCTTACTGTTTCATTACCTCTTATTAAGCCAACCGGTATTATTGGATAAAATCTGTCCTTTAGAAATACGTAAGGAAATTTCAATATCATAGAATGTAGTTCTCCTCATCTTTTCTAGGTACCTTAAAGACTAAAGGTTCTTTTTTAGTTATCTTTTTAGCTTCTGCTCTAACAATACTGAGAGAATCGCCACTAGCTATCAATCTATTGTCTATTAAGGCAATCCATTTGCCTCCATACATATTTAATTTTTCAGGATTCTTAGAAATCCATTGCAATTCTCTTGATTTTATTTTCATAATATTAGATTATTTTCAATTTATATAAAACTTTATTTTTAGTATGTTTTAGAAAAGATAGTTTCTCAACCCATAACTCAATCTATCCTACTGAAACACTTTCTTGCTGGTAAATGAAATTATCTAGGGAAACAACTAAAAATTGAGTTATCTTATCAAATCCCGTCGATGGCATTCACACTGAACAGATAGCTTGGGTCGAAGAACAAATAGGACTGCCTCCTATTGAGATGCACATTTTCACAAGATTCTTTATTATATCAAAGCTGCAATAATATGTAGAAAAGCCTTGCATGTTTTGACAACCTATTTCACTCGATGAATCTGTCCATTCTCCTTTGAATTGACCAACACAAAGGCTCTTTGCCTGGGATAGTCCTGAAGCATAATTTTTTCTTATGTAATCCAATCCTTCTGAGCCTTTGTACTGCGTAGGAACGCTGTAACTCTGGTTTGCAGTGCTATTTTTATAGAAAGAATATGCAGCTAAGATTATTACGATAATTATCAGAATATAAATATCCTTCATTATAGAATTTTGGTTTTCCTGGGCTTTTAAATATCATCACAAAACATGAGCATTTTGCCTTGAAGCCCTGATATGCAAAACCTTTTTAAATTGTCAAAATCTTTATTATTACAAGGTGATTTGATGAGTTTAATAGTAAGGTCAAAAGTAAAAGCAACAATAAAAGGAATGAGATTTGCAGGAGATTTTTATGGTGCTCTAGACAAGAAAGTTGAGGAAGTTCTAAAAGACGCTGCAAAGAGGGCAAAAGACAATGGAAGAGCGACAATAAGACCTGTAGACATATAATAATTTTATTTTCTTTTTCTTTATTTTAGTTAATTTAAAAGTTATGTTTGTAAAGTTATTTATATTGAAACTTCTAAATTTCCTTCATGAAGAAAATTTTAATAATTCTGTTAATTTTGACTGTTTTTACTAGTCTTTGCGCTCAGACAAAGCCGTCTACTTCTGGCGGAGGAGGTGGAGGTGGTGGCGGTCCACCTTCTTGCTCGGCATCATTATCTTTAACGCGTACTGGAACAGATGTATGTGTAATAACGGCTAGCATCACTGCTAGCAATTGTGACAACAAATCATATGAGATAAAGAATGGGGGAAGTAAGTGTAGCGGAACAATAGCAGGCATCAGTTTCAGTAAAGAATGCACTTGGTCCACTTCTTATGGCGATTATACTTATAGTTTGTATATTGATGGTCAATTTAAAAACTCTAAATCAGTTAATTGCCCTCAAACCCCTCAAACATGTTCTGATGGAACTTATTATGGTTCTTGCTCTCCTACAAAACCATCATACTGCAGCAATGGTAATCTGATTGATAAGTGTTCTGTTTGTGGTTGCCCGGCTGGTAAAAGTTGTAATACAACATTAGAGTCTTGTTACATCCCTGTTCAGCAATGCTCAGATGGAACTAGATATGGAAATTGCTCAGTCGCAAAACCTAAATATTGTGACAATGGAAATCTTGTTAATAGATGTGATGTATGCGGTTGTCCAATCAATCAGAACTGCAATACGACTAATGAAGAATGCTATACACCTATAGCATGCTCTGGTTCAGTGATGCTTAATTTGAGTCCCTCTAACGTTGAATCTGGTGGTTTAGTTACGCCTTCTGCTTCTAATTTAACCAGTTGTGATAATAAAATTATATATTTCAAGAAAGATAGCTGCACTGGAACACAAATGAGTTTTTGTACCTTAACAGGTGATGGTTGTACAGGTCCTGATTTTACAGCTCCTGGCAGCTATGGTATGTATACATATTATGCGTGCATTGACAAGAACGGTGATGGAGATTTTACAGAATCTGGTGAAAATTCTTCGAAATTGCTGAATGTAACTGATTTCACACCGTTTTTACTTCAAAGCGAAATAGGCCACATTGACAATTCTTTAGAATATTTTAGATCAAAAGGAATGGGGGTTCACGACATGGCAGAGTATGTCATTTCAAAAAGTTACTTGGGAACACAGATCGCTGATAAAGATCAAATAATTAATTATTTTGATGCTGCACAAGAAGCAGACGGCTCATGGAACGATGCATGGACACCCATGTTCACAACTTATCGAGTTCTTATGGCATATCAAATATTAAATGCCAATCCTAATAGAAGTTTAGATACATTCTTCAACAACTACGACAGTTGGTCTGAGGCTTTAAATTACATATCAGAAGAAACAAAAACTGATTTACGAGATATTTACCATATTACACTCGCGTGGACTCTGTACTATGGAGCATATCCAAGTTGGTTAAATGACTATTTTTCAACAGTAGAAAACAGTACATATATAGGCTGGACAAATTCTACAGAAGTGCACAAAAGAACTCATATTTTATATAACTATGTGATAGCCAGAAGACAGTTTCCAAACCTTGATGGAATAATAAATGAAACATTAAGAGAGCAATCAGCTAATGGTAACTGGACTTCACTTTGTTTGTCCATACCTAGACCTGTTTATTGCAATTCGATACAACTCGTCCTATTACAGCAAATTATTAAACTTTATCCAACTTATCGAACTGCTGAAATTCAAAATTCAATGGACAAGTCGAGAACATGGGTATTTGATACCTATAACACAGCGACAGTCAATGGCATAGTAATGGGACGCTTCGGCACTTCTACTACCATTGAAGATGCGTTGATGACCGGCATTATAGCAGCCGGGATAAATGGTTTAATGGATATAAATGTTGACATGACTTTTTCAGATATTTTACCGTGATGGATTCAATGTTAAATTTCAGAAGTTATATAAGTTAAAAATTATAAAATCATTTTATGGAAAGGAAATATAATTGGATCATCTGTATTGCAGTAGCAGTTTTGATTTTTTTGTCTGTATTTATTTTATTTAGAGAAAGCTCACCAACATACTCTAGCGATTGGAAAATTGGAGCTTGTCCTTCTGTAAAACAAATCGATTGCATGCCTATAGTAAAAACTGAATTTGAAACTTATTGCAGACTAGAAAACAGGCAATGGATAGAAAAAAATTGTCCTGATGTAAAATTTTTTGATTGATGCGTATTTTTCTAAAATTATAGATTAAAGTTAATTTAAGGGCCCATCCTACAATTTTATATTAGTTAGAAAAATATTCTTCTACATGCGGAGGTAGCCAAGCCTGGTCAAAGGCGCAAGACTCAAGTTATTGAGTATTGATTAAAGATGATATAAGAAATCTTGTCCCTTAGTGGGTTCGCAGGTTCGAATCCTGCCTTCCGCACATCTTATTTTCATGTTAATTGATTTGGAGAGTGGCAATAGAAATTTAAAGATTAATAACAAACTCAACTTATGAAAGTTCTAGTTACTGGTAACGAACATCCGAACGAGGTTCAATCGACAAGAATATTCAACGCACTAAAAGAGGAGTCCAACAATCCGAACATCCAGTTCCTCTTTGTTCCATTTGAAGAGACCATGCAAGGATACATGAACAAAGCATTGAAGGTGCTATCGAATAAGAATGAGGTTGAAAGAAGGCTTGTAGATTGCAATAAAAGAGAAAAGTCAATGGCACACGTCCTAATAGATGACATTAGAAATCCTGCGGACAAAAATAAGGAGAGGGCGTTGGAAATAGCGTGTGGTTTGAACCACTTTGGGGCGTTTTATGATGCGTTTCCAGAGATCGTAAATGCGTTTGACCCGAAAATACACATAAATTTCGTATTATCTGAGCTTGAAAAATCTGGTGCCGACTTCATCACAAGCCTTCATAGCACTCATCCCACATCTTATTTTTTCTGGAGAAATAAGGAAACTAAGCATGGACATGAACGATGCCCATACATTTATATGTTTAGCAAACGGGGTGAAGAGATAGGACTGAATCAGAGTCTATGTAGAAAATTGGGAGAGGATAACATTGAGTTTGAATACCAAAAAAGCAACGGAGACTATGCCATTAAAACATGTTGCAAGCCTCGGTACTGCATAGAGGTGCCTGCTATAGCAGTGGAGAGCAGTTTTATCAAGCGTGCCATAAATAGGTCACACGAATACAACGGAGCCACTGCCGATGCCTACTACGGAACATTCTTTGACGCAAGACTTCCCATCAACATGAAAAACTTTGAATTTCAAAAAAAGGAAACAAAGAAAATTGTTGATTCAATAGTTTCATTTAGTTAATTAAAATAGTTTTTTATGCGTACTAGAATGTCATAATTCAATCTCTGGATTAAACCTTTAAATTCTGTTATTAGCACTTTTTTTCAATCTCCAGAAGTCTTCATTGAACTTTTCCGAGTGCATCCTTTCGACCTTGCCTTCCCTTTCTAAGTAAAGCAGCTGTTCCTCCGCATCATTTAGAGGGCAATCTATACTCTGAGATAACTCTAAAGAGTTCATCGGCACCTTCTTTAACAACATCAATATTTTTACCCTTATAGTCAATCTCGGTATTCTATGCATAACATCTTTTTATTAATCAAACAGATATTACTATGGGAGATTATAAATTCAAGCTGCTTATATGGTTCTCTCTTATTATAATAGCGCTTGCTGTGGCGTCCATTGATGTAATGATGTGGAAGATCAATTTGCTGAACCCTCAAAACGAACCCGTGGTAACGAATATTGTTTTCAATGATGTTTGGTACAAAATAAGTGTTTTAATTTTTTCCATACCCGCGATTTTCACGTATTATGTTACCAAGAAAAAAAGCAAGTTTGTTATGGTAATAGTAGCAGGTTTGATTTTAATTTTCTTTGGCATGGAAGATATTTTTTATTTTGCCATAAGAGGAGTGGTTGTGCCTAATGATTTATACTCCCTAAGCCGATTGAATCCTAGTTTGTTTACAAAAATAGGCTTTATAAATTACATGCCAAACGATTTGTATTGGCTGAACAACAACGTTTGCATAACTCTTTTCGGGAGGCCTGTGACACCTTATGTCCTTTTCAAATCCGCTGCTTTTGCGTTGGCTGTTAGCTTAGTTCTTGTTTTGATATGATTTTTTAAATATGTCTTTACTAATTTTTCATATGATAAAGTCGATTATACACGCGGGCGGGGAGTCGACGAGACTGAGAGAGGCTTTCAATGGACCCAAGGCATTGGTCCCAATAGGAGATAAAACTCTGTTGTGGTTCCATCTGCAGCCTTTGCTGAAATCTGATATAATATTAGAGTATGTTTTCACCCTTCGGCATCAACACGAGTTGGTTCAGAAACACATAGAAGAGCTAAAAAAAGAATTTAACATATCATCTTCTTCGATAGTGGAGCCTAAACCTCTGGGAAGGGCAGGCGTGATAAGGCTAGGAATAGACAATGGCGTGATAGATACGGATACGTCTTATCTAATGTCGCATCCTGATGACTTGATACCCATTGACGTAAAGGAGCTGGTTGATTATGCCTCTGAGGCTGAGAAAAAAAACAAATCAATGGTAATGGTAATGGCAAGATACATAACAAATCCTTTTGGAGTCGGTTTAGCAAAAAAGGCAGGAGATATAATTGAACTAAAAAACTTTCAAGAAAAGCCAGAGATTCCTTTGATAGAGGACCATTATGCTAACACAGGAATGATTTTATTTTTACCAGAGGCAATGAAGGAATTCAAGAATGTTCCTTTGGATAGGCTAACCCATCCTGAACACGAGATTATACCAAAATTAGCCAAGCAGAACAAGGTTGCTGTTTTCCTTGTGGACAGATGGATTTCTGTTAACTACACCTCTGATTATGAGAATGTTTTGAGGATGGGCAAGAACAAACTGTTAGAATTTCTTAACGCTTAAATATTGATTTTACCTAATTCTAATTGGTGATAAAATGGTAGCTGAAAACGACGGAAGAAAAAGAATGGGAGAAAATATTGGTGCATTAGGCGATGTGGGAAGAAGGTTAGCATACACTGGTGCTGAAGGACAGATGAATATGCTAGCCGATTCAGACATAACATACAAAGCTGGTTGCGGAGTAGGAAGATTAAGTGCAGAAACAACCAGTGCAAACGGTTGGTCTGATGGAAGATATACAATAGGTGTAAATATTGGGGCTGGAGCAGAAATAGCTGGTACTGTTCACAAAGCATCTGAAGAATCAGTTGAATAATTTTTGTTTTTTTAATTCTTAATTTTATTGTTTATTAGAAAATAATTATATAACTTTAGCTTCTTCAATTTTGAATTCATAATCTGGATAAACTTGCTTATAGAACTCGACAGACTCTTTAGCTCTCTCATAATTTTTGTTTAGATTTTTGCAACCACAAATGCGTGTGCTCGTTCAAATGTATCTAGAGTTTTCCAATCTGTTATCTCAAAACCAGCTTCTTTCAATTTCTTTATCTCGCTTTTATAAACTTCTTTCGGAGATCTTGTAATGTCTATGCTTCTGGACTTTATCGCCAGCAGCAAATAACCTTCAGGTTTTAGAAATTCCTTGCAGTTCCTTATGGCAATCTCTGTTTCATCAGGTTGCGATATGTCGCAGTAAACAACATCAACCTTTTCAATCCACTGATAAAGTTCAGGTTTGCGCGCGTCTGCGAGAATAGGGGTTATGTTAGTGTACTTTTTGCATAGAGGCAGGAACTCGTTGAAACATCTTTCAGAGAACTCAACAGCATAGATTATACCTTCGCTAACTATGTTGGCTATATGTAATGTTGTATAACCATGTGCACACCCCAAATAAATCAGCCTACTATTTTTTCTAATAGGAACTTCTTTTATATCCTTAACTATTGCTGCGGCAAGTTTTGACCTAAAAGGGTTCCATTCCATGTATTCCTTATTATTTATTTTAAATATTTGGTCGCTAAACGGATTATAACCAGGAACTGAATTTATAACTGCTAATTTATCATCAACAAAATAAATTCCTTCAAAATTAGAATCTTTTAATTTAGGCATGGGTATCTCCTTGAATCAGGCTTTCTATATTTGGTAAATTTGTAATGACTAATCATATTTTTAAGTTTTTCATTTTTTTCTTCTTGATGTCCGAAACCTACTACTCTTTGAAAATTCTCGAGTTCTTTTTGCGTTGTTATACCTAACCGGAAGGCTGTGCCAGAATATCTAGGACCGTCTATATTCTCGATACCAACGTCCTCAAGTAAAGACCTAATAAAATTTAATTCCTTAGCATCATTTTGAGCAATAGTGATTATTCTTACGTTAGATTTGCTTTCAGAAGCACAACCTTCAGCAGCAGAATAACCTCTTAAGTAAGCTGCCTTAATAGGGTTTGGAGATTTTTTCAAAATGATAGCCAAATCATTTTTTATATTTAAAAGAAATTGAGAAAGAACTTTAAAAGAAACTCTAAAGTTAAGATTTATCTTTTTTCCTTTATGATTATATGCTCTATAAATTTTAACTCTGCAATACCCTTTTTGTTTTAATTGATTGGCTAGTTCTTTAGCCTTTGTAATTGAATCATCAGTATAGTATCTAACCTCCATAGTTATTCGATTTCTGTTTATTTTAAATTTGTTTTGAACAAATTTTGCAAAATATAAAGTTAGATTAAAATAAGTATTTGAAAATGAGACTTCTCTATCGCTAACAGATCCATCGCCATCTAGCATTCCAAACCATTCTGCAAACTCTTCGTTAAATTTCACCTTCCATTTTTTAATTCTAATATCTCCTGCTGGATACCGTAAAGTTGCAGATTTTATATTTCTGCATAATTCATCTGAGTTCAAGTTTAAAATTTTACAGCATTTTATCAATGGAAAAAGAGGTAATTTTCTCTTGTTATAATTTTTATTATTTTTCCAATTATTTACAGTACCTTTATTAGAACCTATTAATTCTGCCAATTTTCTCTTAGTCCCTACAGTTTTCATAGCACTTTCAAATAATTCCTTTCTAAATTTTGGTTTGATAAGAACATAAGTTCTAGGGTGTGCATATTTTAAAAAATCAATCTCTAAGTATTTCATAACATCAATTTTAATTTTGCATACAATCTATTTATTATTTTATCATCGTGTCTAGTGAGAATATCTCTTTCATGATGGACACTATTTAAATTAACCTGGTCTAATATTTATTAAGATTTCATGAAGGAAGAAACGAGGAAAAATCTGAGGGAATTGAAAGTAACCATTATAATAATTATTATCTTTCTTATTGCGGCATCCTTGATAATAAGCATCTATTCCAAGGTCGGACTTGCCAATGCATTCGGAATGGCTTTTACCCAGATGCTGACCGCTGGCACAGGAGGGGTATTTGGAAACATCATCTATGTTGTCATAATATTCTTTACACTGGGTATCACATTTTATATGTTCGAAAAGGTCATTATTTTATTGAGCGAATTAAGGATAGGAGGAATCGTTATGAGCATCAACCTCTCTTCAATAAAGGATCACTACATAGTGTGCGGCGCGGGAAGAGTTGGAATTCACGTTGCCAATAAGCTGAAGAAGGACGGTAAAAAAGTCGTTATAATTGAGACTGACTGCCAAAAAGTAGATTCTGTGAGAAAAAAAGGTTTTATAGCCATAGAAGGAGACTGCATGGCTGAGGAAGTTTTGGAAAAAGCAAGGATAAGAGAGGCCAAGGGAATAATAGCATGCACAGGAGAGGACAACAAGAATGTTTTCCTGGTTTTAACGGCCAAGGACATGAACCCAAGAATCAAGATTGCCACAAGGGTAAACGACCTGAAAGTCACAGACGAGTTCGTAAGGGCAGGGGCGGACATAATAGTCGCACCAGAAGTCACAGGCGGTTACGAGCTTGCTGAAAAAATACTAGGCCTTAAGAAATAGCTAATGCTTTCTTTCTCTTCTTCTTGGTTTCTGTCTCATTTCATCTATATGCCTTACTCTGCTTTCGATTATCTCTCTTAACATAGAAGTTGAAGCTTCATACGGCTTTCTTTCATCTGTACGAGAAATTTCTCTTTTATCTTTTATTCTTTCAGAACCTTCATCATATTCTTTAACAAGTTCTTTATTAACATATTTCATAAAAATAATTTATTACATAAAGATTTAAGCTTTCAATATTTCTCCCAACTTTCTCTTATAGTCTTCTAAAAGTTCTTTTGACATGTCTTTCTTTGAATAGAAATCCGCCCTTGCTGCCAATGTCAACTTAGAGGACAACGCTCTTGCGATCTTTCCCTGCAATTCTCTTTTGTTGGTTGATACGTCTGGATGCAAGTATAACAGACCGAAGCGGGGCGGTCTTGATTTTTCCTTGCCTTTCAAAAACTTGAACAAGGTCTTCTCCGCACCTAATAATTGTATGGACGAGGAAGGCATCTTCGCGAGCTTTTCCAACGAGCCTGCCAAGGCCAGCATCCTGGCGGCCAATGTGCTTCCTAGCATTGCTTTCAGATTCGGTATTTCCTCGCCAACCGTTTTCTCCAAGTAATTTTCAATCTCTCTTCTGAGCTCGTACAATTCTTTATACTGTCTGGCATAATCCTGCAAAACCTTTATATCATCTTCCTTCAGCTCCATTCCCATGCTTGTTTTAAAATCCTTGAAATTGCTCCTATCTCCGTATTCCATTATCAGGCTTGCGAACTTCTCATGGTCCCTTATGTCTAGTTCAGGATAGTGCAGGCCATACCATTCCCTCAGCCTCTCGGATATAGTGTTAAGAATTTTTTCCAAGTCGTTCAGGGCGGAGACAGTCTGTATTATCAGTTTGTCCCTCCTCTCTAATTTCGATATGCTCAGCCTTGACTTGGCCGTCATTACGGAGTTCAGGAATTGATTCAACTCATTCTCGTCCCTGAATATCTTGTTTTCTAGAACAATTTTTCTAAAGTTCTGCCTTAAGAAGTCTGAAGCCTTGTTTGGCTGCTCTACTACAAGGTCTTTGAATTCATCCTTGATTTCCTGTATTTCCGGAATAGGCTCTCCTTTCTCGAACCTGTCCAGTTTTCTGGCTGCCTCTTCCGGGTTATCGCCAAAATATTTAAGCTTAACAAACTTATTCTTTTCATCAAATACGAACGCGCCAATGGGATTTATAGCGAGGTAATGCATAGATTTATTATATTGCGCACAAGAATAAAAGGTTACGGTTAGCATGGGAAGAGTAAGGGGAAAATGGATAAAGAACATAGCAAAGAAGCTTGTGGAGAAGTATCCAGATAAGTTTAATAATAAGTTTGAGGATAACAAGAAAGCTCTTGATGAAATGGACATAATAGATGACAAGCTAATGAGGAATAAGGTAGCAGGTTACATAATAAATGTAGTTGAAAAGAAGAAAATAGTGTAGTTTTCTATCGAATGAAGAATTTAAATAATTTAGAGATAATTAACTTCTTATGAAGGATAAGAAACTGGGCTTCTCGACCAGACAGATTCATGGCGGTAAAAGAGCAGAAGATGTTTATGGCTCTCATAAAATTCCCATCTACAGGACATCCAATTTCGATTTCCCAAGTGCAAAGGCAGGAGCAGAAAGATTTGAGGGAATAGATGATGGTTACATATACTCAAGGCTTGGAAATCCTATTTTCGACCATTTGTCCAGCGTAATAGCTGATTTGGAGAACGGCTATCCTGGTCGTGTTTTTGCTTCAGGCATGGGTGCAATAAACTCTGTAGTCTTAGGCTTGTTGGGTTCTGGAGATCATATGATAACTTCTGACACCTTATACGGTTGTACAGACAGCTTGTTTAGAAATCACCTACCAAGATTTGGAATCGAGTCAGATTTTGTTGACACAAGAAGTTCGAAAAATATCAGAAAAGCTGTTAAGGATAATACTAAAATGATTTACATAGAGACGCCAGCTAATCCGACTCTAAACATTACTGATATAAAAGAAACTGCAAAAATATCTAAAGAATCAAATTCAATTCTAGTCGTTGATAACACATTGCCAACGCCATACCTACAAAATCCGATTGATTTGGGGGCAGACGTCGTTGTCCATAGCATGACAAAGGATGTTGGCGGGCACAGTGATTTTGTCGGCGGTGCCTCAGTTTATTCAAAAGAATTCTCTGAAAACAAGGAATACATGAAAAAAGTGAAGAGGGCATCAGACGATTTTGGGGCGACATTCAATCCAGAGGATGCTTTCTTGGCTTTGAGAGGGCTTGAAACACTTAGCATAAGAATGGATAGGAAATGCGAGAATGCTCAAGCAATAGCTGAGTTCTTGGAAAAACATAAAAAAATAGAGAAGGTTTATTATCCTGGATTGAAAAGTTTTCCACAGTATGAGCTTGCGAGAAAACAAATGAGAAAGCCGGGAGAGATGATATGGTTCATAATGAAGGATGGTTATGAGGCTGGGGAGAAGTTGATGAACAGCGTAGAACTATGCTCTTTGGCCGTTAGCTTAGGAAGCACAGCAACATTGATAGAACATCCGGCTTCCATGACTCATAGAATAATACCGAAAGAAGAGAGAGAAAAAGTTGGAATAGTTGACGGTGGAGTGAGGTTGGCTGTCGGTCTTGAGGACAAAAGTGATATCATAGAAGATCTTAAACAAGCTTTAGATAAAATATAAAAGTTTCTGTACATTATATGAAAATAACCTGATATAAAATAACATTTCTACAGAAGTATGACAGTCGATTATTATATTCAAGCCTGCATATAAATTATTTTACTATTTATGAAAACGACTAGCATAGTGTAAAAGAAGAAAATTTATCTTCTTTATAGTTTACACTAAACAAAATAGTAATCTAATTGCTTAGAATTTACTAAAATCTTCTTGGTGCTTTTTTAGCAAAACAATCCCTACAAAAAACAGGCTTGCCTTCTGTCGGTTGGAATGGAACTTCACATTCCTTTCCGCACTCAGAACAAACGGCTTTGTGCATTTCTCTTGGACCTCTATCAAAGCTACTGCCTCTGTTTCCGAATCGTCTATTTTCAAATGGCATTTAAATTCTCCTTATATTAGAAATTTGTTAATTTACAATTTAAATAGCTATGCCTTAATTCGAGTATACGTTTCTGTTAATTAAATGAAAATAACCCCATGAAACATATATATCACATCCGGATAGTTTGACCCATATAAAATATGGCCAGATTTGACCTGTTTTTGCCTTGAATTTGATTGTTTTTGATAGGTTTTTATGGTAGTTCTACAAAATGGTAAATATGAAACTTGGGGAATTACTAAAGCCGAGCAAAGGAAGAATTGCAACGTCTTTGGCTTTACCTTACGCTTGGGCAGGTTTACTTGTGCTATATTCTATTTCGCAAAATTTTTTGCTCCCTGCACCATCTAGCATACCTATCTTTGTATTTTATTTCATAGTATCTTTTTTAATAGACTCTTTGTTTTATTATCCGTTCGTATGTTCCATTTCTGTCCTATATACGAGTTACAAAAAGAAACAATTTAAAAAATTAACAAGTGATAAAAAAATTCTTATGGTAATGATACTCTCAATAATAATATTAAATCCAATAATTTTAAAAATAATCTCAAATCTACTTTATTACTCTATTTTTATTTCTTCTGTAAATCAATCATTTTGTGGTATTCTAGTAAAGACAGTTTTGCCAGATTCGCCAGCTTCGAAGGCAGGCATAATTCCAGGTTCAATAATATATAAAGTGAATGGGACGTTAATCGATAATCCAGAAATCATACAAAATATGTATACTAATTATAAAGTTGGCCAGGTATTAGAGTTTTGGATATACTATGGTAATGGCACTTATGGCAATGTTGATGTAACTCTTGGTACTCCGCCTAGCAATTTACCTGTGAAAGGTTTTTTAGGTATTAACTTCACACAAAGATTCGTAAAATATGATACTCAATGCAGTAGATAATTAAAAGCCAAACTCGTCAATCCCAATTCTGCCTGGTTATGTAAATATAACCTGTGGAAAAATATCGGTTTCAGGTGCATATATGAAAATAACCTGATATAAAATAACATTTCTACAGAAGTATGACAGTCGCTTATTATATTCAAGCCTGCATATAAATTATTTTACTATTTATGAAAACGACTAGCATAGTGTAAAAGAAGAAAATTTATCTTCTTTATAGTTTACACTAAACAAAATAGTAATCT
>Ga0315294_10001862_pt1 | contig 23213 bp, 21 predicted proteins | sample YL17G13_40_MG_FD_203626 | JGI IMG/M metagenome (GOLD analysis project Ga0315294, IMG submission 203626) | Sediment microbial communities from Yellowstone Lake, YNP, Wyoming, USA - YL17G13_40 | ecosystem: Environmental > Aquatic > Freshwater > Lake > Sediment | place: USA: Wyoming | collected...
CTTCCACGGCCGCAGTGATTTTGTCGATTGCTTCAGGAAACTCGGCTTTAAAAGTATAGATGACATTTTTTCGTTCAGCGGAGGAAAAAATCTGACAAAAGACAATCTTGCCCCATTTCGCCAAAGAATTATGTTTGATACGGATAATCCCAAAGCCGTTTTGTTCTTAAAGCGGTATCAGGACATCCCCAAATTGAAACAATTAAAAGACTGGCTAATCAGGCGAAAAAGAATATCAACAATGACCTGCGACCTTCAGCCTGCTGAAAATTTAAGAAAGCTTGGCATAAACACGCCGAGAACCATCGCTTTCGGTGAAGAATGGGCCGGCCTGTTTGAAAAGCGAAGCTTCATTATAACAGAAAAAATACCTCATTCTGTCAGCCTTGAAGAAAAACTGCCTGATGGATTCAATCGCCGGAGAAAAAACTTTATTGAAAGCCTTGCTGCATTTATACGGAAGTTCCATAAAACAGGCTGCCGCCACCGCGATTTGTATCTTTGCCATATATTCTGTAATCCGCAGAGTCAGTTCACGCTCATCGATTTAAACAGAGTGTTCAATCCGCCGTTTTTTTCTCAAAAGTACCTTATAAAAGACCTCGCTCAGCTTTACTACTCGGCACCGGGTAAAATTTTTACGAAGACAGACAGACTGCGTTTCTTTTTAGCTTATCTGCAAAAAAACGAACTTTCAAAAAACGATAGAATCCTTATAAAGAAGATTAAATCAAAAGCACAACGAATGGCGAAACACGATAAGAGGCACGGCAGGAGCGCGCCATTTGAAAATTGAGAATATGAATCCCGTTAGACCTTATTGTTTTTATACATTTATGTTAATTTGTGAAAAGACATATAATTCTTTATTGATTGTTCCAATTAAAAGAGGTCTAACGGGATGAAGCTTGCAATAATTACAGAACGAGCGAATATAACCTTAGGTGGGGCGGAAAGGAGCGTCTTTGAGCTTGCCGCAAGAATGGCTCTGCTCGGAGTTGATGTGAAAATTCTTGCCGCGACGGGTACTACGCAGTCCCATCGGGTTAAGGTTCTGTGTAGCAGTTCTGAAAAACGCATCGCCCTGGAAGACTTTAAAAAGGCGCTCCTGAAGCACTTTAAGGAAAATCATTACGATATAATCCACAGCATGCTTCCGTTTGATTTTGCCGACGTCTATCAGCCAAGAGGCGGCAGCTATCCGGAAGCAGCTGTCCGAAACGCTGCGAGCTATAACAATACTGTCTTGAGGATTTTTAAACTACTGACAAGTTTTGCAAACCTCAGAAGAACATCGCTTGCACGTGCAGAAAAAAAACTCTGCAAACTTGTCCGCCGGGACGGAAAAGAAAAAGGTCCCGTCATCGCCGCATTGAGCGAGTATGTCGGGGCACAATTCAAAAAATACTACGGTCTGCCCGATGAAAGAATCTATGTTTGCCCCAACGGCATACGTCTGCCTGCTTTGGCTCAAATACCCAAAACCGACAAACTTCGTGCGCAGATTCTGGCTAAACTCAACATTAAACAGGCTGATGAGCCGGTGTTTTTCCTCTTCGTTGCTCATAACTTCAGACTCAAAGGCCTTGCAAATCTGATAAAGGCGCTGGCAGTCGTAAACAGCAGGTTCACGAAACGGCCGGCCTGCCTTATTGTTGTAGGAAAAGGACGAACCTTGAAATACCGCCGACTTGCCGCCGGTATAAATGTAAAGAATAGAATAATCTTTTTCGGCCCTGCGGGCAGTATTCACAATTTGCTTTCCTGTGCCGATGTTGCTGTCCTGCCGACCTATTATGACCCTTCGAGCAGATTTATACTCGAAGCACTCGCCGCCGACAGGCCGGTAATTACAACAAAATATAACGGTGCAGCAGATTTGTTCACAGCCGACAGGCACGGCAAAATCTTCGACTCGCCTGACGACATTGATTCGCTGGCCGAGGCGATGAGATACTTCTGCAGTACGGAAAACCTTGCCGCCGCAAAAAAGGCAATTGAACAAGACGATATTAAATCAAAGGTTTCAATTGAAACTCACTGCAAAGCGTTACTGACTCTTTACGAAACAATTATCAAAAACAGGACACAAAAATGAAAGTTGTCGTGTTAATTGCGGCCTCTTACCTTATCGGCTCAATCTCTTTTGCTCTTGTTATCGCAAAGTTACAGGGCATAGACCTTCGCGAAATCGGCTCCGGAAATCTCGGTGCGACAAATCTCGCACGTGCCTGCGGCAAAAAATGGGCATACCTCTGTTTTCTGCTCGACGTCCTTAAAGGCTTTGTGCCGAGCTTTGCTGCTAAATTCTTCATCCTTTCAGATTCCGCAACGCCGGCCACTCTTGCTCTGTGGCTGGCTGTCGGAGTGGCGGCAATCTTCGGCCATATCTTCCCGTTCTATCTTAAATTCAAAGGCGGCAAGGGTGTCGCAACAAGTTTCGGCGTGGTTCTGGGTATGTGGCCTTATTACGCAATACCCGGTCTTATCGTTTTTGTCCTCTGGGCGGTCATTGTTCTTATCTGGCGGTATATCTCGCTCGGCTCAGTCGTCGCCGCTGCTGTTTTTCCCGTAATAATGATTGTTATGACAGCGATATTAAAAAACTGGCGTTTCGATATTCTCTGGCCGTTAATTGTGGCAGCGGTAGTCTTATGTTCGCTGGTAATAATCCTTCATCGTGCCAATATAAAACGACTCCTTGCCGGCACGGAACATAAGATTTTTCAGAGGAAATGAAAAATAGAATTTATTACCAAAGGGCCTCAACTTACTCGTTCTAAACAATGTTGAAGAAATGTTGGGGTTTTTATTGTTGGTTAATTCTGCCGTCACGATAACGATGATTTCTTTTTAAGGCTAAAGCTCCCAAGGCAAACAATAAAAGTGTTGCCGGCTTGCCCGACGAAGCAATGGTTTGTTATCAATCTATCGTTTCCTCCGTTTCAAGGCAAGGAACAGGCCAGCCAGAGTCATTATTGTCGCGGAGGCGGGTTCGGGAACGGGGGTAGCATCTATTGTCAGCCGGGATTTCCCATATAACATTGCATGTCCTTGCTCAGCTACGCCGCTGTGCCCCACACAAAATATCTTTTTTTGCCATTTTTGTCAATTTTCAACTTTTATTAAAAAGATATGTCACCCTCATAGCCCCCCAAAAAATAAAAAGCAGTGTAAATTATTCTACTTGATTAGAGCGGCAATTTGTTTAAACACGGGATGTTCGGCTGTCCGTATTAGTTCAAACAACGCCATTTCAACACTGCTTATATTAACACCCTCGTCCCTCATTCTCCTGATGGCAATTTTTTTATTCTGCAATGACCTTGACGAAACAGCATCCGCAATCAAATCGACAGAATAACCCTGTTCGAGCAGGTCCGAAGCCGTCTGATAAATACAAACATGCGTTTCCATGCCGCACAATATCACCTGCTTGCGGCCCAATGCCTCTAAGCTTTTGTTAAACTGCCCCTGCCCACAGCAGCTGAAACTGAATTTGTCTATGGGCTGATTGCCCGTAAGAAGCTCTGCTATCTCAGGCAGGGTCGGCCCCAGTGCCTTTGGATTTTGCTGACACAATATAATCGGAATGCTCAGGATTTTTGCAGCCTTGACAAAAATCTGTATGTTTTTAAATAATTCCTCCTTGTCGCACATCAACTGCGCCAGTTTCCCCTGAACATCAACTACTACCAGACAGCAATTTTCTATTTTAAGCATTTTTATAATGTACGTCTTCAGCAAAAATGAGACAAATTTGCCTTCGAATTAGGAGACGGTTTCAACTCCTGTTACCTGGGATTTCCCATATAACCCTGTATATTCTTGCTCAGCTACACCGCTGAACCTCATTTCCAATAGAATATCAAACCTATCTTGAAAAATCAAAAACTTTAGCTTTTTCTTTTCAACATTACCACACCCAAGCTGAGCAGTAAAAGCGTGGCTGTCTCAATTATTCCCAACAAGCTTCAGGCGGATAAAGATTACAATCTAACCAACTTTGTGCAAATATAGCAAAATCCCTGAAATCAACTTTACAATCATCGGCAGGATAACAAGCAAATTATTTTAATTTTATCTTTTTATAGTATTTTCCAGTCTTCAGATATAATCCTGTCCTTTTCATATGGGGTGGTCTATATACAAGACGTGGTGGGGCAGGCGCACCAAAACTGTCAAATGTTTGCGCAATGAAGTCTAAAACGAGCCCTATGCGGGATAACAAATACAATAAGCATTTTTTTACCATTGGTTAGTTTCCTTTAATTTGCGTTCACGTTCCTGCCTGCTTTTTCATTTGCTCTTCCTTCCAAAAAAAGTTGGTATTATTTTTTTCTTCTCAAATAATATGCGTACAAATACCGCTGGATTTAAAATAATTGAAGAGTCTCAAACAACCTTGCATTTTCTTCCTTCTCCTTCCCAATAGGAATTTTCCTTTGGAAAAATTCCTTACAGTTTTCTCCAGAAATTATATGTAAATTATATCTGCAATAACCTTGCAAATCAACATAAATCAATTGAGGATACAATTTCTCCAAATAGGAATAAAAAATCCGTGTTTTTTTGTGTCTTTGTGTTTTTGTGGCTATTTTTCTCATTTTTTCCTTGACTTTTGTTAGATAATTTGGTAAAATACCCATAAAATTAAGCAAAAAGTGAACAATGTGCGGTTAACAACAACCAGTGAACAGTAAACTGTAAAATAAAAAAAATCTTAATTCTTTAATCCTTGCCCCGTGAGACTTGTCCCGTGAGATGCGTCTTACGCTATCTCACCGGGATGTTTTTTCGTTTCGGCTATCTCATCGGGGTTAAATTTTAAATCTTAAATTTCCCTATGTCTATTCTTCACATTCAAATTCCGCCTGTTCCTTATTATATGCCGGCGTTTCTTATTCGTCTCGGCGTAAAAATTCTTCTGCGCTACAGGGAAAAGCACTATGGCTTTACTTTTCGCAGGATTAAACTCACTCATGGCAAATACGCTATCGTTGACCCGGAGGATTACGACAAATTGGCCAAAGATAAATGGCATCTCTTTGAAAACAGGAATAAAAATAATTATTACGCTGTCCGTACCGAAGGCCGCAAAAGCGTGTTTATGCACCGTAGGATTATGAATGCTCTTCCCGGCGATATCGTTGACCATGAAAACCGCAACGGCCTTGATAACCGCAAAACAAACCTTCGAATTGTGACCAGCCAGCAGAACTGCTGGAACAGTGAAAGGGGCTTTTATAATGGCACTTCTAAGTATAAAGGTGTCAGGCTTGATAAACGCAGCGGCAGATGGTTTGCCACCATAAGGCATAACGGGAAAAAAGTGCATCTTGGTATGTTTGAAACTGAGATTGAGGCCGCCATTGCTTACGACAAGGCCGCAGAAATGTATCGCGGCCGTTTTGCCGTCCTTAACCGCGATATTTTCGGTCCGCTCCAGACCCCGAAAACCAGAGAAAAACCTCTTGAAAGCACTTGTGAACCTGTTTCTCAAAAAAGGTTCCTGATACCTTTTGCCGCAATGTTATCAAACACGGCAAAATTGTTTATAAAGCTGGCGCGTAAGGATAACAAAATATAAAAATTTCCTCGGTGAAATTCCATTACTGTGCAGTTTATAACAATTATCGTATGGACGGTTCTCTATTATTCCATAATATCATAACAACATAATATAAGATTAACAAAATGGCTAAAATACCAATAGAAAATTCAACATAGTACATATTGGTTATGGTTGATTTGCTTAAGCTGGGAAATACGGTAGCCATTTCCTGAACTGTGTTATCAAAATCTTTCATTGCGGGTATAATTGTTATAATTAAATCCATAAAAGTTAATATTGCCAGTAATATAGCTGCCCACACTTTTTCATTCCAAGTAAATATTGCCGCAACAATCCACAAAATACCATTTAAAATATCTCTGGCATTAAATTGATAATCTGCCGGGTTGTCCGGGAAATACCAAACAATACCAATTAATATTGCAAGAATTGAAATAAATTTACCATTAACAATTCGTGGTAATTTCATATGTGTCCCATTTTTTTCGTTTTTTGCTCCCTATAAGGTTAAGGTAATTATAGTCTTAAATATTACAATTTGTAAAGAAATCAGAATAAAAAAAGCGTTCAAATATCCGAAATCCATTAAATCGGCCAATTTCTGTTTTGGATGGATTCCATAAATCTTCAATTTTCAATATTAAATTTTCAATCTTTAAACTTTTGTGGCTTGTCCGGCCGGGGAATTTATGCTTGCATAGCTGGTTACAGGGCTTATAATTATGGCAATGTGCGGGTGTAGCTCAGTGGTAGAGCGTCACGTTGCCAACGTGAATGTCGTGAGTTCGAGCCTCATCACCCGCTTTGAAAAATATCAGTGAGGTACCGGCTAAATGTAGTCTGGCGCTGGTCGCTGATATGTCGAAAAGGCTGTAAATGGCTTCAGGACATATTAGCCCTGAAGCTTTTTTGTTTATTAACTTTGAAATAATGAGTAACTCAGGAGCTACCAATGACGGCAGAACAGGACGAAAAACAGACCGAAACCAAAGAAGAAATAAAGAACATCGTGAATATTAACGATGCAGGGCCCTGCAAAAAGAAAGTCAGCATTGAAATCCCTCAGGAAAAAATCAATAAAGTCCTCGATGAGCAATATGAAGAACTCAGAAGGAATGCCCTTGTGCCGGGTTTTAGAAAGGGCAGAGCGCCGCGAAGACTGCTTGAAAAACGATTCGGAAAGGAAATCAGCGAGCAGACAAAACTAAAATTGCTTTCCAGTGCCGGCGAGGCGGCAATAAAGGATAATAATCTCGATGCGATGGGTGAGCCGGATATCGACCATGAAAAAATAGAACTGCCGCAAAGCGGGTCCTTGAAATTCGATTTTGAAATTGAAACAAGGCCGGAATTTGAACTGCCAGGCATTGAGGGTATACCTGTTGAAAAGCCGAAGCTCGAAGTTACCGACGAGGCAGTCGAACAGGAGATAGCAGAGCTTCAAAGAAGGCTCGGCACATGGAAGCCGAAGGACGGCAAAATTGCAGCCGAAGACCAGCTCGTTGCCGATGTTGTCCTCAAGCCTCAGGAAGGCGAAACAGAAAAAATCGAAAATACCGAAATCTACGCAAGGCACCGTGCCTTTGTAGGTAAAGTGCCTGTAGATGAGCTTGATGAGCTCCTGATTGGCGCAAAGGCCGGCGATGTAAAAACGACGACCACCGAAGTACCAACAACATTTTTTGACGAAAAGTATCGCGGCAAAAAAGTTGACGTCGAAATCAAAATCAATGATGTAAAGGAACTTGAGCCTGCGAAACTCGATGAGAGTTTCTTCAAAAGGTTCGGCACCGCAAATAAGGAAGAACTTGCAAAAATGATACGCCAGCGGAACGAGGCAAATATCGAAAGGCGGCAGAAAGAAGCGATGAGGCAATCGGTTAGAAATTATCTGCTCAACAAGGTCGATTTCGAACTGCCTGCCGATATTGTGGCTGACCAGTCAAAAGAGTTATTGCAGAGGCAGTATACAAGGCTTCTTATGCAGGGCGCCAAGACAGAAGATATTCAGCAGCAGATGGAGCAGTTGAAAGCTGCCAGCGTCGAACAGGCAAAAGAGCAGCTCAAAAGCTTTTTTGTTGTGGACGCGGTTGCGAAGAAGTTCGATATAAAGACTACCGAAGAGGAAATCAACGGCTATATCGCGCAGGCAGCAATGTACAGACAGGTTCGGCCTGAAAAGCTGCGCGACCAGATGGCACGCGATGGCTCACTTGCTCAGGTAGCGCTGGAAATACGCGAAATAAAGTGCATTGACAAAATTCTCGAATCGGCAAAAATTACAGAAGTAAAACCTGCCCTGAGCCTGCCGAAGGGGCCGAAAAAAACAGAACCGAAACCGATAAAGAAAGCCGCCCCGAAAAAGGAAGAAAAACCTAAAAAAAAGAAAGAAATAAAACCCGCAAAAAAACCATCGCCCAAAAAAAACAAATAATGTATATACAATCGGTTAGCCCCCACCCCAGTGGTGGGGGTTTTCTTTTATTTCGCGGGGTTCGTTTCCTTCTGAAATTTCAAATTTCAAATCTTTTACTCACCTGCTCACCTGCTCACCTGCTCACCTGCTCACCTGCTCACCTGTTCTCCGCTTCGGCTATCTCATCAGGGTGAAGTTTACCCTGTGGGATAATAAGACTATGAAAAATCTCAAACGCAATCTCCCGAACTTTCTTTGGAATAATTGAAATCAATATCACTGCTATCCCACCGGGGTAGCCTTTGAAGTCATCTTCTCTGGGTCGCTTCTAAGGCTATCTAACTGGGCTTATCCCATCGTTGGTATCTATTATAAAATCTACAAAGTTTCTGTTCGAATAATCGCCAACAATCCGCATCATCCGGTGATATTTGCAGATAAAACAATAAACTGGCAATTTCTTCTTCGGATTTCGTCTTCGAATTTTCTTCATTTTTGACTGCCATTTTTTTTAACTCCAATTTAACAAAACTTATTTCATTGAAGTTCAAAATAGCAGAACGCTTTTTGTGCTTAAACCCCCTAATGTTTGAATGTTAATGAATATCAACCAATGTTGATGAATGTTGCCGAATATCACTGAAAATTTAGGCTTTTCCCAGCTTTTCCCGTTCCCTTGAAGATAAATCATTAAGCCTTAATTGCCAAATTTTGCGGGTAATTTTTTTTATGCCGTGTTGTTTTGCAAAACCGTTGAATTTTGTCAAACTATCAATTCCTAATGCTTTCATCATTTGAGATTTAGACAGGGGTTTTGACCATTCACCGTTTTTTGTGTCCCTTACCTTTTCGTCGCTGGGTGTTTCGGATAACTGCCCTGTTTTTGCTTGTTTCCTTAACCAACCCTCAAGGTCTGCAGTAACTTCAGGACGTGAAAGGTCCTTTAGTAAAGCAGGATAATATCCGAGACCGTCTCTTACGGCGTATTTAACATTATCAATGGCATCCTTTGTTTCATCCTTAAAATCTGCTTCGTTTTCATTTAGAATTCTCTTTAATTCTTTAATTGGTGGCAAAGTTGATATTGCGACTTTAAAATCCTTATCTGTCTTTCCTGATTTCTGCCAGTTTTTTAATGCCGCTATTATTTCCTGTAAACGCTCTTGGTCAGATTTTGCCTTTTCGTTGCTGGTTGTTTGGGTTGGCTGCTTAGTTTCTACTGTCAAACACCATCCTCCCGCCTCAAACCCCAACCCTTGCTGTATATTAAATTCTTCCATTAGTAGTTCGTGAAATTTTTGCAGGTTTGGCACATTATCGTCTAATGATTCAAAAAGTAAGTCCTTTATTTTCTCATAAAGTATTGTCAATTTTCTATGCCAATAATTACGCTCATCCCGACTGAGATTTGGTAATCCACTAAGAAAATCACGCATATATGCAGTTGCGAAAGTATACTCACTCAGAAAAAGAGACTTAATCTTTGTCTTCATCTCTGATGAAATATTATTTTCTGTTGCCTTACGAGCTATAATCTGAGCTTTAGACATCAGGGCTTCAAAACTTACAGATTTTTTTATTCCATCATAAACAGCCAATTCTGGGATAATAGATGATAAGGTAACCTTGTGGCTTGTATCGCTTTCTTTTTGAGGGGCTTCTTTTATTTTACTTGTCTTTTCGCCGCTGGCTTTTTTGTCCCCCGCCTTCTTCTGCTCTGCTTTTGTTTGTATTTCTCCAAATGTCTTAATAACAGTGTCAATACTGGTATATAACCTATTACAACCACCGCATATCATATCGGTATAATCGTCAAGAAAATAAGCGTATCCAACATCTTCAAATTGTCGCCGTAAAGGAATATCTTTCAGCTTGCAATATATGTCGAGTAGTTTTCCTGTTGATGTATCACTACCGGCCAGCTTATTGAGTGTTTCAACCGCTTTGTTGACTTCTTTGTCGTGTAACTGGGAAAGTTTGTCCTTGAAGGCAGGGTCTTTTGATAAATAAATCTGAACCACATCTTTTGTTTCTCGTCTTAATATCTCGTGTGCCTCCAGTTCAAGCTTCCCGACGGCCTCTACTTGCTGAATTAACGGCATTTTCTTAGTTTTTGATGCTTCCTCATTTAAATTCTTATATTCTCTTTCTACCTTTGCTCTTGCTTCCTTTTGAGCTTGCTCTTTCAGATTGTTATCTACTAAAGAAAGTACACAGTCAGCAAAGTCTCTTAATTTTTTGAATTGGCTGATTGTTTCGCTGATTGTCTGTTGTTCCAAATTAGAAACTATATCATCGACAACCTTGGAAGATTCATTACACCAGTCCATAACATCTTGCAGACCGTCTAAAGGGTTTTCCTTGCAAGCGGGCAAAGCGGGCAGGGCTGAATAAACTCCTCGAAAACCAAAGGCGCATTTGCGAGCATCGTCATACATTTTTACAAGGGTTTCGTGCGAATAATTACTTTGTAGGAATTGTCCTATGGCTTGATGCAACTTTTCAGGCGTGTTTATTGTTTGTATGTCCATTTTTCACCTGTCTTTTTCGGGTCGGCTTGAGCAGCGACAGGTTAGACAGGTGAATGAAAAACCTTACCACTGCTCAAACCGCTTGGCAGGTGTACTGTCTGCCAAAATTCTATCTCCCTCATTTTCTACCATTCTTATCTCTTTGTCAATCCCGCACCAAAGCTTGCCCGCCTCCGGCGTGGTATGTATTCTTGAACCGGTGCGGGGTCAAAACTTACTTTACCCCGTGAGATTTACCCTGTGAAGTGTCGCTATGCTGCTTCATAGAATCTCTTAAGACTACTTCACCGGGGTGCGAAGCTATCTCATCGGGGTTTCGCACCTAAACCCTATCCCCTATACCCTAACCCCTATTTCTTTTTCTTTTCAAACTCAACCGAATTTATCCAAATACCAACGACTAAATACTAAATACCAAAGGCTACTTCGTGTCGGAGCCTGCCCCTGCGAAGGCAGGGGTGGTGAAAAAAATCCGTGAAACTTGCCCGCCATAGCACGAATGTGCGGCGGCGGGTTCGTGCAATCCGCGGTTAAAAAATCCTTAAAAACCCCCAAAAACCCCTCACTTTTTCTTAAAAATCCCTAAAAATCACCTCATTTTTCAAAAAAATCCCCAAAAATCCCTCTGCAAAAAATCCTCCGCCCAAAAATCTTCCGTTATCTATACTCGTATGCTCTATACTCGTATGCAGTATACTGCATACGAGTATAGTGACAAACGACTAACAACCAGCGACCAGCAACCAGCGACTATTTTTAACTCTTGACAGCCAAAGGAATTTCCCGAAAATTAAGGCCTACCTGTGGTGCCTGCCCGACGTAGCCTTGGCAGAGGCGGGAGCTTAGTCGAACCGAAAAAACGTCTAAATCGGCTAAAAAATCGACCCAGACAAAGAAAAGTGGTAAAGGAAAATAGCCGATAATAGGGCTTGTCCGCCTCCGGCGGATATATTTGTATGTTTTTAACGCTTGCCCGCCGCAGGCGGGGCTGTAAGTCTTTTATTTAAGACTAGTTAAGGGGAAAATGATGATTATTGAGTCGCAAAAAGGTCCGATAAAAACAATGGACACAAGGCTCCAGGTTCAGCAGAGTTATCAGCGGACTCGCGAGATGACGCTTGATGATATGCTGCTGGAAAACAGGATTATCTTCATGATTGGCGAAATCTCCTATGCCTTGGCCGCAGCCGTTATTATGAAGATGCTTTATCTGGATAATCAGAAGCGCGGCAGTGAAATCAGCCTTTATATAAATTCGCCGGGCGGCAGCGTTGACGACACAATGGCGGTTTATGATACAATGCGTTTTATCGGCTCACCTGTGGCCACCTATTGCATAGGCAGGGCAGACTCGGGTGCAGCGATAATTCTTTCGGCAGGAGAAAAGGGCCGACGTCATGCTCTGCCTCACGCAAAGATTATGCTTCACCAGCCGTGGGGAGGCGTTTCAGGCCAGGCAGCGGATATTCAGATTCAGGCCGAAGAAATCCTCAAGGCAAAACAGATGATAAACGAAATCCTTGCCAAACACACAGGACAGCCGATTGAAAGAATCACCGCTGAAACGGAACGCGACAGATATATGACTGCCCAGGAAGCGAAACAGTATGGTCTGATTGACGAGGTTCTGCACGAAGCGGAAGATGACAAGGCAAAAGGAAAAGGGAAAAAGTAATCCGACTTCGTCCTAAGGACTACGTCGGACGCTGACGCGAAAGGAAAAGGACAAAGATGGCACTAAATCAGAATCTTGTACCGATAGTTGTGGAAAAGACCGGTCGCGGGGAGCGGGCGTACGATATCTACTCAAGGCTTTTGAAGGACCGGATAATCTTCCTCGGCGGCCAGGTTGACGACGAATCGGCAAACCTTATCATCGCACAGATGCTGTTTTTAAGCAATGAGGACAGCAAAAGCGATATCAATTTTTATATCAATTCGCCCGGCGGAACCGTCACAGCGGGACTCGCCGTTTACGATACCATGCGATTTCTGCGGTGCCCAGTCGCGACCTACTGCATAGGACAGGCGGCGAGCATGGGGGCAATACTTCTTACCGCAGGCGAAAAAGGCAAAAGATTCATGCTCAATAACAGCAGAATACTCCTCCATCAGCCGCTGATTACCGGCGTTCTGACGGGACCTGCAACCGACCTCGAGATACAGGCAAAGGAGATTATTCGACTCCGCGGCAGAATTTATGATATACTTGCATTCCATACCGGCAAAAACGTAGAGAAAATTACTGCCGACTGTGACAGGAATCTCTGGCTCGAGGCAAATGAGGCCATCGAGTACGGACTTGCCGATGAAATTCTCCAAAGAGCGCCGCAGCCGGTAGAACGAACCAATAAAGAAGAATAAATTAACCGCGGATTGCGCGGATAACACGGATTCTTTACATAATGATTTTTTGACGAACCCTGCCCCCCGTTTGCACGAGGGTAAACTCCGTAATGGCAGGGCTAACCCCGACACGAATGTTCCGCCTGAGGCGGACCCCGGTGAAGTAGCAAAAGCACTTCACGGGGCAGGTAAATTTTTCAACAGCCCCGATACCCCTATTTATTACTATTTACCCACTATGCTTGTATGCAGTATACTGCATACGAGTATAGTAGCTGAAGGATTTATTAATTGAAGATTGAAGATTTAACATTTAAGATTTGAGGAGGCCTCCGGCCATTGGCCGAGACGTTTCCTCACTTATGCGAGGACAAGGTTTTTATTTTTCGCGAATGTTCCGCCTGAGGCGGACCCCGGTGAAGTAGCAAAAGCACTTCACGGGGCAGGCCCCGAAGATAATCTAAGAAGCTACCTCAGTGAGATAACTTCGTATCTCACGGGGCAGGTAAATTTTTCAACAGCCCCGATACCCCTATTTGTTACTATTTACCCACTATACTCGTATGCAGTATACTGCATACGAGTATAGTAGCCGAGGATTTTTTACAGCAGGGAGTTAAGGTTGAAGAATGAAGATTTTCTGACGAACCACGCCATAGGCGGGCAAGCGTCGAACACTGAACATTCAACGTCGAATGATTAAAAAACAACGCTGTGATAAACTGGGGAGGAAAAAATTAAACAGCCCCGGTTTATTTTACCTAAAGTTCATTATCTCTTACAACTCTACCATCACCTTTAAGCCATTCTTCAATGTTAAAAAAAGTCGGGTTGGAGAAACTGGTATCAGATGAAGGTTCTTTATCTAAGTTCGGTTTATACTTTAGAAGCTCTTGCATCAACTGAGTAACGGCATTATCATTTTCTTGTAAGTGCCGGGCAGTCCGGTCGGCTATCACCAAGTCTCTTGCGTGTACATATAATGCCGGAGAGGATATTACCAATATTCTTTCTGCTGGAATTGATCCGTTGGGAGGCAGAGGCCCCGGTATAAACATCAGAACTGGAACTTCTCCCATTTGAATATCTGAATTTTCTTTGTTCATTGCCTGTTTTCCCTAATAACCGGAGTGGAGGACAAAAGGAAAATTTCCAATTATCCCCCACTACAGTTCTTTCCGTCCCATGTGGGGACTATTGGCTACACTTCTATTATTTGTATGTCTTGAGCCGCAGCCATAGCTCTTAGCATACTACAATGCCTGGTAGTGGTTCTGCGGTACTCCAGACTTCCTTTGGGGAGTCTGACAACATCCCCATCCCACTCTCCTATGACGACCAAGTAGCTATACAACCTACCACCATCGCTCATGAGTGATCCACCATAGGATAGCCTCTTATCCAGAAAAGCTCCTATGGTGTCTATTAGACTACTTTTCTGGAAATGTTCATCTTTTGGCATATGCATCTCCTTTCTTGAGAATAACAAAAACAAAAACCGGAATTATAAAGTCCTGACACCCTTAGCGAAAAGTGAAGACCTCGTTTATGCCCTCCCTAAATCCCCTCTTCATATCCCTCATACACTATTGGGGTTGTTTGCTAATAAGCTGTCAGACTGCTCGTGGTTGGTGAATCGTATATCGTTGGGTTGATGAGGGTAACGAAAAAATAAACCCACCACGGGCGTGCGGATTTATAGTTGACATTAGAGACTGTTGGGAGGTAAGATTGAGTGGGCATATGAACAGTAGAACAGGTGAGCAGGTGAACAGTTGATAAAAGGAAAATAAGAATGACAAAGACAATGAGAACTCAGACCTCAGAACTCAGACCTCAGAACTTCTTTGTGCCTTTGTGTCTTTGTGGCTTCTTGTTTTTTGCCGGGTGCGAGGAAAAGGCTAAAACGCCAAAATCCAAAGGCTCAAAGCAACTCGTCGGGGTCAAATCAGAGCAGAGCGAAGTTACACTTAAACGCGAAAATGAAGAATTAAAGGCTGAAAACAAACAGCTCAAAGAACAGCTTGAAACTTTAATGGGTATTGACAAGCCGGCAAGACTTGAGGCGGTTTCGGCTGTATCGTCAATTGAGCTTACTAATCGCTGCGGCATTTACGATAAGGACAGCAACGATACCGGCAAAAAGAAAACGCTGGTCGTTTACCTGCGGCCGATTGATGATATGGGGGATTGTTTTAAGGCGGCAGGGGCGGTAAAGATAGAGCTGTGGAATTTGAATGCAAAACCGGCAGAAGCTCTTCTGTCGAGCTGGCTGATTGAACCGGAAAAACTCAAAAAGAGATGGTCAGGCTCGCTACTTACAAGCTATTACAAATTGCAGTTTGACGTAAGCTCTATCCTCGGCAGCAAAGAAAAAGAGCTTACCTTGAAGGCCGAGTTCACAGACTACCTGACAGGGAAAATCCTGAGGGCACAGCGGGTTGTAAAACCATGAGATTTAAGATTTAACCCCGATGAGATAGCCGAAGCGGCATCTCACGGGGCAAGGATTGAAAATTTAAGATTTAATATTTTCTAACTAACATCGAATATTCTTCATCAGGAGTCCTAAGGACAACATCGAATATCCAACTTTCAATGTTAAAGAGCACTTTATTTTTTCTTGTCTTTTGTTTTCAATCCCGGCATAATAAACATTTAGAAACCAATATAATCAAAGGAGAAATACGATGAACACGAAACTATTTGGATGCGTTATTTTGGTATTGGCCGTTTTGCTCATTTGTCCAGCTCAAACCTGGGCAGAGGATGTTAACGCCCCTGCCGCAAAGGATGTTAGTGCAACTGCTACAGTGCAGGTCAAGCCACCCCCTGCACAGGAGCTTAAGCCTATCCTGCTTCCAAAGCCGCAGATGGAAGGCGGCAAGCCCTTAATGCAGGCTTTGAAAGACAGAAAGACTTCACGCGAATTCAGCACTGAGAAGTTACCCCCACAGATTCTTTCAAATATGCTCTGGGCTGCATGCGGAATCAATCGGCCGGACGGAAAACGCACTGCGCCTACTGCTATGAATAAGCAGGAAATCGATGTCTATGTCGCTATGGCCGAGGGTCTTTACCTTTATGATGCCAATGCACACATATTGCTGCCTGTTCTGGCGGAAGATATACGTGCGGCGACGGGGAAGCAGCCGTTCGTGAAGGATGCGCCGGTAAACCTCGTTTTTGTGGCCGACTTTGCAAAGATGGGCAATACGCCGGACGAGCAGAAACAGTTTTATGCGGGCACCGATACAGGCTACGTCAGTCAGAATGTTTATCTTTACTGTGCATCAGAAGGATTAGCTACTGTGGTGCGAGGTTCAGTTGACAAGCCTGCGCTGGCAGCAATAATGAAACTGCCGGACAATAAAAAAATCATCCTCGCACAAACCGTCGGATATCCAAAAAAGTAACTAAAGTTTACAGTGAACAGTTAACAGTTTACTGTAAACCGTAAAATCGGTGTAATCTGCGTAATCTGTGATTAAAAGAACGGAAAAGCTGTTCAATAAAATCATCTGCGGCGATTGTATAGAAATACTCAACAAGGCAAAAGAGCCTTTTGCAGATTTGATTTTTGCAGACCCACCCTTCAATATCGGCCGAAAATACGATAACTACAACGATAATCACGACCGTCAAAAATATATCGACTGGACAAAACGATGGATGACAGCGTGCTGTAAAGTCTTAAAACCGCACGGCTCGTTTTATATCGCCATTGGCGACGATTACGCAGCTTACGTTAAAATGATAGCCGAAGACGAATTAGGACTTTTCTGTCGCAACTGGATTATCTGGCACTACACCTTCGGCCAACAAATGAAAAACAAATTCGCACGTTCCCATACCCATATATTTTATTTCGTCAAAGACAAAAAGAATTTTACGTTCAACGATAATGCTGTAAGGACTCCTTCCGACAGACAGCTTGTCTATAAAGACAAAAGAGCTAATTCATCAGGTAAAATGCCTGATGACGTATGGCCGGATTATTCGAGGGTCTGCGGCACATTTACAGAACGGCAAAGTTGGCATCCGTGCCAGATGCCGGAACTTCTGCTTGCAAGGATTATTGCAGCAAGCTCAAATCCGCTCGATTGCGTGCTCGACCCTTTCATCGGCTCAGGCACAACTGCTGCCGTCGCTGCCAAATACGGCAGAAACTATTGCGGAATCGATATTTCCAAAAGCTATGTAAAAAATACAATCGAAAGAATTGAGCAGATAAAAAAACAAATCAAAAATTCCGGCAGTCTCTATTTTGACGCAATAGAGCTCGAAGAAATAAAAAGACTGTTTGTTGAGACGGGGTTAAGTATTGCACAGATTGTTGAAAACAATAAACGGCTGGAAATTTTTGCAAATCAGTTTGCAGTTAGAATGAATAACCATAAAAAATATGACGCCGGACAAATAGCATCCGTCATTAAGGATTTTACAAGTTGGGACAAGCGAGACTGAAAAAATTTAATATTTAATATTTAAAATTTAATATTTTTAAAATAATTCCGCCGAAGGCGGTTCAACAAATCTTAAATTTTCAATCTTAAATTTTAAATTGCCCAGGATGTTTGATGACTAAAAAAAACATATTACTTATCGCTTGTTTTGTGCTATCCGCTGTTCTATTGACGGTAATTCAGGCGCCGTTTGGAATGGGTTTTTTGGCGTGGGTCGCTTTGGTGCCGTTTGTAATTGGCTGTTTATCCCCACACCTATTTGCATCCTGGTTGGACAAACAAAGGTTGAGCAAAAGCAGTTTTGCCGGCGAATTTAAAAGTCCTTTAGCCAATGCAAATAGGTGTGGGGATTTAATCGGCGAAAAAATCTGGCCGACTCTCCTGGCAGCTTATATCATTTCGCTTTGTTACTGGCTTGGGAATCTTTACTGGCTTGAACCGATAACAGTTCTGGGCTGGTTTTTATTTTGCATTTATATTGCAGTCTATTGGCCAATACTTGCAATATGTCTGCGTTATTGTTCACAGAGGGAAATTCCATTATGGTTTGCGCTGCCGATACTGCTTGTCGGTGCGGAAGCTTTTCAGGGTTTGTGTTTCAGGGGTTTCGGCTGGCGGTATCTGGCACACAGCCAATATGAAAATATTACAATTATTCAGATTGCAGACATATTCGGCGCAGCAGGGGTAAGTTTTCTCGTGGCGATGGTCAACGGCCTGATTGCTGAGACGATTATTGATTTAAGGAAAAGACAAATTTTAAGGTCGGCCAATTTTGTCGGTATTTTTCTTACAATTCTTGCTGTAAGTGCAGCGATTCTTTATGGCCGATACAGAATAAGTCAGACTGCCGATTTACTTGAGGGCGGGCCGAGAATCGGCGTCGTACAGTCAAATGTGCCGACCAGGGCGGGACAGGAAGTTGAGCCTGTTGAGCAAACTTTCCTGAATATGCGTATTGACAGCGGGAATTGTTTAATAAAGGCTGAGCCTGCGCTTATTATCTGGCCGGAGACAATGGTCGAAGCTGTGCTGGATAACAGTTACTTAAAGCTCGTAGCAGAAGACGATACTGCAAAAATATTTCACAATGCCCTTCGGAGGCATTCAAACGAAGGTGTTTATCTTCTTGTCGGTGCATTTGCGGGAAATGCAGAAGTGGTAAACGACAAAATTGAACTTAAAACGAGCTACAACTCTGCCTTTTTATATGAGCCGAACGATATTGGCACTCGGCAGCATTACAACAAGGTGCATCTTGTGCCGTTTGGCGAATATATTCCTTTTAAGAATGTTCTGCCGTTTCTTGGCAGGTATCTGATGAAATTGACGCCTTATGATTATGATTACACACTAAATGCCGGCGACGAATATACCGTTTTTGAAATGAAGGGCGCAGACAGGATGTATCGATTTGGCGTGATGATTTGCTATGAAGATACCGTGCCGAAAATCGCTCGGAAACTGGCGCTTGATAAAAATAAAAACAAACAAATCGACTGGCTTGTCAATATAAGCAATGACGGCTGGTTTGTAAGACAAAAGAAAAACAAAGTCGAACCGACAGTCGAGCTCCAGCAGCATATGGCAATATGTGTCTTTAGGGCAGTGGAAAACCGTGTCCCTGTCATTCGCAGTGTAAATACCGGCATAAGCTGCTATATAGATTCGCTCGGCCGGATATACAATGATTATATTGCCGGCACAGTCGCAAAAGAAGCGGCCGACAGGGCAGGTCAAAGAGGCTGGTTTTTAGACCAAGTCCTTATCGACAAAAGACTTACGTTTTTCAGCCAGACAGGCCAGCCTCTGGAAGTCGGTTGTGCTGTATGTTTGATTTTTGCCGCTTTTGTGTCGATATATAAACTAATAGGAAGCAGAAAATAGACAGTAGAAAGTAGATTATGAATATAGACAACAGGTTTAATAAATTTTGTATTTTTTTTGTTATAAGTTTTTTAATGGCAGGAAATTATTGCAGGGGCTCGGAGACTACAAAAGGTCTTGTTGCAGAGGCGGAAAAAGCTGTTTCGGCCAGCCTTAAAAGTCCTGACGGCAGGGTTCGGGCAAATGCCATCGAGGTGGTTTCGGCAGGGAAAAAAGGCGTTTTTTTACCTAAAATCGTCGAGCTTTTGAATGATGAGGTGGTGCCGGTCAGATTTGCTGCAGCGGTTGCACTCGGAGACCTGCAGTATGAAAAGGGTGAAAATCAACTGCAGCAGCTTTTGAATAGCCCTGATTTAAATGTAAAAGCAGCAGCAGCTTATGCACTCTGCAGGCTGGGGGAAAAACAACATCTTTCTATTATTGAAAAGGCGGCCCAAACCGATGACCAGACTGTCAAGGCAAATGCTGCGATGCTATTGGGAAAACTCAAAAGCAAAGAATCGCTGACAATTCTTTATAGTCTCAAAGACAATGAAGATTCAAGCGATACGGTGGCCTTTAACGCCACGGAAGCAATCGCCAGAATCGGCGATGAAAAAATATATCCAAAAATCTGGACAATGCTCATAAGTGTTTATGCAGACGATAGATATATGGGTATTCGTGCCATGGGGGCTCTTGGCACAGCCAAAGCAGCCAATGCCCTTTTAACAATGCTCGACGATGAGGTAACTGAGGTCAGACTCGCCGCAGCCGAACAGCTCGGTCTCTTGGGAGATATAAGTGGACAGTTTGTTGTTCTGGAGTATCTGGCCGGTTCGCAGCAGCAGGAAAAAACAGCGGTCGAGAGATGCAATGTCCTTGCGGCACTGGCGATAGGGCAAATCGGTACGGAAAAACTCATAGAACATCTGCCTAAACTGCTTAAAAACGATTCTCCCGCCGTACAGCTTGCGGCGGCAAAGAGCATTTTTATGCTTGCAGGGCGCAATTAAACCCCCACACCTATTTGCGTTGGGGAAGCGAACTTAAATTTTGTCGGTAAAAACTGCTTCTGTTCAGCTTCTATTTGCTCAGCCACGGTGCAAATAGGTGTGGGGGTAAAGGCAAAAATAACTTGACCTTACCGCTATCAACTCGTAAAATTTCCCCAAGTCTTATTGCCATCTTGATGTTTTCGGGCAGTTGGGTTTATTTGTAATCAGCCTGACAACCAACAGCAAAAGGAGTCTGTTTTGAGTACGCTTACGAAGATTTTGATAGTTTTGTTGTCGCTATTCTCTCTTTTTTTGTGCGGCACTGTCGTAACCTATGTCGGTACAGCTAAAAATTATAAAAATGTTTACGAAGATTTAAAAACCGAACTGACGGCTTTGCAGAAAAAAAACCAGAGCTATCAGCAGCAGCTTGAGGAGAAAAAACGGCAGATGGACGAGCTGGCGACCAGGCTGGATGCCGAGATGGCAGAGCTCAAGGCGGAAAAGACTCAGCTTGAGCAGAATTTGAAAGATGCGGAGCGTGCCAAGGCCGCTCTTGATGAAAGGGTGCAGAGCCTTGCAGCGGCAGCATTGAAATTTGAGCAGACAGTCGGAGGTATGGAGGGTTCTCTCAAAAAGACAAGAGAAGAGCTTGACCAGGCAAGGGCCGAAGGAATCAAGCTTACCAAGAATCTGAATGAGATAACGGCAAGCCTTGAAGAGAAGATGGCACAGCTTGGTGCCATTGATGCGGAGAAGAAAAGACTGCTTGAGGAAAAAACAAAACTGGAACAGCAGCTTGCCGGTAAGACAGGCTCGGCGGTTACATATGAGCCTGTAACAGTTGTGCCGGATTCTGCGACAAAGGCAATTGAAACGCCGGTAGCTGCTGCGCTGCAGGGACTGGTTACCGCAGTTGACGGCTCTCTTGTAACGCTTTCAATAGGAAGTGCGGACGGTGTTGAAAAAGGCATGATATTCCATGTGATTCGCAACGACAGTTTTGTATGCGATGTAAAAATAACCGACGTAGATACGGAAGCGGCGGCAGGGACGATTCAGCTTATTCAGCAGCAGCCGAAAGTCGGTGATATTGCTTCCACAACATGGTAAAATCGGTTATTATTTGATATAACAGGAACCCGAATGAGCGCATTACAGACAACCGGCAGGGTAAAGGCCTCGAGCAATCTTTACACGGCTTTGCTGGCTCTGGCCTGCGGCACTGTTGCAGCAACTGCCGGGTTTGTTGCTTACAAGTGCTGGTTTGTTTATGAGACGCTTTTTAAAATTGTGGAAAATATTCGTTAATCAACGGCACCGGCGTAACTGAAATTTACTTCAGGTCGTTGTATTTTTTGAAAGGATTTGGCGTGTTGCTGGACACGATACTGGGCTGGTTTAGCATGGATATGGGTATCGACCTCGGAACCTGTAATACTCTTGTCTGTGTCAAAAACGAAGGCATAGTGCTTAATGAGCCGAGTGTTGTTGCAGTTCGCAAGGGGACAAATATCGTTCTCAACAACGGCGAGGCGGTGGGGCTTATGGCCAGGGAAATGCTCGGCAAAACGCCGGGAAGCATTTCAGCAATTCGACCGCTCAAAGACGGTGTGATAAGCGACTTTGAAATTACCGAAGCGATGCTGAGCTATTTTATCCGCAAGGTCCACGGCCGCAGCAGGCGTTGGATAAGACCTCGCGTGGTTATCGCTGTCCCCAGCGGTATAACCGCTGTGGAAAGGCGAGCGGTTATCGACAGCGCCGAAAGAGCCGGTGCGCGAAAGGTTTACCTTATTGACGAACCGATGGCTGCCGGCATCGGAGCAGGACTGCCGATTACCGAGCCGACCGCCTCTATGATTGTCGATATCGGCGGCGGCACCACCGAAGTTGCGATAATGAGCCTTGCCGATATAAGCACCTGTGAATCCATACGCATGGGCGGCGACGATATGGACGAGGGAATAATCAATCATCTCAAGCGCACGTACAATCTCCTTATCGGTGAGCCCAGGGCGGAGCAGGTTAAAATTCAGCTCGGCTCCGCTGCTCCGCTTGAGCAGGAGCTTACGATGGAAATAGCCGGCAGAGATACCATATCAGGACTGCCGAGAAAGATTGTTATAACCAGCGAAGAAATCCGCGAAGCCCTCAAAGAGTCCATCAGCGGCATTATCGAGGCGGTTACAAGAACGCTTGAAAAGGCCGAGCCTGAACTTGCGGCGGACCTCATTGACAATGGAATGCATATTTGCGGAGGCGGCTCCCTGCTTCGAGGAATAGATAAAACTCTTGCAAATGCAACGGGACTGACCGTAAAAAGAGTCGATGAACCCATGACGTGCGTTGCAAGAGGAACGAGCGTATATCTCGAGAACCTCGAACTGTGGAAAGACACGATGGACCACAACGGCTACGGATGGTAATAGAACTCAAACCTACCGGTTTGAGAATTTAAAGTTAAAAATTTAAAATTAAAAATTTAGGAGTCCGCCTACGGCGGATAACTGTTTCTATGAGCCGATGGCACGGGTGCGATTCAAACCATCAAAGCTTACACTTTTCGTTAGTCTCCTTTTAACGGGTTTTATCCTGCTGCTTATTCCGCAGAATGTAACCTCCAGACTGAATTTTGCATTCATTGACATTTTCAGCTTTTTTCTGAATATCGGCTCTTCGGCAGCTTATTATCAGAACCCTGAAAATAATTCGCCTTTCTCTGTATCCCGGCACGAATACAACAGACTGTGGGTTACTTACTCGAATCTGCAGGCGAAAGTTTTTGAACAGAAAAGACAAATCGACCAGCTCGGCCGGGTCAGGATGACTGAGCCGGACCCGGCTACGGGCCTTGTGCTGGCAAATATTGTCAATCGCAGAAAAAATGAATTCATCATAAATCGCGGCAGCGCAGACAATCTCAAGAAGGGACAATACGTGCTCGGAGATAACGCCGTTATCGGCTGTATTGAGCAGGTGTCAGCGGATATATCGAGCGTTAAACTGATTACA